>Ga0194126_10006534_pt1 | contig 16594 bp, 15 predicted proteins | sample TA2KigC150mmetaG_FD_148641 | JGI IMG/M metagenome (GOLD analysis project Ga0194126, IMG submission 148641) | Freshwater microbial communities from Lake Tanganyika, Tanzania - TA2015035 Kigoma Deep Cast 150m | ecosystem: Environmental > Aquatic > Freshwater > Lake | place: Tanzania: Lake... | reverse complement strand
TCTACTCATTATTTTTGGCTTGCATAGAATCACTGATACACGTACCATCAAAGAGCTCCTAAATTCGTCAACAGGCTTTAATATTGATCCCCCCTGGGAGTTTTAGATCAACAGAAATACTTGCTTCAAGTATAGAGGAGAATTTCGAGAAAGTCAATTATTTTTTGAAACCGAGAATATAACAGTTTTTTCAACCTGGTTTCCAGCCATATCGGTGACAATGACTTTAAGTTGGTGCTGTCCTACCGTGGATGGCCAGGGCAGCGCATAAGGAGCCTGACGTAATTTTGAAATCAACTGTCCATCAATATACACCTCGACGCTATCAATCATCAGGTTATCGGAAGCCTCCACCTGGAGGGTGATCAGGTTTTCCAGGGATGGAGTTACGGTTTCTTGTTCTTGAGGATAAGTGCTAATAATTTCTGGGGGAATGTTATCGACGGTGACCTGAACAACAGCGGTCTTGACCTGTTGTTCTTGTTGAACGACCAGCAGTTGAAGGGTGTAAAGCCCGCTAAGCTGGGAAGTATCCCATATTCCCAGAGTATCGTTTTCTACCGGCGATTGACTTTCCGAGCCAATTTCTAACCATTGTTGTGGATAGACTCCTTGCCCAATTCTCAGGCGATAGGAAGAAAAGCTGTTTCCGCTGGCTGTTCCTGTGATTCTCACTTGATCACGAACAAAGGCATACATATGTGGGCTGGAGATGTTGACGTCCGAATGCTCCAAAGAATTGACTGCTTGAATAATATCGTAATCTTCGGGAGGAAGTTGGATACCAGCATTTTTAGCCCATTCCCTGGCTTCGGGTGGCAAGATCATAAAGGTGCGATTTTCAATAAACTCTGGGGGTGTGAATACAGTGGCAAGCCTACCGGTTTCGCGGTTCACTTGAAATTTCTTATAGAGTGTATCCGTTTGGGTGGGACTATTGTTTTCCAGGAAAACCTCGGTGACTATAGAAGGACAATCTCTGCCAGGCAGGAGTCCAGAGGGGTTGCATACATCAATGGTGAGAATGCCGGGTGGTTTTTCCCATCCATGGGTGGGAGAATTGCGGCTGGTAAACTGCATTAAGCTATGCCAGATGCCGGTAACCGAGGCGGATGGCAGATCGCAGAACGTCTCGTTGGGGGGGCAACCCATCCAGGCGGAGACGACCCAATCCGGTGTATATCCAGATATCCACAGGTCGCTATGGGTGAGTGACACACCAGGCTTTGCGGCTGCGGGACGACCGATCTCGAGGGGGTTGGGGTGTCCCAAAGAGAGCCAACGGGCGTTTTCATCGCTTAGGATATCCGTTATCAGGTAAGCAAGCTGTGGGCTGATGACAGGACGAGAAATTAGCCAATCATTTTGTGGAGCTGAAGATTCCCCGATCCAGATGTTTCCGTTGAGCTCGGATACGAGTAAGACAATGGAGGGAAGAATGGCTGTTGTACCAGGTTGAGCTGGATCAGCGGGAAAACCGGTTAACACACCTTGATTTGCCAGGACTCCATAAGCCTGGCTCAGTTCAACGATACGCACCCGGATTGGATTGAGAAAATTCAAAGCGGAATCCTGTTCCGCATCGAAGGCAAGGGACAATCCCATGGTAGCGGCGGTGGTGATTACATTTTCCACTCCCACCTGGTCCAGAACGTTTTTTGCAGGGACGAGGTAATCATTGGCCAGGGCAGAGCGCAAGCGTACTGGTCCATGGTAAATGTAGGTTTCCAGCAGTTGGTTATTGGTGGGTGAATATGTCGGAATATCCCAAAGCATTGAAGCGGGTGACAAGCCGCGGGTAAATCCTGACAGATAAATCCAGGGTGTAATAATCGAGCCTGCAGGATGTTCCACTAACGATGGCAATTGAACGTCTGACAAAGAGAGTGATTTTTGGGTGACCAAGTCCGTCAGCGCCAGAATTTGCCCGTTTTTATGGTCAAGGATGAGAGCGCTGGTGGAGAGTTCTTCCGGAAGTGATGAAGGGATGGTGGATAATGTGGGCAACAAGCGAGCAGCCTGACAATCCCCTCCATTCAGTGTTTTGATTTCAATTAGATTTTCTCGCAAGCGATTGACCTGGGTAGCCAGGGTACACTCTGCTTGCAGTTGAAGATCATAATCCAGGCTGGTAATAATTATGAGACCACCACGTTCAATTCTATCCTGGTTAAATCGGGTGGATAACTGGTCGAGCACCAAACGGCTAAAAGCCGGTGCGATTTGAATGGATTGATATGGTGTCTCGGGTGAGAAATTAATCTCGGTTTGAAGCGCCTCCTGGAATTCGGAGTTGGTGATCATCTCTCTTTCTAACAAGGTTGCAAGCACTGTTTTCCCCCGCTGCAAGGCTATGGCGGGAGCGTTGAGTGGGTTAAGCGCAGGTGCTTGTGCCACTGCAGCCAACACAGCGGATTCAGCCAGGTTTAAATGGGAGGCTGATTTTCCAAAATAAACCAGGGCTGCGGCATCAGCGCCGTAAATCATGGTGCCATACCTGGCGCTGTTAATGTACCAGGTGAGAATTCTTTGTTTACCATACTGTTTGGTGAGTTGGGTTGCCAAAATCATTTGCCGCTGGTTGCGCTGCCACCCAGGGGGTTCGTTCCAAAGCAAAAGGTCATCGACCAATTTCTGCGCCAGGGATTGTGAATGGGGGTTTGCTGAGTTGGCTGGTTGAACTCCAGCATGCTGCCAGAAAAGAGGATCACTGGCTGCCACTGTTGCCAGTATTAAGGATATGGGTATGGTATTGCTTTCATCTGGAGGGGTAGTTTGGTTCGAGAATATGGCGGGTAAATGCAGGTATTGGCGATTCCTGGCAGCGGGATGTTCCAGGCTGGTAATCAGGTGTACACCGGTGCGATCATAGAGTCGTGTGGGTTGCAAGAGGTAACCATCTGGTGGATCCAGCAAAGCTGGAATGGTTTCTATTGACGGTAGATTATTGGTCAACTCGGTGTAAAACATGGCTGTTAACAAACCTGCCAGAACAAGAAACAAGCTAAATCCACCAATCAGCAGCAGCGGCAGGTGTCTGGCTTGATTTTGAATCCTGCCAGCTTGCCGTTTGTGGCGGGAACGGATTACCTGGGTTAGCTGGTGCATTGGATTAATAATTTAACGAGTATTAATTATCGTATTGGCTTGTGTTAATAGCTCACGAGCGGATTGCATGTTTGCCTGGCTATTACTGCCCAACATTTGAGCCAATTCAACGACGCGTAGTTCTTTATCAAGAAGCTTAACTTTGGTGATTGTTCGCTCGCCTGTAGTCTCTTTATGGACATGATAATGTTGGTTTCCATAGGCTGCCAATTGGGGCAGGTGGGTTACACAAAAGACCTGGTGTTGGCGTGCGAGGTTGGATAATTTCTGCCCGACAATAGCACCCACTCTACCACCGATGCCCTGGTCAATTTCATCGAAAATCAGGCTGGGGATCTGATCTGCTGATGCCAGGACATTTTTCAACGCCAACATTAGCCTGGATGTTTCACCACCAGAAGCGATTTTTGCCAGTGGTTTCAACCCTTCCCCTGGATTAGGTGCGATAAGAAACTCGGTTTTTTCAAATCCATTAATATCGAAAGCAACCCGTGTTTGATTTTCCAGGGGGATACCTTCAGGATCAGGTCTATGTTGGAAATCTGTGCTGAAAAGTGTATTCTCCATGTGCAGTGTTTCCAATTCGTTTTCAATCAGTTTGGCAAGCCGCTCTGCTTCCTGATGTCTTTTATCAGAAAGAACTACACCTTGCTCTTTGAGGGTTGAAAGCAGACTGGTTTCTTCGCTTTCCAACTCTTCGATGCGTTCAGCAGCATTGGTGATGTTCTCTCTTTGGCGCCGGGCTTCCTGGGCAAAATGTAAGACGGCTTCTATGCTCTCACCGTATTTCTTTTTTAATGTGTGCATTAAACTTAGCCGTTCTTCCACCTGGTCTAATCTCCGAGGATTAAATTCGATGTTTTCCTGGTATGACCGAAGACTGCGGGAAAGATCATTGACTTCGTCAGACAGAGTATGTGCTTGCTCGGTGATGGAATCTAATGTAGGATCAAGACGAGCCAATTCTCTGAGGTGATGGACAACCTGTCCGAGCAAGTCTGAAGCAGCCGGGCTTTCTGGGTCGCCATCATCCAGCGCAATCAGAGCCTGTTGTACCAATGAGGCAAGACTTTCAGAGTTTGCCAGGCGGTTTCTTTCAGCAATCAATTGCTGCTCTTCATCTGTTTTCAAGTGAGCGGTTTCAATTTCATTGATTTGAAAACCAAGCATATCCAGGCGACGCGCTGACTCGCTCTCAGCTTTTTGTAGCTCTGATAATTCACGGCGCACACTCACCAGTTGGTGGTATGTTTTCTGGTAAGCCTGCAATAAAACGTCTACGGATGCAAATGAGTCCAGTAATGATAGATGGTGGCTGGTTTGCAACAGGGAAAGATGTTCGGATTGACCGTGTATATCCACCAGTTTTTCACCAATCGAACGCAAATAGGCTACCGTCACACTCCTGCCATTGACCCGGGCTGTACTGCGTCCAGCCGGGCGCAACTCGCGTGCCAGGGTCAGGCAATCGGGATTATCAAGCAGATCCTCACCGGATAGCAATTGGTGGATCTCTGCACGCTGATTTTTTGGGATTATAAATAACGCTTCGATATAGGCGCGCTCGGCGCCGCTGCGAATTTGGGAAGCATCTATGCGCCCACCTAATAGGGTCTCGATGGCGTCAATTAAAATGGATTTTCCAGCCCCGGTTTCCCCGGTAAAAATAATTAAGCCGGAGTTAAAGTGAAGTTCCAATTTTTCGATGATGGCAAAATTTTCGATTCTTAATTCAGCTAGCATGGTTTATTGTTGATATTTTCATAGTATTGCCAGAGGGTGTGGTGATCAAGAGCAATGGTATACCAGGTAAATGATTACACCTTGATTTGAATACCTGTCAGACGATAGTAAACCGTAGATGTGACCATAAAGGTATATACGGCTTGCCAGAGCAGTGATAACAAGGAAGAAAATCCACCTTGAGAAAGCGCCATTAATGAGAAAAACAGGTCGAGAAGTAAATCTGGTAAACAACCTGCCAGGGCAGCCAGGGTGATGATCAAGTAAAGCCTGCGGGAGCGTCTCTTTTTGGTTATTGCCCGGGTGGCTTCTGCAATGATGACTCCAGCAATGGGGGACAGAATGATCGTAAAGAAAAACATGAAAGGGATAATGCGGGCGCCGATGAACGCGAGAATGGCAGCAACAATGCCGCCCAGGATGTAGTCCTGTGCTAGTGCCGTTTCAAATATTTTTTGTTGACCTCGCACGCACTCTTTGCAGCGATAGCCAGTGGGTGTGGCGACAGCACATTTGGGGCAAATAGGTTTCTCGCAACGGTTGCAGCGTAAGGTGGTTTCTACTTCTGGATGGATTGAGCAAAAAACAGGCAACGGTGTTTCTATCATCTGGGTTTACCTGTGATTGGATTTTGATTCATGTGTGGGGTCAGGTTGCGATAAAAGTAGCCTGGATCTTGGAAGCGAACAAAGAGAGCATCATGCTCGCTGGCGTGGACATCGACTTTATCATTATTATAGAGAATAATTGGCGTCTGCCCATCGATGCACAGAACAGCATCGTGTTCGGTTTGTACTGTAATGCTGACCGATGATCCATCTGCCAATATGATCGCCCGGTCGATAGAAAGATGGGGGGCAACCGCGACCAGCAGAATATTACGCAACTCTGGGGGTAGAATGGGTCCACCTGCAGCCAATGCGTAGGCAGTCGATCCGGTAGCAGTGGCGGCAATTAAGGCGTCGGCGACGTACGTGGTAAGCAAGCGATTATCCACACAAGCGGTTAGATGAACCGGGCGGATAAATGTTCCCCTGCCTACCACAACTTCATTCAATACTTCCCAACTACCGATGGATTGGTTGTTTCGGATAAGGGTGGCGCAAAGCATCATACGATTTTCTAACCAGTAATCTCCAACCAGCAAGCGAGGCAGAATAGCCTCCCACTGTTGTTGGCGAATTTCCATCAGGAAACCAAACCGACCCAGGTTGATTCCTACAATTGGAATCTTGAATGGGCTGCAGATATGACCAGCCCTCAGCATGGTGCCATCTCCTCCTAAGGCAATCATTAAATCCATCTCGCCATTCTGTGCCATCCTAACCAGGGAGTCGTCATCCAGCCTGGTTGAAAAGGTGCTTACTTGGTGTTTGGTAAAGAAATCGCAAATCAAGGTGGCTTCATGAATAGCGCCTGGTAGTAATGGGTGAGCTGCAATGGCTATTGTTGAAAATAATGGATTGGTCATGGTGATCTAATTATATTAGTGATTTCAGGAAAAGTGGCGGGAATCTTAGGATAAATATTGGTCACAAAGATTCTTATAACCACATGCCTGGCAACGAGCCGGTGACTCGTGTGAACGATGGATATCCTTTTTACGCGCCAGGTTATGCATTTCAGCAATAGTATCTATCAGGTTGGTTTTAAGGGATTGGGTGTAATCAATCGCATAAGTGCGCGTCGTTTCAGGCTTGATGTTATCGTTTGAGTAATGGAGGATGCCATACGGTGGTGTTTTTCCCAGGTTACGTTCGATTAATAAGCAATAAGCTGCCAGTTGAAAGATATGGGAGTCGTATGGATTTTGTAAGCTTTTTCCAGATTTAACCTCCACTGGGATGATGTATTTTCCTTGGTTTACCAGGTAATCGGGTTTGCCTGTCAGTCCACTTTGTGAGTCGTAGAGGGGTTTTACATCACTATCCCATTGTCGAGTATCGGAATAAATCAGTTTACCTCCAGGCATTCCGAGGTGTTTTTGCTGTTGATGGGCAAGCCAAAACAAATAAACAGCAATGAAAAAGATGACCAGAGATAACAAGAACACCATAGGAGGACGCGTATTATTATTTCAGCCCACAGATAAAAAAAATATTGTCAGGCTGTAGGCAATCAAACCCAGGGCAAGTAAACTTAATGCATACGCCAAAACACGCAAACAACCCACACGTGCCAGTGTCCGACCATGTGATTCATGCACTTGCCTGCCCGCTGCAAGCTCGGCTTCATTCTGAGGCGTATATCCCTGCAACTGATACCACCAGGCACGTTTACAATAGAGAAAGGTATTGATCTCTGACGCTCGAATGGTTCTCATCGTAAGAAATGGCTGTTATGTAATATTTAGCGTTTTCAGCGTATCTTGCAAACGAAGCAGGCTGCTCTCCAACTGTTCTTGCCGCAAGCTGATAGTCATATCGCCTCGGGTATGTTCGATAATACCCCGGGCCAGGTCTGTCCATCTACGCAGCCCCCCCGTGATCGCTTCGGGATAGTCCATTGTGGTCAGAACAGCATAGATATCATCCATATAGCCAAGAAGAAGCTCGGCTTCATTGGAATGACCACTGCGTAGAATATCTAAAATGCGGCGTCTGAGTTCACCAACGGTTTCGGCCAGCCCTTTCAGGTAGGTGTTGTATTCTAAATCGAGATCTTCCGGCGAGGGCAGGGTGTTATCCAGGCAGAGACCAAACACGATATTGGCTTCAGCGTACTCTTTTAATGCATCCTGTGTGTAACCGGCGTAGTAGATATCTGGGAAATCACGCAAATTTTTTTTGAGTGATTTGACCAGTATTTTGGCAATATCCAGGTTCTCGCTTGCGATGTCTCTTTCATTTCTATGAATAGCACGGATAGCATTGGCTGAGTGACGGGTGAGAGAACGCGCCTGAGAGAGCGCCGAATCGCGAGCCGAAGTGCGGGCGTCAAAGGATTCGCGTATAGTTGCTGCAATAGCTTCCAATTTGTTCATAATTTTTTATGGGGGTGGTGGATTATCTGGGGGAGGTGGATGACGAAATAATTGATCTGCGAGCGATCCGCCTCTAGGGATGATGATTTCACCATAAGTTGCCTCAAAGCGCGCCAGGTTTTCGGTGAGCGCATGGAAGAAGAGTTTGGCTCCCAAGGGGGACATAATAATGCGAGATTGCATCTGAGCTGCGGTATTCCCAGGCAGAAGGTGGGCAAAATCAAATACCATTTCTGACGGGGAATGGGCGATACGCACAAGGTTGACATACTCAATTTTTAGATCCGCGGGCATATCCAGGTTAGGAAATGGAGCGGGGGGCGGTTTAACATCATTTTCTGTCATAGAAAATTTCTCGCGTTAAACATTTAGAATGGGATAACATCTGAGCCGGGGTCTTCCTCAAAGGAACCACCCGTGGGTGTTTCCATGTCTCCTTCGCCGCGGCTGGATAGGAAGCGCACCTGGCTGGCGCTCACTTCTAAGGATGCTGTTGTGGTTCCATCCTGGCGGGTGTAGGTGCGGGGACCGCCGGTTGCTGGATCGATGACCAGGCGACCTTCAACCAGTACTTTGCTGCCTTTCTTCAGGTATTGGTTGCAAGTCTCCGCCTGGCGCGCCCAGGTGCTCACTCGAAACCAGATGGTACGAGAAACACGCTCACCAGTGTTGCTGGTATAGCTATCGTTAACTGCGACAGAAAAATTGGTTACTGGCTGCCCGCTGGGGGTGTAGCGCATTTCAGGATCCCGGCCCAGGTTGCCAACTAGAATGATGGTGTGATAAGACATGGAACAACTCCTCTATTTGAATGTCGAAACAATTTTAACCTTGGTGTTTTTCGGGTTGCGTGATGAAATCTGGTACCCATACCAATTGTATACGATTTTTTGCGGTTAAGATAGCCATCAGGCAATTTAATTTTCCCAGGTGGATAAGATATCCAACAATTCTGGTAGTGGGTGCAATTCATTCACCTTCAGATGTAGAAGTTTTGCAGGCTGTAAGTGGCTATTGATCTCATGTTTGTGGATAGAAGAGTTAAGCTGGTAATGGATAATCTCGTATTGCGCCAGGTATCCAGTTAGAATGATTGAATATCCTTCGATCCAGATGTTATGCCAACGGGATGGCTCAATGTAATCTGACCGGTTGTTAAAAAACAATCTGATCTCATGTTGTGGGAGGCGGTCGGCGTGTAGATAAGAGAGGCTATACCAGGAGGTTTGGATATGCACCGGCTTGCCTGGAAATAACTGGGTTGTTTCACTTACCCAATTCCGATTTTGGTTTTGCCCATTGATTTCTAGCCTGAGAGTTTGAAAATTATCAGAGCGTATTGCATAGAGCTGTAAGGGTTTCCAATCTCTTGGGTGCGTATAGCGTAAGGAAAAAGGGCACCACCAGTAATAGGGAGACTGTGGCTCTTTTTGTGGGTGGTTTTGAGTTGGAATATGGTTTTTTGAATAAAGGACGGTGACGAAAAGATGAAGGTCTTTTTGATGCATCCGTTCGTCGTGGAGATGATCCAACGGAATGGTTACAGTTTGTCTTAGGAGATGGCTTGAGAGCGATGCTTTGTGAAGTTGTTCGCGTTCTATGGGTAAAAAATGATGGTGCAACCAACACGCTCTACCCCCGAGATGAATCAGTACCTGCTGCGGCTTATCAAATGGTGTTGGTTGGCTGCGTTTAAAAGGGATGTTTTGATCTATCAGGTAGCGATGAAAAGCAAGCTGGCTGGCGGTGGAGAGAATATTATTTCTTATCCAACGTTGAGGAGATTTAATAGGGTTAGGGATGGAGAGCGTAAAAGCCCGGCCGGCGGAGGCAATACCAGCCGGTGTAAGATCATCCGTGTAGGGCAAATAGATCAGGTGCTCTCCGGTGGTCATGAAATATCATTAAGTCCAGTGAACCATGATTGCATTTGGTGATTTATAAATTGCGGAATTGCAGGCAATAGTGGTGAAACGTATTACTGACCCAGGTGTTTCCCATGCCATAAGGCGCCAGGCTTTGATTATCCTGTAACCAGAGCTTTTCGTCTTTTAGTTGATATATTTCTCCTAACCGACGCGCTAAATCCCAAGCCAACGGGTATATTTTGCCACCTTTCTTGATGTTCTTAACAATAATGGTCAGGTATGCTTTGTCTTTTATGCAGGGTTTTAACGTACGGTAGATATGGATGAGTTGTTTCAGAAACTCGTCATAATCTTCAATATTGCCCAGATCCCTGGGGTCGTTTGAATAAAAAAGATCTAATTCGCTGCTGTTGCGGCGTTTCTTTTGGGTTTGGGCGCCTCTGGCGTGCAACATATCCCAATAGGGAGGCGAGGTAATCACATAATCAAATAACGGATAATTTTGCTGTTTTGCAATTTGAGGCAGGTCGGCAGCATTACCTTGAATGATATTGGAAGTCAGGTTTTTGGTTTGGTCTGGAAAATTCTTGCGTTCTTCTTCCAGGATATCCTGAGCCAGTTTGATGTAGATCGGATTTAATTCGATGCCAATGCTATGCCGTCCAGAGCGTAAAGCCGCCACCAGTGTGCTGGCAGTTCCCGCCATGGGATCCAACACCCATTGCCCTTGCTTGGTGAAAAAATGGATAAATTCCTGCGCCAATGTTTCGGGGAATTTTGCGGGGTGACGAAGCGTTTTCTTGGAGCGTGGGGGTGGATTATGGACAAACCAGGATTTTTGGAATTTTAGCCATTCTTTAGGGTTGAGGTCATTCAAGTGATTGATCAATAATCGTTTGGTCATGGCTGGGAGGTAACCTGGTGAACGATTAAATCCGAAAAGCTAACCGATACGGAATTGGTACCAAAGGAGCGGATAAACAAACCCACACTACCTTCATGTATTGATGGATCGCGAATGGTGAATTGAAATTGTTGGTTGACATAAAAGTGCATCTCTTTTCCGGATGCCCAAATACCGATCCTGGATGAACTGGGCGCGCCCAGGGGAACTGCACCGCTGTAAATCTTGGGTTGGGGAGAGGAGGCGCGACCTTCATAATACTTGTCCAAATGAAGCTGACCGTCACAGGTTAAGGAAAGGCGATAAAAGTCGAGGGATGGCGTCACCCGAAACATAAGACCATATTCATCTTTGCCCATGCAGATTCCAGGCGATGCGGTGATCTCCAGATAGAAATTCTCAAGCATGGGGCTTTCTCGTAATGTGTAGATGGATAACCCGGGCTGAGATACCGCCAGGGTCAGTTCTTGTTTTCCCAAAGCAATGCTGCTGTTGCTGGATCGCTTTAGCTGCCAGTATTCCGGATTGCTGAAATCATCCTGGAATAGTATCTCCCCGATATTAGGACGCAGGTCAATCGTAGGTGTGATGACAGGTGTAGGAAAAGGTGTAAAAGTGGCCGTGGGCGGAAACCAGACAATGGTTGGTGATGGAGTGCTGCTGGCGGGTGGGATAGACTGTTCCATGAATGCTGGTTCCAAAGGCGGCTTGATAGGCGCAGCCCAACAAGCGCCTAATAACCATACCACCAGTGGTAGGACAAGGAGAAAAAAATTCTTTTGCAAACTAGCCTAACTCCACTACCTGCTCTCGTTCAGGTCCTACTGATATCAGGCGAACCGGGATACTCACCAATTCTTCCATACGAAGGATGTAGTTACGGGCTGCCTGGGGTAGTTCTTCCCAATGGCGAGCGTGTCGGATATCTTCCTCCCAGCCGGGTAACTCTTCATAAACAGGGTTAAAATCTTCCAGGTTTACGGGTCCATAGGGTAATTCCTGGTAGGAGTTACCACCTGAACGATACGCATTGCAGATCATGATGGTTTTAAAACCGCTCAGAATATCCAGCTTTGTGACTGCCAAATCTGTGAGACCATTGATGCGGGCTGCATAACGCAGCAGTACCATATCCAACCAACCCACTCTGCGAGGCCGACCGGTTGTTGTTCCATATTCATCCCAAGGATTTGCTCCAGTACCGCGTAAACGAAAGGCAATATTGCCAAACGCTTCGGTTGGAAATGGACCCTCACCCACGCGGGTTTGGAAAGCTTTGGTTACGCCAAAGACTCGCTCTGTGCAGCCCACACCAAGACCCAAACCAACCAGGGCGCCAGCCGCGGTTGGATTGGAACTGGTGACGTAGGGATAAGTTCCATGGTCAATATCTAATAATGTGCCTTGGGCGCCTTCGGCGAGGATTTTTTTGCCATCCGCCAATGCCTGGTTGAGTAAAAGGGAGACATCTTTGATATATGGGCGTAGTATATCCGCATAGTCACATAACTCTGCGGCTGTATAAATGACATCCACTCCTTTAGCAGAAAAGAGATTGGTGATGGTGTGGTTGATGTGGTGAGTGTGCCTGAGTGCGGCTTCAGTAAAAGTTTTGCTATCCAACATTTCACCGACCCGTAAGCCACTACGGGCGATTTTATCGGTGTAGGCGGGACCTATTCCGCGTAGAGTCGTTCCTATTTTGCTTGAGCCACGCGCTGATTCTTGGGCTTGATCTAAGGCGATATGGGCGGGAGTGATCAGGTGGGCGGAATGGGAAATCGCCAATCGATCCGGATTAATTATTAAGCCTTGCTGGCGGAGTTTTTCCATTTCGGTACATAAGGTCTTTGGATTGATCACCACACCATTACCGATCACTCCTAAAGTATGGGGATAAACCAGCCCAGATGGTATCAGGTGTAGCTTAAATGTGCGATCCCCAACGGTAACGGTATGACCAGCATTATCTCCGCCGCTGTATCTGGCGACTATGTCGGCGTTTGAAGCCAGTAAATCTACAATACGACCTTTTCCTTCGTCTCCCCATTGTGTCCCAACAATTATATCTAATGGCATGCAACCCTCCGAAAAGTATGGAAAACATAGCATCAAGTGATCAGCACGATACCCTGATAGGTACAAGAAAGCTGATGTACAATTAAGCAAAATTAATTTCGTTCTATGATTATAACCCGTCTGCTATAGACTGGTAGGAGTATTAAACTACCCAAGGAGAGAATTATGCGAAAAAATACGATTATGATCACCGGCGCTTCTGGGGAAATTGGCCATGCGTTGATTAGCAGTTTGATCGAACAGGGCGCTCCCAATATTTTGTCATTAGATGTACGCCCTTTGGAGATCGGATTGAATCACAAAATTACGCATATCCAGGGGGATATATGTGATCGCAGTTTGCTGGAGAGATTGGTAAGCGAGTATGAAATTGAGACCATCTTTCACCTGGCAGCGCTGCTCTCCACACGAGCAGAGTTCACTCCAGAAGCTGCGCACCGGGTGAATGTTGAAGGCACGATGGGTTTGCTTCAATTGGCATCCAATCAATCGGAATGGCGTGGACGTCCGGTTAAGTTTATCTTTCCCAGCTCTGTGGCTGTGTATGGAATGCCTTCTTTGGATGTCAAAGCTCAATTCCCAAAGGTACGCGAATGGGAGTGGAACTATCCTCGCACTATGTATGGAAGCAACAAGCTGTATTGTGAGATGTTAGGAATATATTACAGTGAATATTATCGCCAGTTGGCGGTTGAACGCCCGGTGATGTTGGATTTTCGCAGTGTGCGTTTTCCGGGATTGATTAGCGCTTTTACGGTCCCGAGCGGCGGTACCAGTGATTATGGGCCGGAGATGATTCACGCGGCTGCAAAAAGTGAAGAGTACGCCTGCTTCGTACGAGAAGATTCTCAAATCCCATTTATGGTTATGCCGGATGCTATCACCGCCTTGCTGCGGTTGGCGGCTGCTCCGGTGGAGAAGCTCACCAGACGAGTGTATAACGTTACCAGTTACAGTTTAACAGCGGGAGATTTTCGCGATCTGGTTCTCAAATCTTTTGCAAAAGCACAGATTTCCTTTCATCCCGACTTGAAACGGAATGGAATTGTGGACTCCTGGCCAGCCGATATGAACGATAATGATGCCCGCCGAGATTGGGGTTGGAAACCGAGTTATGACCTGGAACGTAGTTTTTATGAGTATTTATTTCCCAATATTAAAAATCGTTACCGTATCTAATCTGGGAGTGTTAGAGTAAGTTGTGCATTTGCCTGATGGCAAGATAAGGGATTTCAACGAAAACAATGGATAAACCATGAATCCTGAGTATAAACCGGGGATGGTTGTATTATTTGGATCGGGAGAGACTTCACCAAGTGGGCAGAAACTGTTTGATATTATCCTGCGCCAGCTACCGGTTTCTCCCAGGATTGCCCTGTTAGAAACACCTGCCGGTTTTGAATTGAATTCAGCACAGGTGATTGGGAGGGTGGTGAATTTTATCCAACATCATTTGAAGAATTATTCCCCTCAGCAGGTCGTTATTCCAGCGCGTCAACGCGGCACAGCGTTTTCTCCGGATGATGCAGAGATTGCTGCGCCGATACTGGAAGCAGATTTAATCTTTATGGGTCCTGGAAGCCCGACCTATGCTGTCAGGCAGCTAAAGGAAAGTATCACGTGGCAGTATATATTGGCAAGCCATCGGTTGGGTGCACACCTGGCGTTTTCCAGTGCGGCCACCCTGGCGATCAGTGAATATGTACTACCGGTATATGAGATTTTCAAGGTGGGAGAGGAGTTGCATTGGAAAAATGGCTTAAATCTCTTCGGCCTCTTTGGAAGCTCATTGGTTTTTATTCCCCACTGGAATAACCATGAGGGAGGTGTTGAACTGGACACCAGCCGGTGTTTTATAGGTATGACCCGTTTTGAAAAGCTGATGGACATATTGCCAGCTGAAATTACCGTGATAGGCATTGATGAAAATACAGGTTTGGTAATTGATCCGGTTTCTGGGGTTTGCCAGGTGATTGGTTCAGGTGGGGTGACATTGATCCATACTGGTAAAGTGCACCAGGATGCTATTCCTCCGGAAGACTTGCAGAAAGAAGGGTTGATTAAGGTGGTGGAGCAACGCCAGGGGCATGTTCATCATTTCCAAAGTAGTCAGGTATTTCAATTTAGTCGGATCGGGTCTATCAAGCAATTGGAGATCACTGCTGGTATAGAGGAGCAGTTGTGGAACTTGGCGTTAGAGAAGCGGCAGCAAAGAGGGATCCAGGGATTAGAAACACAACCCAGCACTATGATTGCTCAATTAGTCCAGCAGCGTGAGCAAGCCAGAGTTAAGAAAGACTGGTCAAAAGCGGATGAGTTGAGGAATCAGATTGAATTGCTAGGTTGGCTTGTTGCGGATACACCCGACGGACCTGTGGTGAGGAAAAAAGAATCGTGAAATATTTTTGCTATGCAACAGGATTAGCAGTACTTCTATTTCTAGGATTCAACGCCAACCACCAGCTTAAAAATACTGTGGTGAGTATGGCAGGTAATTATCATTCTGCTGAAGTTGACTACGACGCAGCAAACACATGGACACCAGAACCAGTATTGAGCCAGATAAGCCAATACGAGGCAATAGGGTATTCTCCCCCTTTTCCACGGCTGGGCATGTGGTGGCCCGATACCAAAACCCAGTCACTTGCCGATATCGCTCGATACGACTGGGTGATCTTTGGGGAATGGGACCAGGATGTTGTGCCAGCCTTCAAAGCGATTAATCCAAACATGCTGGCATTAACCTCAACCAACGCCTGTGAGTTAAGCTTTAACCCTGAGGTAGATGCGGAACCCTGGGAGAATGAAGATGTTTTAAAAATACCTCCAGAATGGTTCCTGACTCAGGTAGGGGCTACATTGACATCACCGGTGAATGCCACCACTACCATTTTCAATGTCAGCCAGGTCAGCGTGAGCGCTGGAACAGAGCAATATGACCTGTTTATCGCCGGTGATACTGCCTTGATAGGTGGGGAAAGCGTGTATATTGAAGCGGTGGATGTTCAACATAAGAGGTTGAGTGTGCGGCGTGGCTATGTTCGACCGGCTTCGGCGCATGCAGCCGGTACACGCATTGCAGCGCATATCACCTTCTGGCCAAATAGTTGGGTGTTGAATTTATCTACATTATGTCCGACTGCCACGGTTAGCTCGACAATTGGGGCTGAGAATTGGGCGCAGTATAACGCCAGACAGGCTGCCAGTTTGGTGCAAGATCCCGTTTGGGATGGCATTCTATTGGATCGTAGCGATCCGGATGAGAGTTGGTTAATTGGGAATTCCACAGCCAGAACGATTGACCCGAACCAATCAAACCAGTTAATCACGGATTATTCTGAATTTGATGCTGCCTGGAATGCCGGGTTGAGAGAATATGAAAGCCTTTTGCGCAGTTCTATTGGGGAGCAAGCCATAATTTTTGTAAACTGGGGGATGGCAAATTATGATTTACTCAATGGGAATAATTTCGAAGGTTTTCCTGATGAGGATGGGACAGCTTACGGGACACCCTGGCACGAAATGGTGTTTGGGCCTGCAGAAAGTGGTAGTTATTATGAGTGGCTACAATACGCCCGCCAACCCAACCTGACCATGATCGAAACCTATGAAGATGATGGTTCACCCGATGCGACTGGTGATGGGGAATATGATAACCCTTGTGAACAACCCGGTTTTGTACCCAATTATCGCAAAATGCGGTTTGGACTGACCAGTGCTTTGCTCCATGATGGTTACTTCAGTTACGAGATCAATACCAATGGTCATGGTTCGTTATGTTTGTTGTGGTTTGATGAATATGATAATGCTGGGTCTGGTTGTGGATACCTGGGTTATCCAATTGGGGAAGCCTATCGAGCTGTAGAGGCGTTAGATACACCTGACCTGGTTTTACACGGAAGCATGGAC
>Ga0194126_10006531_pt1 | contig 16596 bp, 15 predicted proteins | sample TA2KigC150mmetaG_FD_148641 | JGI IMG/M metagenome (GOLD analysis project Ga0194126, IMG submission 148641) | Freshwater microbial communities from Lake Tanganyika, Tanzania - TA2015035 Kigoma Deep Cast 150m | ecosystem: Environmental > Aquatic > Freshwater > Lake | place: Tanzania: Lake... | reverse complement strand
CGCCAGGCGCGGCACATTGCCCTCGGCGGTACGCGCGAGATGCGTGAGCAGCGGGAGATCGGCCTCGACCTGTCGCCGGATGCCCGGCCGCTGCACCTTCACAGCCACCCGCTCGCCCGTCGGCAGGATGGCGGCGTGCACCTGGGCGATGGACGCGGACGCCAGCGGCGTCTCCTCGAAGGAGACGAAGCACTGGCCGAGGGGGCGACCCAGCTCGGCCTCGATGACGGCCCGCGCCTGCTCGAAGGGCACCGGGGCCACATGATCCTGCAGCACGCGCAGCTGCGCGACCCAGTCGGCGGGCAGCACGTCCGACCGCGTGGCGGCCGCCTGGCCGAGCTTCACGGCCGTCGGCCCCAGCTCCTCCAGCATCCGCCGCAGCGCCACGGGGCCCGGGAGCCCGACCTCCTTGCCGCGCTTCAGCCGCTTCGGCAGCCACTCGCTCAGTCCGCTGGCGTGCAGGGTCGAGGCGAAGCCGTAGCGCGTCGCCGCGACGCCGATCTCGATGGCACGGGAGATCCCCCGCGGAGGGGCCTTCGGCCCCTCGCTCGTGTTCTGCGCGTCACGCGACAATATCGACCTCGCTCCCACACCGGCCGCAACGACCGGCCTCCAGCAACAGCGAGACGGCGGCGAACCCGTGGCGTCCCACAACAACCGCCCCGCACGAGGGGCAGAGGGTATCGCCCGCTCCAGGAAGGCTCGCGTTGCCGATGTACACGTACTTCAGCTTCTCACGAGCCAGACGGTACGCTCGCTCCAACGACGACCGGGGCGTCGCCGGAACGGTCAGCTTGTGGGCCGGGTGATAGCGGCTGAAATGCACGGGGAGGCGGTCGCTGACGCCCGCCGCCCAGTCGACCAGCGCGCCGACCTGCTCCGCCGAGTCGTTCTCGCCGGGAATCAGCAGGTTCGTCACCTCGACATGACACCGACCGAAGGCCCGCTCCACAGTCCGCCTCGGCGGCGCGTGCGGCCCGTGGCAGAGGCGGCGATAGAAGCCCTCCCCCATCGCCTTGATGTCCACGTTCATCGCGTCAACGTGGGGCAGCAGCGCCTCCAGCGGCTCGGGCTCAATCTCCCCGTTCGTGACCAGTACGTTCTTCAGCCCGCGCTCATGGACGGCCCGGCACGTGTCCAGCACGTACTCGAACCAGATGAGCGGCTCATTGTAGGTGAACGCGAGGCCGAGGTTCCCGTTCGCCCGTTCCCGCTCGGCCAGCGCAGCGGCTGCCTGAGGCAGGAGGCGGGAGCCGGGCACTTCGCCGTCCGCGATGTGCCAGTTCTGGCAGAAATCGCAGCTCAGGTTGCAGCCCCAGGAGCCGATGGAGAGAACCCACGTTCCGGGGTGGAAGTGGTACAGCGGCTTCTTCTCGATCGGGTCCAGGTGCGCCCCGGTCACCCGTCCGTAGGTGAGGGGCACGAGCGCACCGCCCTGGTTCTCCCGTACCCCGCACAGCCCGCGCTTGCCCTCCGCGATCAGGCAGCGATGCGGGCACAGCGCGCACCGGATGCGCCCATCCTCAGACGACCAGAACTCCGCCTCCCGCTCAATGAACATGGGCGCCGAGCCTGACGGCAGTACTGAGCATTGAGTATTGAGCACTGAGTACGGAAAGGTCGAGAGGCAGCGCGGCGGGCCGTCGGCCTCGATGTGGGGCGCCCGGCCCGGCCTTGCCCCATGCTCGATGCTCCATACTCAAGGCTCACGACTCAATACTCAATGCTCCGTGAACGGCGGCTCGCCGTGAATGCTCTCGATCAGCGCCGTAGCGGCCCCCACTTCCTCGGCGGTCCCCTTCACCAGGAGCCAGACCGCCCCCTCGGCGCCACCGATGCCCCCGCTACCGATCTGGGTCGCCTCGGCCCCGGTCAGCAGGCGGAGCGCCTCGATCTCGCTGAAGATCTCGCCGTGGATGACCCACAGGGAGGGTCCGGTGTAGCGGTCCGGACCGGCCGACAGCAGGTCGACCTCGGCAGCGCGCAGGTCACCGGCGACCTGCTTCTCCAGTCCCACCGGGATCAGAAGGCCGAACTTGCGGCCGTGCATCCGGCCGATGAACCCGCCGACGGTGCCCCCCTCCGGATGGCCGATCAGCACACCGGCGAGCTTCCGGTCATAATCGAGCGCGTTCGCCCCTTTGATCACCAGATCGCCGCGCCCCATCACCTTGAAGGCGTCCTGCACGGTGGGCAGATCGTCTGCCGGCCGGCCGTCCCGCAGGATGACCTCCGGGATCGACCCCGGCAGCAGCGAGGCCCGCGCCGCGCCCTTCACCGGGATCGTCGCGCCGAGCACGTAGCCCGTCTTCTGGATGGACTGGCCCAGAAGCTCCTCGAGCACGTACGCGTTGGTCGTCCCCTTGCACACGGCGATGAGGCCCTTCCCCATCGCTCGCCGCACGGACGGCAGTTGCGCCACGCCCTTGGCGATGAGCCGCTTGCTCTCCGACACCGTCAGCGAGTGGACTGCAACCGCCATACCTCTTCCCCCCAAGGAAAGGACTTCCCGGTTCAGAGTCCGCTCTTCCGGAACGCCTCCTCGGCGGCCCGGTTGAACTCCGGGCCTCCATCGAGGTTCGCGCTCTTGAAGACGTGGGGCTTGTGCCCCATCGCCAGCAGGCGTTGGACGACCTGGGCGCAGACACACCAGCAGACGCAGGCGGCCCCGATCCCCGAGGTGGGCCCGAACGGCGTGTCCAGGCCCGCCACGCCCAACGCGGCGTCTCCCGGCACACCGCAGTTGTCCAGGGCCACATCGGCGGCCTCAAAGAGCCTCAGACCGCTGGGGTGGGTGGACGCCACCGACGAGGAGTACGCGAGGCTGGTGACGGCGACGACCTTGATGCCGGCCTCCCGCGCGGCCAGGGCCAGGTCGATGGAGGAGGCGTTGCGTCCGGAGACCGAGCCGATCATCAGCACATCCCCCGGCGCCATGTTGGAGGACTCGATGATGCGCTGCCCCACCCCCACGATCCGGTCGCTGCGGACGGTCTCTTTGGCCTGACGCTTCTCGCTGGCACGGACCGGGTTGTTCACTCCGAAGGAGTACGTCAGTGGGGTGATCAGGAGGAGGCCACCCGCCCGATGGATGAGCTCCTGAGAGACCATGTGCCCCGTGTCGTGCAGGTGCCAGGCCCCGCCGTCGACGGCCGAAGCCGCGATCAGGGCGGCTGCCTCGTCGATTCCCTCCAGCTGCGTCTGCTGGATCCGGTCGAGCACCTCACGAACCACATTCAGGTAGTCTACGGCCAGCATGGGGTCTCACTCCGTCCAGGATCCGGCGACGGGCCGAGCCAACACGCCCCCGACGCCGGGAGGCAGGCTTCCCGCGAGCGTGCCAACCACCGCTTCGTCGGTCAGGATGCCCACGGCTTGCAGGGCCTCAACCGCCACGCCGCCCACCGGCGGCAGGCGGGGTTCGCGAGGCTCGATCTCCGGTACGAAGGACGCCACCTCGCGAGCGACCAGCGCCCGCAACTCGGGCGAGCCGAGCAGCACCCCTCCCGTGCAGCCGAAGGGGACCGCCCCGCTCCAGGCGTCCCCCGCCTCCGTCACACGCCGGATCGCCGCCACAACCTGGGCCGCCAGCAGCCGAGCCGCCTCCGCCAGGATCTCGCCGGCGACGGCGTCCCCGGCCCGGGAGGCCTCCACGACTACGGGCGCCAGCGAGGCGATCTCGTGTCGGTTCATCCGGTCCTCGCCGTACAGCCGCCCGATGATCCAGCCCAAACGCTCCAGCTCGTAATGCCGGCAGATGCCCTCCACCAGCGCCGTCGCCGGGCCGCGGCCGTCGCGCGACCAGAGGGCGCGCCGGATCGCCTCCACGGCGATCCAGTGGCCGCTGCCCTCATCGCCGACCAGCGGTCCGTTGCCGCCCACATGACCCTCGCGCCCGGCCTCCCCGACCGCCCGCCCGAAGGCGCCCGTGCCCGACAGGGCCACGGCGCCAGCCGCCTCGAGCGTCGCCCCACGCAGCGCCGCGTTCCCCTCATGGAGGGGCAGAAGCCGGGCCGTCGGGAACAGCCGGCCCACTACGTCGGACGGGTCCGCCGAGAACCCCCTGCCCACCATCGCCCCCGCAACCAGCACGACGTCGCCGGGGTCCACGGCCTTCGCCACCGCGCCCAAGGCCTCCTCAACGGCCTGCACGGCGCCCTTCTCGCCGACATAGAGCGCCAGCGAAGAGCCGCCCCGACCGGACGCCACAACCTGCCCCGAGGCCTCCACCGCCAGCGCGATCGTCTTCGATCCCCCGCCCTCCAACGCCACGACCAGACCGTTGCCGTCCATGCGACGAGGTGGCTCCCATCCGGAGGGCGAACGTGGGAAGGGGCCGACAGGGCCGCGCCGTCCGGCGCGCGCCCCGTGGGACCGAATCCGTATCCGCTCGGCGGGCCCGAACAGGCCCGAAATGGCCGATCTACGGGCCTTCCGAGGCGCGCGAAGTATAGCAGGAACGTCCCACCTTGGCAAGGACGGCGGCGTTCGCGCCCGCCCCTCACCAGGCCCATGAGCCCACCGCCCCAACCCGCCTCCTACCGCGACCGCCTGCCCCCCCTCGGGGCCTACGTTCTGCTGGCGGCCCTCCCGCTGGGAGCCTCCCTGGTCGCGCGCGCGGGCTCCCTGGAGCTCTCCCTCGTGGAGGCCGGCAAGGCCGCGGCGCTGCTGGGCTACGGCATCGTGGCCCTGCAGTTCGTGCTGTCGGCGCGTCTTCCGTGGCCAGAGCGGCCCTTCGGCCTCGACCGCGTCTTCCGCTTCCACAAGTCCATGGGCATCGCGGCAGCCGCCCTGCTTCTGGCTCACCCCTTGCTGCTGGCCTGCGGAGAGCAGGGCGCGGGCCTGCTGACCGACCTGCGCGCTCCGTGGTACCTCTGGGCCGGCAAGGCGGCCCTCCTGGCGGCCGTCGCGATGGGCCCGGCCGCCGTGTTTCGCGCGGCACTCCGACTGCCCTACGACCGCTGGCGGCTGCTGCACGGGTTCGCCGCGATCGTCGTCCTGGTCGGCGGCCTGGGTCACGCGCTCAACGTCTCCGACGACCTGGACAACAAGCCCATCCGAGCGGCCGTCTTCGCCCTGCTGATCGTCGCGATCCTGGCCTACAATCGCTACCGGCAGTCGCCCCCCGTCTTGGGTCGGCCGCCCAACTACCGGGTCCAGGCCGTCACGCGGGAGACGCCGACGGTGTGGACCGTGGCTCTCGAGCGCCTCTCGCGGACGCGCGGTGAGGAGGGTCTGCCCGGGCAGTTCCGCTTCGTGTCGCTGGACCTCCCGGGGGTCGGAGACGAGGACCACCCGTTCACCGCGGCCTCCGACCCGGCCAACAGCGCCATGCTGAGCTTCACCATCAAGGCGAGCGGGGACTTCACGCGCCGTATCGATCGCGTTCAGCCCGGGGACCGCGCGTGCGTCTCTCCGCCCTTCGGCCGCTTCTCCTACCTGCTGCACCCCAAGGAGGAGCAGTTGGTCTTCCTGGCCGCCGGGATCGGCATCACGCCCCTGATGAGCATGATCCGCCATCTGCGCGCGACCGGAGAGCAGCGCGACGTGTTGCTGATCTACGGGAATCGCACGGAGGAGGACATTGCCTTCCGGCAGGAGCTGGCGGAGATCGAAGCGGGGGGTGTTCCGCGGCTGCGAGTGGCGCACGTGCTCAGCCGGCCCGACGACTCCTGGACCGGTGAGCAAGGGCACATCGACGGCGAGAAGATCTCCCGGCTGTGCGGCGAGGTGACGGGCAAGGGGTTCTACGTCTGCGGTCCGCCATCGATGCTGCGCGACACCCTCCGCGCGTTGCGCGCTCTGGGCGTCCCGCGCTCACGAGTCCACTACGAGCACTTCGCGCTCTGACCCCGGACCGAGATGAGCTCTGCCACCGCGGCGGCGTAGCTCGGCGCGATGGCCCGCCAGGCGAAGCGCTCCGCGGCGCGACGCCCCCCCGCTTCGCCCAGGGAGGCCGCCAGCGCCGGGTCGCTCAGGAGAGCGATCGCCGCATCGGCGAACTGCTCCGGCGCATCCGGCTCGATCAGCAGGCCGCTCACTCCGTCCTCGATGGCCTCGGCGACGCCCCCGGTGTTGGCCCCGATCACCGGCTTCCCGCAGAGGTTCGCTTCCTGGTACACGATGCCGAAGCCCTCCGGCGGTTCGGTCGGCAGGTCGCGGCTGGGCATGGCGAACACGCTGCACAGGTGCAGGGCCGCCACCTTGTCCGCGTCGGAGGCCGAGCCGAGCATCCGAACCCTCTCGCCGACCCCGAGGTCCTGTGCCTGCCGTCGCACGCGCTCTGCCTCGGGCCCGCCGCCGATGACGACATAGCTCACCTCGGGCACGGCGACCGCGATGCGCGGCAGCGCCTCGATCACGGTGTCCACGCCCTTGCGCCGCACGAGGCGCCCCACCGTCAGGAGCGTGGGACCCTCCGGCCATGCCAGCCGCCGGCGCGCTGCCTCGAGGTCTGCCGACGGGGCGAACTCGGCGGGGTCCACCCCCGGGTAGACGACCCGAATGCGCCCGGTCTCAACGCCGGCCGCCTCAAACTGCGAGGCCGTGAACCGGCTGCACGCGACGACCCCGCACGCCGTGCGCAGGACCGCGCGCTGGGCGATCCCGCGCAGCCTCCGATGAGGTTCCGGCAGGAACTCCCGACCGTAGCCCATCAGCACCATCGGCGCCTGGCCGCGGCCTCCGGCGGCCAGATAGGCGTGACCCTCGGGGCTCCACTTCGTGGCGACGATTGCCTCGGGCGTCCACCCATCCGCCAGGGCCCGGCGGACCGCGCGGCCCATGTTCCAGGCCGCACGCAGCCGGCCGGGTGTCGGGCAGCGCACAGTCGGGATGCCGGAGGCCGTGTCGATCGCTTCAGCACCGGCCTGCGCGGCAGCGATGATGCGGACCTCATGGCCTGCGGCCACCAGAGCGACGCAGAGCCCGTGGACCAGCTTCTGGATTCCACCGAAGGCCGGGGGGTAGTCGCCCGCGAGGAAGAGAAGGCGCACAGTGCATCCTCAAGGGGCGCGCCACGGGGGCACGCGGGTCTTGCGGCACCTCACGGCAGCAACCGAAGTGCCGGGGAGCGCCCTCACTGACCCTCGGGCGCCAGCCATCCGGGCGGCGGCGGCAGGCCGGCACAGGCCTGCGTGCTGACGCCCGCGGCCACGGACCCGTCCTGGGTCTGTATGGTCGGGCTTTCCTCGGGCTGGGCGGGACCGGCGTGGTGCTTCGGGCCGAAGGTGACGTAGCCCACGCAGCCCGCGGCAACCACTGCCAGAATGGCGACCAGCGCGACGATCGCAACCTTGGGTTTCATCGGCTCTAAGACCTCCTCGGCGCGTGGCGCGCCATCGAACGCACAACCACGCGGTCCTCACCCGACGTAGTCTGGTTCGGGCGAGGACCGGCTGGCATCGCGGCTCCCGACCCGGACCTACGGCCCGACCCGCATGAACGGGCTCTGGGGCCGTCCGGCGTACGTGCCGGTGGTCCGGGCCGAGCTGTTGGTCATGTAATCCTGCCCGCCGATGAACTTCACGTGGCCGTCGCAGAAGCCGACGTTGTGGCCGCCGTTGTGCCGGTAGATGTTGGCGTTCCCGACCTGCCCGAACCCGCTGGTGTAGGCCGACCCGAACCGCATGCCTGCCACCGGGTAGTATGCGATGTAGTGGCCTTCCACCAGCAAGGCCGCCTCGGCCGGCTTGTCCACTTCGTCCATCCCGTGCGCCACCACGTCCCACGCGTTGACCTTCACGCCCGACGTTCCGGTCGGGTACCCCGCGAACATCGTGGTGCCATACCAGTTGTACCATGAGTACTTGACCCAACTCGGCCAGCAGTAGGTGCTCACTACCGCCGTCCCCGCGGGGGCTGTTGCCCAGTAGGTGGTCGCGGTCAGCGGGGCGCTCGGGCAGATGTGGATCTGGGTGTTCTTCACATAGGGGTCGACGATCTCGGGCCAGGTCCACGCTCGGCCGCCGGAGACGATGTACCAGTAGTACGGCAGGTTGCCGTCGCTGTCCGAGGCGTACATCTGGAAGGCCACCATCAGCTGTTTGACATTGCTGGAGCAGCTGGACGACCGCGCCTGCTCGCGCGCCCGAGCGAACACCGGGAAGAGGATCGCCGCCAGGATGGCGATGATCGCAATCACGACCAGGAGCTCGATGAGTGTGAATCCGCGCTTCACGTCAGTCACCCCTCTTTGGGTCTGATCGGCGCGCCGGGAATGCTGGCGGCGCTCACATGGGTTGGCTCGTCGACGAGTGCCGCATCGCAACTCGTGGCACGTCGCCCGTGTGATCCGGGCCGGCCCTATACGCTTTGCTTACACGCCATATACCACAGTCTACACGACCTCCCTGGCCCATACTTTCGGACCCAAGGAGGAAGGGATTGGGCCGGCAGCCAACGAAGTGCCGACCATCACAGCAACGCGGACGCCGGATCGGCGCCGCGGGGGGACCAGAGTGGATCCGCGCGAAAAAGTCGCCAACTACGTGCACGAGAATGTCAGCCGGATGCTCCGGATCGGGGAACCCAAGCTCGATGAGAAGGAAGGCCGCTGGCACGTGCCCGTCATCAGCGATACGGGGGACCGGGCCGAGGTGCTCGCCACCTATGTGCTGGACCGCCGCCTGCGCTTCGTTCGCAACCCCGTGAAGCAGCTCATGGACCGCCTGACCGACCGGCTCTCACGCGCCGGTCAGCCCGCTGCCGAGGAGGAGCCGCAAGGCGAGGACCGGACTCTGCGGGATGAGGTCGCCCAGCCCCGGCCGCTCATCGAGCACGCCGCCGACATCGCCCTCGTCGATGCGCTCACCGGCTTGGGCACGGCCTCGGCTCTTCTGATGAGGCTCGAGCAGGAGATCGAGCGCGCCGAACGCTACCAGTCGCACTTCTGCCTCGCCTTCCTTGACGTCGAGGGCGTCTGGCCGATCAACCTGGAGCACGGACCCCTCGTGGCCGACGCTCTCATCGCCCAAGTCGGCCAGGTCCTGGATCGGGTGCTGCGGGGGGGGGACTTCGCGGCGCACTGGGCGGGCGCGCGGTTCGGCCTGCTGATGCAGGGCCCCAAGGACGAGGTGCGGATCGGCGCGGCACGGATCGTGGGGGCCATCACAGGTTACGCCCCGGTGGTGCGGGCCGAGGACCCGCCGCTCGACGTCTCCTGCAGCATCGGCGGCATCGCCTGTCCGCCCGACGATCCCGAGATCCCGATGACGCTGCCGGCCCTCGTGAAGGCGGCGCGCGGCAGCCTGATGGCGGCCAAGGCGGCCGAGATCGGGGAGCCCCTCTTCGGCTGAGGCATCCGCCCTACCACTGCGTCTCCCAGAGCGTGATCGTCGGTCGACGGAACGTCGCAGACGTCGGCGCCGGCTGGGCGGCGAAGGCCGCGGGGTTGTCGCCCTCCACGAACAGACCCCCGAGGACGCCCCGGCGCGAGCCTGCCGACACCCTCGCCACGCCGTAGCCCAGAGCTGCCCCGGCCACGGCCTGCCAGACACTGTGCTGGTCCAGTTCCACTCGCGACCAAGTGACTGCGGTGGCGAAGGCGTAGGTGTACGGCCGCAGGTCGGGGTCCTCGGTTCCCGCCGCCTCGGCCAGAGCCCAGGCCGCGGTGGCATGCCCGCTGGGGAAGCCGTCCGTCGCTTGGGGATCGTTGGGCCGGCCTTGCTTGGTCAGGCGCTTCAGCCCTTCGGCCGCCAACCCCGCCGCGATCCCGGCATCCAGCATCCGCCGTCCGATCCGCTCCTCCGTCTCGCCTCCGAAGAGGGTCAAGGCCGGCGGCAGCGCTCGCACGATCCAGTACGAGCCGTCGCTGATGGCCGCCGCGCTCTCCTCCGCCGCGTCAGCGCGAACGGGGTGTGAGGCGAGCGCCAGGGCGGCCATCAAGACCAGGGCCAGAGCCGACATCGTTCGACCTCCTCGGGGGGCGGGACCGGGACGCGCCCGAGGGGCCACCGGCCCCACGAGCCCCGTCCTCTCGGCCTTGCGCAGTCTACTGGGTCTTCAGTCTGAGGCGTGGCGCGTTCAGAATGACGGCCTTCCGACGCTGCAGCTTGATGTACTGCAGCCGCTCGAAGTTCTTGAGGACCCGGGTCAGCGTCTCCCGCGACGTGCTGACCAGGTTCGCCATCTCCTGGCGCGTGTAGGGCAGGGGGATGGAGAGCCCCTCGGCCGTCTCCGTGCCGCTCTTCGCAGCGATCTCCAGCAGCAATCGGGCGACGCGGCCCTGCACGTCGAGGAACGACAGACTCTCGATGATGTCGTTGGCCGCGCGCAGCCGCTGGCTCATCATCACCAGCAGGCTCATCGCGATCCGCGGGCTCTTCTCCAGGCTGCGGCGGAAGTCGCTTCGCGTGCCCTCCAGGACGACGGTGTCCTCCACCGCCGTCACCGTCGCCGAGCGCGGCTCGCCGTCGAGCATCGACATCTCGCCGAAGCAGTCGCCCGGGCCCATGTGGGCCAGCGTGACCTCCCGGCTCTCCGAACCCGGAAGGCTGATCCGCACCCGTCCCGACTCGATCAGGAACACCGAGCCGCCGGGACCGCCCACCTCGACCAACGTGTCTCCCCGCCCGAATGTGCGCCGGCGGAAGGTGCTGACGAGCGCCTCGAGGTCTTCCTTCGCGAGATCGGAGAAAATCGAGGCCGGCGGCGCCGGCGGCCCTACCGGGACGTTCTCGCGGTTCATGCAGTCCCTCCCATCCAGCCCACCGGATAATAGGTCACGGCACACGCATTGTCAACGGTGCGGCGGAGAGCGAGAAGTGAGGGAAGAGAAGCGGAGGGTGAGGAATGGCGCGGCGACAGGCCCCATCGAAGGTGCGACGCGCGAAGGCAGTGAACGTGCGTGCCGACCCGGAACCGGAGACCCCAAACCCGAAACCGCCGTCATGGCAGAGGTACTGTCCCGCCAGCGCGCGGCCCACGCGCTGCGCCACTTCATCCTCATCGGCGCGCTGTGGAGCATCTACGGTCCCGGCGTGTTCATCGCCTCATCGGTGTTCACCGGCTACGCCCTGTCGCTGGGCATCAGCGAGTCCCAGATCGCCTTCCTCGCCGCCGGCACCGGCCTCATGGGAGCCACTCAGGCCGTAACGGCCTACTGGACGCGGCGCGCGCGCGACCGCCGAAGGCTCTGCTTCATCATCGGCGCGACTGACATCTGCTGCGCCAGCTCGATCATCTTCGCCCTGCTCCTGCCCCCGGAGTTCCGGTTCCCCTTCGTCGCGGTTCTGCTCTTCATCGCCTACACCCTCGGCAACACCGTGAACCCGATGTTCGCCAACTGGATGGCGACGGTCATCCCCGAGGACGTGCGCGCGACCTATGTCGCCCGCCGGATGTTCGTGCTGACGCTGGTCTCCGTCGCCTATCTGTTCGTCGTCAGCCGATGGCTGGACACCGCTCAAGGCTCGCTCGGGTTCATCCTCGTGTATGCGATCGGATGGCTGACGGGTCTCGGCGGGTACGTCATGGTGTTGCTGACGCCCATGCCGCCGGTCGAGCCCGAGGAACCGACCAGCTACGGGAGGAGCATCCTCTCCCCCCTCAGGAACCGTCCGTTCGCCCTCCTCTCAGTGTTCCTGGGCATGTGGACGCTGGCGATGGCCATTGCCTCGCCGTTCTACAGCGTCTTCATGCTGCGCTATCTCCACCTGAGCTACACGCGCATCGCCGTGTACTCGAACCTCAGCCTCGGCGCCATGCTGCTGGGCTATCGCATGTTCGGCGCCCTCGCTGAGCGGCACGGCTGCAAGCCGATCGTCAAGCTCCTCATCGTCCCAGCGGTCCTCGTGCCCTTCATGTGGGCCGTTGCCGGGGACGGCACGTGGCCGGTCCTGGTGCCCATGGCCTGCGTCCTCTCCGGGCTCGCGGTGTCCGGCATTCAGGTCGCCGCCAGCGCGCTACTCTACAAGATCGTGCCGGCGGGCCGCGATAACAGCCTCTCCTTCGCGATCATCACCAGCTGCACTGCCCTCGGCTCCTTCGCCGGCGCCATGGGCGGGGGCCTGCTCAAGCGCCTGCTAGGCGATCAGGGCTGGGACCTGCTCGGTCACTCCCTCGCCCCGCCGCAGGTTGTCTTCCTGGCCTCCGCGGCGGCCTACCTGGTCCCCCTGCTCCTCGCCCAGCTGCTCGTCGAGCCCGAGGCGCAGACTGCGGTGGGCGTGTTGGCCCAGTTCCGCGGCAATCTCCTCGGGCTCGCCTACAACTACATCCTCTACAACCTGGCTCGCGAGGGCCGAACCCGGGCGGTGGCCCTCCGCGGCATGGCCCGCTCGCACAGCCCCCTGGCTGTCGCCAAGCTTGCCGAGAGCCTGGACGACGTAAGTCCGGAGGTCCGCCACGAGGCCGCGCTAGGCCTGGGTGAGGCGCGGGCGAAGGACGCCGTGCCCCGGCTGGTGGAACAGCTGGCCGACGCGGGTTCGGACATCCGCCCCGAGGCCGCGGAGGCGTTGGGGCAGATTGGCGACCCGACGGTCATCGACCCCCTGCAGAAGGCGTTTGAGGAGGGCGATCCCCGACTGCGCGCGAGCGCAGCGATGGCCCTGGCGGAGATCGGCGGTCCCGAGGCCGGAGAGCTGCTGGTCGGAGCGCTGGAAGGTCCGGTGGACCGTGCATCGTTCGCCGCTGTCGTCGATGCCGCCGGGCGCCTGGGAGACCTGCGGGTCGTCGCGCGAGGTCTCGCGGGCCTGCCCCATTTCGATTCCCCCGTCCTGCGCATGCAGATCATCAACGGCGTGTGCCGGACCCTCGGTGAGCGCAACCACTTCTACCAGCTCGTGTCGCGGCGGGGGCTGGACCGCTCGGCCCTCGTCGAGCCGATGATGAAGCGGATCGTGCGCCTGTTCCGGCGCGCGCCGGGGCTTGGCGCCAGTGAGCGTACCGAGCTGGCGGCCGTTGCCCAGGAGGTCGCGCACGCCATCGAGCACGATGACATCGGCGCGATGGCCGATCGCGCCCGCCTTCTGGCGGATCGCGTCGCGACGATCGATCGGGCCGGCGAGGTCGCCCTCGCCGGAGCCGCCGCCATCCGGTCCTATGTGGACCAGGTGCCCGCCGACCGGCTCGCCGATGAGGGGGTCGTGTTCGTGGTGGTCGCGCTCACCTCGCTGGCTCGACACATCGCCCGCGCCCGCGGCGGGAAGGAGCCGATCCTGTAATGGAACCGCTGCGGTTGGGCGTCGTCGGCGCCGGCGTGATCAGCCAGGTCGCGCACCTTCCGGGCGCAGAGATCGCCCCCAACGTCACCGTCGTCGCGCTCTGCGACAGTCGATCCGACCTGCTGGCGGCCGTGGGGGAGCGTCATCACATCCCTCGCCGGCATGACGCGGTCGACGGCCTGCTGGCCGACCCGGAGGTTGAGGCCGTCGACCTCTGTGTACCGACCATTGCCCACGACGCCCTCGCGATGCGGGCGCTCGCGGCCGGCAAGCATGTCCTGTGCGAGAAACCGATGGCCTCCACGGTCGCCCGCGGACAGCGGATGATCGCCGCCGCTCGCGAGGCGGACCGCCGTCTCATGATCGGCCATCACAAGCGCTACGACCCCGGCTGCGAGCAGGCGCAGGCGGCGCTGGCCGAAGGGCGGATCGGACACCCTCGCCTTGCGACCTACCTGTTCGGCACAGGCAACTGGACCGGGCCGGCGCCTCGCGCGCCCCTCGCGTCCGATCAGCCGGCGCCCGCGTGGGCCTACGAGTACCCCGAGGGGGTAGAGGGCGGGTGCGAACGCGCGTACTACGAGTCGCTGCTGGAGATGTTCACCCACATCACGAACCTCCTCCGCTGGCTGATCGGCGACCCCACCTGGGTGCTCGCCGCGCAACCGGCGGAGGGGCCCGTTCGCGGAACCCTCACCCTGGGGTGGGGTGACCCGCTCGAAACACAGGCCTTCTGTGTCGACGGGCCGCATTACCCGACCAATGCGTGGAACGAGGTGCTGACGATCTGGGGGGACGAGGGCCGAGTCGAAGTGGCCCTTCCACAGAACGCCTACGTGAACAAGCCCGCGCGGGTGCGGCTCTTCGACGCCCGCACCGGCGCCGACACGCTGCTCCCCGAGGCGTACGGCTGGGCGTTCGCGCGGGAGATCGCGCACTTCGCCGAGGGCGTCCGGCGGGATGCGCCCTTCCGCACGGAGGGCACGGAGAGTCTGAAGGACCTCATCATCGCCGAAGCGGCCGCGCGGGCGGTCGCAGGCTGCCTTGCGCTGCCCGCCCGGCTGGACTACTCCCAGGAGACGGTGCCGTGAGGTTCGCCCTGAACACGCTCATGTGGGCCTGGGACCCCTTCGAGGAAGTCCTGGACCACGCCGCGGCGCTGGGGGTCGAAGCCCTCGACCTCGGCGCACTGCCCGGCTGCGGCCACCTGCGCCTGCCGGTGCCGGAGGGCTTCGCCGAGTCCGCGATCGGCCGTCTCGCCGGGACGGGCCGCGTGGTCGCAGTGACAGCCGACCATCCGGGTCTGGGCGCCTCCGACGGGGAGGCGCAGGAGGCCGGGGTCGCGTACACGCTGGAGGCCCTGCGCGTCGCCGGGCAACTCGGGGCTCCGGTAGTCGGCACCAGTCTGGGCAGCGTCGGCGAGGGCCGCTCGTGGCCCGACGCCGCGGTCCGCGCGACCGAATCGCTGAGGGAGCTCTTCCGGCGGCACTCCGGCGAGGTTCGCCTGGCCCTCGAGGTGCACGTGAACGACGTGTGCAACTCGCTTGAGAAGGCCTCCCACTTCATCGCGGCGGTCAACGACCCTCGCCTTGGCGTCGCCTTCGACACAAGCCTCCTCTTCCACAACCACATCGGCCTCGACGAGGCGTTCGGGCGGCTGAGCGAGCGGCTGTACCACGTGCATCTGCGCGGCGCGACGCGTGAGACGTACTTCGCGGTCCCCGGCCGCGACGAGGTCGACTTCCCCGGCTTCTTCCGGCGACTGCGGGATGCGGGCTACTCGGCTGCGCTCTCGCTGGAGCTCTACGAGGTTCGGGAGCGCTACGGGATCAGCACGGCCGAAGCCCTGCGCGAGGCGATTCCCTACCTGCTGGGGCTCCAGGCCCCCTGACCCCGCCGGAGCGCGGAGCCGGCCGCGCCCTCGTCGCGTTACGGCGTGAGCTCCTCAGCCCGGCCCGAGCGGGCCGACCGATAGGCTGCGTCGATGATGCGCTGCACCTGATAGGCCTCCTCCGAGGCCGACGACGGAACCTCCCCTGAGCGCACCGCCGCGAGGAAGGCGTCCAGCTGCGGGGCGAGGCTGTGACTGCCCTCGCTGAAGTCCTCGGTCTGCGCAACTCCGTCGGCGCCGCTGCGGATCAGGCGCTCGGCGGTCACATCCAGGCTCCCCTCGAGGCCGTGGAGCACCACCTGTCGGTTCCCCGGCTGGGTGATGAAGCAGCAGGTCACGTCCGCGACGGCGCCCGACTCGAACTCGAGGATCAGCACGGCCCGATCGTCCACGTCGTACTCCCCCGGCAGCGCGCGCCCGCGGCCCAGGAAGCACGACACCCGCGTCGGCGCTCCGCAGTACCAGTGCACGAGGTCCAGAATGTGCCAACCGCTATCGATCACGGCTACGCCGCCGCTCTTGGCGTGCTCGCCGCGCCACGACCAGGCACCGGCCGCCGCAGCGCCCCAGAAGTAGGTGATGACGCCGCGGCAGACCAGGAGCTTCCCGCACGCCCCGGCATCCAGCAGAGCCCTGGCCCGGCGGAAGGAGGGGTAGTGCTTCGCCTGCCCGGCGACCATGAGCAGTCGGCCGGTCTCCCGGGCGGCCTCCCGCATCGAGCGCGCGTCGTCGAGCGTGCGTGCAAAGGGCTTCTCCTTCAACACGTGCAGCCCGGCCCGCAACGCGGAGTTCACCACGTCCGCGTAGAGGTAGTGGGGCAGCGAGACGATGGCGCACTCCGCCTCGACCTCCCGCAGCAGTGCGCGATGGTCGGTGAACGTCGGGATGCCGGCCTCGCCCAAGGGCGCCAGGACCGTCGCGTCGATGTCACAGGCGCCGACGACCTGGACGTCCTCCCGCTCTCGCAGCAGCGCGAGATGCGCGCCGCCAATCCCCCCGCAGCCAACCTGCACGACACGTAGTCGCTCGCGCATCACATGAGACCTCCGTCACGTTCGCCTGGATTGGATGAGGTATTCCCACCAGGCGGGGTGTTCCCCTGGTTGATGCAGTGAATTGGCAGAGCAGTACCGGATTTGGCATTCGCCTCTTGGTCCCTCGGTCTTGCCGCTTCCGAGGTTGCCGCCGCCGGCCTTCTGGTATTGCCTCCTCCCTCCCCAAGGACCGTGATCAATGATTTACGACCGCCTTACCGCGCCGCTACCCAGGTCGGGGATGATGAAGACATCCGATCCTGGGGGGGAACGGAAGGAGGGCGACAGATGGCTGCCTTGAGACTCGAAGAGCCCGAGGTGCAGCGGCGGCCCGAGGTCCCGACGGTTCCCGAGATCGACGACCCACTGGGTTACCGGATCGCGAAGCGGGCGCTGGACATCGTCGTCGCCGCTCTGGCCCTCCTCGTCGCCCTGCCGGTCATGGCGATCACCGCCGTGGCCGTCAAGCTCGAGTCTCCCGGCAAGGTCTTCTTCCACCAGACGCGCCTGG
>Ga0194126_10006527_pt1 | contig 16600 bp, 16 predicted proteins | sample TA2KigC150mmetaG_FD_148641 | JGI IMG/M metagenome (GOLD analysis project Ga0194126, IMG submission 148641) | Freshwater microbial communities from Lake Tanganyika, Tanzania - TA2015035 Kigoma Deep Cast 150m | ecosystem: Environmental > Aquatic > Freshwater > Lake | place: Tanzania: Lake... | reverse complement strand
TGAAGGCCGACGAGATGAAGTGGACGGGGTTCGACGAATTTCTGAGCGAACGAAAGGGGAAGGTGACGAAGCAGGAGGCGCTGGATTACCTGCGCGGGAATCAATTACAGGTGCAGGAGGTGACGAAGGGATTTGATAACAGGGCAGCCAAGCGCAACCTTGAAATAGCGATCAATGATGTTATAGATGAATTTGAAAGGAACGGAGTTGAAAGATACAAAGCGCGTGAGTATGCAGACGCAATGTATAAAGACGAAGATTCACGGATAAAAGATGAGGCTTGGGAAGTTGTCGCAACCATAAGAAATGATTTTGATTGGAACGCGCCTTATGATGCAATAACAGAATTGAACATGCCGATTTACGACAACACCAAGTATTCCCAATACACCCTGCCAGGCGGGGAGAACTACCGCGAGTTGTTGTTTACGCTGCCGAAACCTCTGCCGGAATCTGTGAAAACAAAATTGAATTTACTAGAAGCAGAACGCCGGAGTTATCCAGATGTCCCATTCAGAACCCCTGAGCAGCGCCAGCGTATCAGAGATATTGATACAGAAAGCTCCGTGTTATACGACAACGAAATGGCAACGCTCCCCGATTATCAATCCCCCCACTGGCAAGAACCAAACGTTCTCGCCCATGTTCGCTTTGATGACCGCGTAGACTCTGACGGCAACAAGGTTTTATTCATCGAGGAGATACAGAGCGACTGGCATCAGGAGGGACGGGAGAAGGGGTACAAGACTCCAGACGCAGAGCAGAGACTAAAAGCGGCAGGAGAAACAGAGACAGCCGCTTACGATAAGATTCTAAATTCAGAAAATGACTTGCAGAAAAATGGCATATACGGCACGCACATGCCTGGTATGGGAAATTGGGTAAACTACTTTATAGGAGAAACAAAAGTTGCAGCGGGAGATATTGACACCCTTACGCTCAACGAGTTTACTAATGACCTTTCAGTGCAAGACAAGAAACTTATAGAAGATAATATTCGCTTACGCAAAGAGCACAGTGACGCAAAGCAAGAACTCAACGAAGCGAGCAATCAATACAGCGGCGTCCCCCAAGCCCCCTTTGCAAAGACGTGGCATGAGATGGTGTTCAAGCGCATCTTACGCATGGCGGCGGAGGGCGGGTATGACCGTGTGGCGTGGACGACAGGGGAGCAGCAGGCAGCGCGGTATAACCTGGCGAAGCAGGTTGACGCTATTCAGTACACAAAGCAAGCAAGCGGAAAGTATTGGGTAAACATCGTCAAGGATGGAAGAAGCCTAAAAGAATATTGGATGTCAGCAGATGAATTGCCATCTACTCTAGGCGTGGAAGTTGCAAATAGAATTATCAACGGAGAGGGTGACGCTTATCACAGCGACGCGCGTAAAGGTATTGTAGATAGAGGGTATCCTACTGGAACGCTTCAAGAGAACGGGCGTTGGTATATTACTTTTGAAAATGGAAAGAGGCTAGGACGTTACCTAAGCGAAGCAGATGCAAATAGCGACGCAAAAAATATATCTGAAATGATTGACGAGCAGCCGCGAAAACTTACAGGCGATAATCTTTCCGTCGGCGGGCAGGGCATGAAGGGATTCTACGACCAGATGCTGCCAGCCTTCGTGGACAAGTACGCGAAGAAGTGGGGGGCAAAGAGCGGAAAGGTTGACATTGTTACAGAAAGAAAGGAATACCCGAAAGACCCGAATTACCCTGACGGGCAGAAGCAGTACAAGACTTTCAAGGAGAGCGTCCACAGCATCGACGTGAACGATGCAATGAAGGCCAGTGTGATGAAAGGGCAGCCGCTGTTCCAGACCGCCAACCTGGGCGGGGAGGGAGTTCCGTTCGGGTCCTACGACGCAGCCAGCCAGTGGCTGCCCAGGTCGCAGGTGATGGATGAGGGATGGAGCACGCACCTCCGCCCGCTGCTGGATGCCATGCAGGACGGCGCCATGAGGGAGCTGGGTGCGAGACCGCTTGACGGTGCCCTGAGGGATCTCAGTCCCGAAGGTCAGACCATGCTGCGGCAGTACGCCAGGGGAGTGCAGAGCGACCTGGCTGGCACGAAACTTGCGGCCATGCACTGGGGAGAGAGCCAGCGTGACTTCGCCCTGCTGAACTACAACCGACGCTATGGCTTTGATCGGTGGCTGGATGTGGGATTGCCTTACCAATTCTTCTACACACGCAGCCTGGCAACCTGGGCTGCACGTGCGCTGGATCGCCCAGCCTGGTATGCGAACTATGCGCGCATAAGGAACTTCCAGAACCGCAATGAGCGTGATATCCCCGAGCGGTTGAGGAACAAGGTCAAGATACCTGCGCCGTGGATGCCTGACTGGATGGCCGACGCGATGTACATCGACCCTCTTCAAATGTTATTCACGCCCGCCAGCTTCCTGAGACCGTTCGAGCGGGCCTGGCAGGACAAGAATTACCAGATGGTCGAGGCCGAGCGCGTGCTGCAGGGATGGGCTGCGGATGGAACGTACTCCGATGCAGAGGTGGCCCAGGCTGCACAGACCCAGAGCGGTGAGTTATGGGAGCGCGCATTCGCTGAGGCACAGATCAGGCGTGAGAGTGAAATGGCCAGCCCGTTCGACTTCTTCAGCATGATGTTCGGACCTGCCTGGTACATCACCACCCCATTGAGCATGATGGGCATCCGCACTGGTCCTTACACAGGATCTCCCGAGAAGATTGGGAACCTGCCTATTACCAATACCGCACGTGGAGTGCAGGCCGTGACGCAGGGAACCTGGGCAGAACCCATCGGGCAGATTATCGGAATTCTCGGCAAACCTGAAGAGTGGGTTCGCAAAAAAGCGGGGTTACCTGAATTCGGGGAGCTTACAGACCACTACATCGACCGCCAACTGGGGAACATGTTGATGGAGGGTGTGCTTTCCGCAGAGCAGGCGCAGCTGGCGATGATCGAGCGGCAGGGTGAGTTCTTCGAGCAGGCACGGGAAAGGGTGAAGCTCGAACTGGCGATGCGCGTACCGACGATGGGCACACTGTACGCCGGCCTGCACGAAGGCCCAGTTGCTGGAGCACAAGCGTTCATGCCCAGCCTGTTCGGGAGCGGCCTGCTGCCGCAGGGAGAGCTGGAATACCGCGGCTTGAAGCAGGAGTGGAACGAGGCCTGGAAGCGCGCCGACATGGGAGACGACAAGGCGGTGGCCGAGTTCTTCGACGAACACCCCGAATATGAGGCGTATTTGGCAAAAAACAAGGAGCCAGACGAAAGATTACGTACTTTCCTGGTCAACCAAGTCAAGGACGGGTATTACGCGCTTGGAGAGACGAATCGCAAACAAGCCGCTTCCGAAATGGGTGAGCTGTTCAGGCAGTCCTTCCTGGACAAAGAGACTAGTAGTTACGACGCCCAGGTTTCTCTGAGCATAGACACCCTGACCACTTGGGCGCAGATGCTGAACAAAGCGGTGCCCAAGGTGCCAGAGACCCAGGCTGCACGCGCCCAACCCAGGACACTCAACCTGTACGATCCGAATGTGACTGCGATCACAGACGAATTCTTCCAGCAAAGGAACAAGTACTTCCCGAACTGGTACGAGGAGCAGCAGGGATACTACGCCGTTCCGCGCAGCCAGCGGGCATCCTACCTGAGGGAGCACCCCAACTATGCCGAGTTCAGGAAATGGCAGGACCGCTGGTATGACAACTACCCCAGCCTGGTCCCTGTGTTCAAATCCCAGGTATTCAAGCAGATCGACACATCCACCTGGCCTCCCATGCTTGCGAATTACGTGGCGATGTACGCGTTCACGAACGAACCGCTGCCGCCAGGGGCGAAGAAAGCCCTGGAGCAGATATGGATCATGGAAGGCAGACCGTATGACGATTTCAAAGTATGGTTGACAAGTCAGGTAGTACCCGCGTTCCTGTACGGGAATGGCGGAATGACACAATAAAGGCTTTCACTGTGAATGAAAACAATTTTTCAACAAATGTTGAAAAGCGGGCTGGGAATGAAATCGCTGCTGGTGGAGGACAGAATGGCCAATGGGGAACTGATCACTGAAATACGGAAACTGGTCGAGGGTAAAGGGCGGATCCCTGCTGCCACGCGGGACCGCTTGATGCTCGCGGCCATAGCCGACTTATATTCCAAGGTCGAGCGGATGTACTTTATGTACAGGCTGCTTGCAGGAATGGGCGGGATACTTGGGGCAATCAGTATCGCTGTGTTTACAATGATCCTGACTGGTGAACTGACGATCGTCAGGAATTGAGGAGAACATGATTACAGGAACCGTATTGCAATCGGTCAAGGTGAAGAAATCTCCAGGCGGTGCGGACACTGGACTGTACCTTGCGGCAGGCGTGAAACTTGTGGCAGATAGTCAGAGTTATGACCAATGGCTGCACCTGGTCACGCCGTACCCTGGCTGCTGGGTATCGGACGGCGGCGGGAAGTACATCAGCGTGAAGATTGAACCCGACCCCGTGCCGCCCCCGACCGAACCTCCGCCCATCCAGCCCGTGGTGGACCTGAACCTCACAGTGAATGGCGCGCAGGTAGGGAACGTGCGGATCAACGGCGTGGAATATAAATAACATTCCCGAAAAATATCATATCTGATAAGTTAAATGATTCAAATTGACGTGCGCCTTACGCCATCGGAACGCGTTGTCTCGGACGGATTGTGGGCATACGTATTGCACGACCATGAATTGCCCGACGGGTTGGGTCTCTCACGACTGGAGCGGATCGACCCGAACTACAAGAACCCTGGGTTCAAACCTGAGACACGCGGGGATCCCGAAGTGAACAAGCTCCTGGGTGGGGATGTGAATGGGGACAGGATCATTATGACCCGCACCTTGCAGGAGTTCTGGTTCGCGATCTTGCAGAAGACCTACCCAGGACGGACCTACCAGGAATACGTGGATGGGTGGTTGAACCTGACGACCAGCGACAGGGCATACACCAATAAAACAGGCTGGATCGCACTGGATGGAAGCCCTGGATTTGCGGAATACATCACGGGCAAGAACCTGAACAAGGAACCAATGCGGGCTGAGAAGATCGTGTGCGGCGGGAATTTCCTGCGCCTGACGACGGGCATTCCATTCGAGAAGGGCATAGCCAGGACGAAATACTACGAGATCGAGGCGATCAATGTACGCACGGCGAACATGGCGGACCTGACACACCTGCTCATGCTGCCCATGCCGAATCGTTACGTGCACCTGGCCACCATATCAAGGCGGGAGATCCTGCCTGATGGGAGCAGGATGGTGATCCCATTCTGGCAGAAGACGATCCAGCATGTGGGTGTGCCGAACTGGAGCAACAGTGACACGTCCGCGATCCTGGCAGAACGGGTGAGGGTGATCCCGAAAGGGGAGCTGCTGCCCAGCTCGCCGTTCTATAATCCGAAGATACAGGTGCCATTCTACGGCGGAGCATAATGACAGCACAAAGTCATACAGATTGGGCGGCGGTCATGCGGGGGATTGTCGCACTTTTGAGGGAAAATTCCAGCCTGGGCTGGTCGCAGTTGGCGCGTGAAACAGGAGTAGAAGTAAGCACGCTGCGCTCGGCCATGCGGCGGGAATTCAATGCAGCCAAGCCGATGGATTTGCTTGGGGTATTGGGAGATTCAGTACCATCGGATAATCGACCCAAGGTGAAGCAGACCAGGAATACAATGGAAATCAGCGCCCCCCTGGTTTACACACTGGAAGAACTATTGAGAGCGTGCAAGGTGGATCTCAAGGTGTGGGAGGTGCGTGATTACCTGGTCAATCAATGGCAATTTGGAACTGGAGAGGGGAAAATATATCCGTTGTACCAAGTCAAGGCATGGTTGGTGCGGAAGAACTTTGATCCAATACTCCCGATAATCAGGCCAATTCAAATGCCCAACAACTTCAAACCTTCCCCCGTGAAGGCTCCTACAACTTCGGTCAAGCGGTGCCTGGTTGTTCCTGACCCGCACATGGGTTTCAGCAAGCGGTTACACACAGATGAGCTTACCCCGTTTCACGACAGGCGCGTACTGGACATTGCCCTGCAGTTGGTGGAAATGTACAGCATTCACAAGATTGTATTTTTGGGGGACGTATTCGACCTTTCAGATTGGAGTACAAAGTACCTGCCGCGCCCTGAATTCTACTGGACTACCCAGCCCGCCCTGCTTGAATACGCATGGTGGCTCGGGCAATTCAGGAAGGCTGCGCCGGACGCCGAGATCGTGCAATTCGAGGGGAACCATGAGAAGCGGCTGACCGAGTTGATGCTGACACACATGAAGGCCGCCTACGAGCTTCGGGCAGTGGATGAAATGGAACTACCTCCCAGCCTGTCCATTCCACGGTTGCTGTCTTTGCACAAATTGAACGTCGAGTATGTGGATGGATACCCTGATAACAAACAATGGCTCAACCGAAATGTTGTGCTGAAACATGGAGATGTCGCTCGGGGTGGCATCGGTGAAACATCGAAGGCAGTGGTATCCAAGACATCCTACACATCCATCTTCGGGCATATTCACAGACAGGAAATGATCTCCCGCAGGTTCGCAACCTTTGAAGGGGATGTGGTCAACACGGCATTTTGTCCAGGGTGCGCCTGCCATGTGGACGGGCGTGTGCCAGGATCAACGAGCGAGGAACAATGGCAGCAGGGACTGGCTGTGGTGGATTACACAAAAGAACAGGCAAACCTGATTCCGGTGTCAGTCAATAACGGCATGGCGATATTCAACGGAGAGTTGATCAAGGCCAGGGACAGGGATAAAGATGCCGAGAAGGTAATACGGGGAGCATTGAAGGATGTTTGAACCAAACATTAGTTAGGCTTCTTTCATGCACAATAATCTCCCTCCCGTCCTCGATGTGTGTTGCGGTAGTCGTTCGTTCTGGCATAATCGGCAAGATGAGCGGGCAATCTATATTGACAAACGAGTTGAGCGTTTCGAGTACACACACAAAAATAGAACTGGAATTTATGAATTAGAAATAAAGCCAACGGTTCAGGCTGATTTTACAGCGTTACCTTTTTCAGAAAACTTATTTTATTTGGTTGTGTTTGACCCACCGCACATTTTGAATCTTGGTGAACATAGTTATACACGCCAGAGATACGGGAAACTCCCGAAAGATTGGGCTTCAATGTTGCGCTCTGGATTTTCGGAATGCTTCAGGGTATTGCGCCCATATGGAACTTTAGTGTTCAAATGGAATGAGTATGATATTCCAGTAAGCGAAATATTGAAATTAACACCAATCAGTCCGTTGTTTGGTCATAGACGCGGAAAGGAAGGAAAGACGCACTGGATAACATTCACGAAGCCTAACAATGCGTGCAGCGGACTTGCGCCAGCGGGCGCGTCCGAAAGTCAAGTAGTTAGTGGCGCAAGGAGAAACACATGGTAAACAATGGCGTAAATGGTTATTGGGTATCGTTTGAATATAAAACTGGCAGTATTGGAACGTGGTCAGACTATGCCAATAATCCTGATGAGTTCATAGCAAGTTTGCTCGAACAAGAAAAGGGAAAGCATATAAAAAAGTTTCTTGAATTTCACTGTGACGGAACTATTGCCGACCCATACGATTATCCGAAAGTAGATAAGATTGCCGTCAGAAAATACAATTCGCAACTGAAGCGCGCCGAACAAAGCGTGCACCCGACAAGGGCGGGCGGCGGCGCGTGAAAAATAATCTTGTTATCCGCCCTTGCGGGTAACGCAAACCGTTAGAAGCTAACCAGGAGTTCAAGGATTATGTTATAATCCATCAACTGAATATTTCGTCCGACAGAACTGGAAACAGCGGGACGCCCGAAAAGGCGTCCCGTTTTTCATTTTACAACCGAATAGGAGGCATCACCATGCCAGAGGAAACTCCCCAAGCCTTGCCTGACACCCAGGCAGGCCAGCCAGGTCCGAGGACAGCTGAACTTTTCAGCCCCCCACAGGAACCGACGCAGGAACAACCGCTCACCGTGGAAGACTACCGCAAGATCGCCCGCGAAGAAGCGAGCAGGATCGCACAGTCCCAGGTGGCAAAAGGTGAGAACCGGATCAATCAACGGATACAGGAACAGTTCAGGGCACTCAACGTGAACAAGGAAGTGCTCGGACTTTCCGACGACCAGGTAACACAGGCACAGCAGAAGATCGTCACCGAGGCGTATTCTGCGGAGGCGAAGGGACCAGAAGCCCAGATGCCGGCGCCTGAGGTTGACAAGGCGATCCAATATATGAATGACCGGATCGACGAGGTTTTTGAGGTGGTAGGCACGAGTGTCGAATCGGGCGATCCCGAATTTCCGAAACTCCAGAAGGTCATTGACGACAGCTGGAACGACCCCCAGGGATTGACGAAGATCACACTTGCCGCCAGGGAATTTGCCACCGAGAAGGCTGCACGCGTCGCCTCCCAGAAGGACGCGGCATCCGCCCGTGTAATGAGCGGCGGGGATGCCATGACCTCCGGCGAGGTTACAGCAGCTTCCGCGACCGATTTGTGGAAGAACGCATATAAGAAATAACAGCCGGAGGCTAGACAGTGGAGGCCTCAAATGGCTAACGAATTCACTCTGGCCGATTACGAAAGGACCGCGCCAGATAATCTCAACAAGGCAGTGGCGCGCACGTGGCGTGAAGCCAGCCCGATCCTGGACATGCTGAACTTCCGGGTATCGAACAAGCTGAGCGAGCGCGTTGTGCGTTTCACCAGCCTGAGCGCCCCTGTGTGGCGCAAGATCGGGGAGACCTTTACCCAGACAAAGGTCGCAGGCGCTCCCATCGAAGAGCGGCTGCATTTCATGGGCGCTAAGATCGACATCCCGTATGAGTACGTGAAAGCGGACTCGCTGCAGGATGTTCGTGCGGTGCAAAGCGAAGCGGCGCTGAAGTCCATTGCTTTCGGGTTCAATGACGCTTTCTTCACAGGCGACCCTTCCACCGATGACGACATCATCACGGGTATGTGGTACAGGATCAAGAACGACCTGGGATCCAACCAGTACCTGGACGCCGGCCTGGATGTGTCCCCTGACACATCGGCCACCGAATGGCGTTACAAGATGTTCAACATCGTCGAAGACCTGATGGATCGCGTGGATGGAAACCCTGGTGACAAGGTGCTTGCAATGGGACGCACGATGTACATGCGTTTCCAGGCAGCCTGCCAGCAATCCACCCTGCTGCGAACCACGCAGGACAACCTCGGGCGGATGTTCCTCACCTACGGTGAGGGCGGCCCCAAGATTCTGAATGTGGGGTACGAGTACAATCAATCCACCCAGATCCTGACCGATGTCGAGAACGGCATCACCGCATTGACCGGCTCAACCGACAGCTCTATGTACTGCCTGCGCTTCGGCAAGGGCTACATCGAGGGCTGGTGCCAGGAAATGCCGAACGCTGTTGACGTGGGATTGACCGAGGATCAGGTGAACTACCGCACGGTTGTGCGCTTCTCGCCTGGAATCTTCATCACCAACCCGCGTTCCGCAGCCCTGTCCTATAACTGGACCGCTGCGTAGGAGGATGACATGGACACCAATTTAGTTTTACGCGACGGAACCAGCAACCTGACGGGTGACGAATCATTGACCGCTGTGAACATCGGTCCGATGGTGCACCCGATGGAACTGTGCATTCTGGTCCCCTCCATCACTGCAACCGACACGCTTGACGTGGAGGTGGAATTCAACGATGACGGTTCGACCGAGATCGCCAACTTCAACTTCAAGCAGATCACCGAGGCTGGCTTCTATCACGAGCCGATCTTCACCCATCACGACTACATCCTGGTCAAGTTGAACATCACGGATGTGGGTGGTGGAGGTTTCTCCAGCGGCGCCACCAAGGTGTGGCTGCAACCCGTGGGACGATATGACGGTGACTACAACCACTAAAGGAGGATGACATGCCTGAATTCGATATTGTCGATGGCGTATGGACCATCACTCCTGCCGAGGGCAAGGACATCCGGTTTGATACCAGCGGTGACCAGGGCCACATCCGCATGAGCGGTGTGGTCAAACTGGATAACGCCGCCGGTGCCGACCCTGCCAAAGCCCTGCTGATGGGTGTGGGCGCTGTCTGGCTGATGTTTGCGAGCGCTTCAGGATAACAACCAAAAGGCTTATGGGGGCTGTGCCTTTGAACAGCCCCCACATCTCACACAAAGGTGATCAAGTGAAACTCATCCCCCTCAAGACCGTCACAGTGGAACTCGACGGCAAACCCACGCGCATATCATACAAAGCCCAGCTGATCGAAATCATCAAGACCCCCTCCGATGGCCGCCTGGCGGATTACGAGGAGGTACGCAAGTCCATCCGACTCCTGGATATCCTGGCTGAAGCTCAAGCCGAGCAGGAATTGTCCCTGGAGGATGCGGACCATGCATACCTGGCGCAGCGGGTCAACGCGCTGGCCTGTGATCGACAAATTCATTCTTGCATTCATCGAGGATGTAACAAACCCAAAATAACATGGCACCAAAGAAATGGATCCCCAAGGACTTGAAGCGCGGGCAGCTGCACCGTGACCTGGGCATCCCCTGGCACAAGAAGATCCCGCGCAACCTTTTGGAAGCGGCAGCCAAGCGCAGCGGCAAGGTTGGGCAGCGCGCCCGCTTCGCCCTGACAATGAGGAAAATCAATAAATGACCACACTGGCAGAACTATCCCTGCGGGTGGCGAAGATCGTCATGCCCGAGCACGTCCTGAGTGGAACGGCCACGGACGGGTCAGCCACCTACCTGAAGGACATCCACGGATTGACGCAGCAGAACTCCTACTGGAACCTCGGGATCCTGTGGATCCTGAGCGGCACGCACAGCGGGAAGGTACTGGACATTCGCAGCCACCTGACCAACAAGGTGACGTTCGATTCCCTGGCCTCCGTCATCTGTGTGCAGCAGGTGGAGACCGCGACCGTGGTGGGAACCATCGGAGCGGCGGGAGCTGGGAATGCCACGGTAATCGTTACAGCCAGCGGATTGACTGGATCCCCGAAGACCCTCTCGGTTGCAGTGGCCAACAATGACACAGCCTCCCAAGTGGCGACCAAGATCCGCACCGCCCTGAACGCGGACAGCGATATCACAAACTTCTTCACGGTTGGGGGAAGTGGAGCGACCGTTTCCCTGACCACAAAGATCGCCCGCGCCAATGATACGACCATGAACATCAGCGTGGACAACGGAACCTGCTCTGGGTTGACCGCCGCACCGACCAGTGCGAACACGACCGCTGGAGTGGCAGGCCCAAGGTACTCCGTGGCCAGACCCGTGTACACCTACAACCAGATCAAGTCCGCCATCAATGAAGCACTTTCCGAGACCTACGTGGAGGAAGAGGATGACACCCTGGTGGGGGACGGGGAAACCCTGGAATTCACGCTGCCCGCGGGAGTGCAGGACGTGAAGCGGGTGGAGCTGGAGGATACTTCCTTCACTGGATACCAGCCTGAATCCCATCACTGGAAGGAACGGGCTGGCAAACTGCGGTTCGATTATGGGTACGCTCCAGACGACGATCGTGTGATCCACGTGTTTTACAGGGCGGACCATGAGGAGCTGACGGACTATGACGACGAGGTGGACCCCGAGATCAACATCAAGTGGCTGACCTACAAGGCGGCGGAAAAGCTGCTACTGTGGGCAGTGGGGCAGTATGGCGACCAGAAGGAATACCGCGTCGAAGACCGCCTGAACATCGTACTCAACAACCTGAAGGGAAAGTTCCCGCGCATGGAGGGACCTGACATTGAACTCACCACGGCAGCAGGAGAACGATGAGCATCCGTGTTTCTCCCACTGAGATAAACCCGACCCATCACCTATCCCTGCGGGACCGCTATGGGAAAAAGATGGGCTTGATCCTGTGCGGCGAGGATGGGCAGCCGCTCCTGAACGCTGCCAGCTTTATCAAGAACCCCGTGGATACCACCGCGCAGAAGCAGACCAGTGGCACGAGCAGCTACGCGGACTTCGATTACCCCTACTCCCCCATCGTACAGGACGATCTATCGGGCGGACGGGGGAACCTGGACTTCGAGCGGGACAACACGAAGTACTACGATTCCTTCCGCTGCCGCAGCTCCAGGGCGAACAAGGCATTCGCCGGCCCGCAGGAACAATACCCGAGCGGCTTGCGGAGCCAGGATCAAAACGTCCCTGGCTCGGTGCGCTGGCACCAGCTGACAGGCACCCAGCGGTATATCTACAAGCGATTTCAAGCAAGCGCCTCATACACCGTGGGGCTGGCCTGGCTGCTGGCCCGCACAAAGGGGGAGCCTGACGACCTGACCATAGCCATCTATTCCGACTCGGCAGGCAAAGTAAATGCCCTGCTGGACAGCGTGACGGTGGCAGCCACGCGCATGGACGACCCGATGTTGAGCGAGTGGCTGTGTGAAACCGTTTCCCAGGCCGTCGTAGTTACTACATACTACTGGGTCATCGCCTATGCAGCGGCCACGGATAACGACAGCAAGCATTGGAAGATTGCAGTGGAGGATGCCACAGGCACATCCTATTATTCCGAGACCCTGGTTACAACTCCCAGCCTCCCGACCGCGGCAGACTTCGACCTGTACTTCCGCCTGACCGAGGCGAACACAAACAAGACCTGCATCCAGTATGAATACAAGGAGCAGCAGTACTTTCTTCTCTCAGGTGCGAGCGGCGCGCCGAAGCTCTACATGGCAGGAGACCGAGGCTCGGCGGATTCGAATGCAGGTTTCTTGAGCAAGTTGATCGACGGAACCAAGAGCTGGACAACCGACGAGTGGGTGGGGCACGTGGTAAAGATCATCGACGGAACGGGATTCTCGGAGCAACAGAACTGGCGGGTGATCACAGCCAACTCCAGCACGCAGCTGACGGTCGATGAGGACTGGACCATCACGCAGGATACGACCACCGATTATGTCATCCTGGGTGACAAGATCACCGAGATCACGGGGCATGGGTTGACTGCACCTGTGACGGACGTGCTGATTACGACGAAGGGAATAGTCCTGGTGGCGATGGGGGACAGCGTGAACATTCGCAGGATGAAGGAAGAGAACAGCGCGGGGACGTGGACCAAGACCTATGCCGATGATGGAACGAACAAGGCAGTTTTTCTTGATTACAAGCCCCAGGCGAAGAAGATCGTCAAGGCCAACAACCGAGACGGCAGCTCCCCCGCGGATGTATCCATTGCAACGGCGGATCCTGTGGAATGGGCGACTGCCAGCCACACCTTCGGGTCAGCCACACCCATTGACAGCCGCTTCATTCGGTTCAATGGAACGATCGTGTACCCCGACGAGAATGGAACCGAGGCGGTGTACACAATGAAGGAAGACCGCCCATTCATCGTGCCAGGCTCGGGCAATCCCTATCCGATCAACCTGCCTGAAATGATGACAGTCCGCTCGGAAAAGAATGGGCGCAATCCCCTGCAGCATAATGTTTATCTCTATTTCCCGATGGGGTATGGATATGAAAGTTATTATTCAGGGAACATCACAGACATGGGTCCAAACCTGGGAGAGGGAATGCCAACCAACCGCCGTGGTGCGGTGGCTGGCGCCGTCGGATATCCAGGCCGCTTCTTTGCGTACCTGGACGTGCCCAACGGATACTCCTCGATCATGGACAGCGGCGGGTGGCACGAACGATACAGGGGACCGCTGTCCCAGCGGATACGATCGCTCGGATTCCAAGTCATCCCTGGAACCGTCCCGGATCGCCTGTGGATGTACATAGGAAATGACCTGATCTACCTGCCCTTCCCAAGCGACACGACCAATGAGCTGGAAGATTCCAATTACAAGTACACGCATGAGTTCGCTGTGACCCACTCGCGGATGCATTCCGGCATGTTCGATGTGATGAAGATCGTGAGAAAGCTGAAAATGCAGAGCGAAGCCCTGGAGGTGGACGAGGAGACAGGGGAACCGATTTGCTGGTTCGAGCTGGACTACAGGTTGAACGAGGACGATGAGTTCCAGACGCTGGACGACATCTTCAATACCAGCCCGACCCAGGAGGTGGATTTTGCCGAACGCTTCGGCCTGGCTGGGAAGCGGATGCAGTTCAGGTTCAGAGGTTACACCACGGACAATACAAAGACCCCGGTCTTTCTGGCGATCATTATATCCGCCGTGCTGCGAACCGATGTGAAGTACGTGTATGGGCCGCTCACCGTGAGAACGATGGACATGGAACCATCCCTGGCTGTGGGTGAGGAAGACGAGTACGCCAAGGGAATTGACAAGCAGAAGCAGCTGGAGGCCTGGTCGGATGCCAGCACGGATTCCATGTTGATCATGGATTCCATCAGCGAACTATTCCACGACAAGCTGGTATTCCTGAATCCTCCCACTCCCACGCGGCACATCCTGTTCAAGCGTGCGAGCGACAATCCGTTCACGAAGGATGTGTATGTCTGCACCTTCACCCTGCAAGAGGCGTGACGAATGAATGGCGAAGAAAAAGGAATTCCGATTCTCCAAAGGGACACGGCGCTTGAAGACCAAGGCGCGCTCTCCCCGCGTACCCAAGCTGAAGGACACGACCGACCAGCCGCCCTACTTCATCCGCGGCATACAGGCGGACAGCAAGGACGAATGGTGGGTGTCCCTGGCGCTGGAGGTGATCGAAAAGATCACGGGCTGGGGATGGGAATACCAGAAGGCAGTGTACGGGGGGAAGACCAGGCGCGGCGGGAATGTCGTGGACTTCCTGGTGTACACCCCAGGGCGGTGGACCATCCTGGATCCGATGGGAAGGTACTGGCACACGGGGGCGCGGGAGGATCAAAGCCAGATGCAGAACGTGGCGCGCAAGAAGAGATGGCGCCTGATCGCATGGTTCACAGACGAGACCCCGACCAGGGAAAGCGTGTTGAGTTTCCTGAAGCGGGAACTGTATGTATGAGGCAGGTGAGACATGGCTGAGATAATTCGGGCAACACCGCCCGTTCGACGGGACACCAAGTTCAAGCGCGGCGCCGACTGGCATTGGACCATCAAGCTGAAGGAAGCGAATGGAACCGCCAAGGACACCACCAATTACGACATGGTGATGACCATCAAATCCAAGGCCAATGGAGAAACATATGACACCCTGGCGGTTGGGGCGGAAATCACCCACACTCCGGCCAGCGGGCAATTCGCGATCGAACTCCTGGCTGCCACGATCGACGCGTACGACTTCTCTACCGCCGTTTATGATGTGATCATCACCGATGCCAGCAGCGGGAAAACCTGCCCATTCTACGGTGAGATCACGGTAATCCCATAGGTGAAACATGATCATCGTACTTGAAGAAGAGATCGGAACAACCGAGCTGGTGGAGGAGGTCATCGAGTATTACGAGGTGGCCGACTTTGACGTGCCCGACGGGATCACGGAAAGTATATTCGAGAACGCGGGTGAGTTGATTTCCGCCACTGCGGATAACACTCCTGCCATTGTCAGCGCCCCTTCGGCTACGGGACAGATCCTGCGCGCCGACCTGGGCGAAACCGTCAAGATGAAGTGGGAGACGGTCAACCTGGAGAGTTTCACATTGACCGCCGTGAAAACGTCCGACTATACCGCCATAAATAACGACCATGTTCTGGTGGACTGCGACAGCGGAAGCGTGATCGTCACCCTTCCCGCCACTCCGAGTGCGGGCAACAAGGTGCGCGTCACCTGTGTGTCCTGGGCAAGTGGATACAGGGTGAAAATTGCCAGGAATTCATCCCTGATCAACGGCGAAACGAACGACCGATTGTATGACCTGACCGGGGAAGGTCAGTCCATATTATTCGAGTACTCTGGAGCCGATGCGGGCTGGGCGGTGACAGATGACAGCCGGCACCCTCGGAGGAAACTCACCGAAAACACGACATTCTACGTCCGCACAGACGGGGCAGACACCAACGATGGGCGTGCCAATACCTCGGGGGCAGCGTTCCTGACCTTGCAGGGTGCCTGGGATTACATCAAAAGAAACATCGACGCAGCTGGTTACAATGTAACCATAAAGGTCGCGGATGGGACATATACAGGCGGACTGTCAATATACGACGGCCTTCCAGGTGCAGCTACCTTGGTCATAGAAGGAAACACCAGCTCGCCGTCATCGTGTGTGATCAGTACCACGAGCGCCTCTTGCTTTCTTTTTTACAGTGTAAAAACTAGATTAAGCATAAAGGGTTTCAAGACCGTCACAACCACAAGTGGTTATCATCTTTATGTAGATGCCACCCCGTATATTATTTTAGGTGAATGGGAGTTTGGCGCCTGCGCAGCACCCTACAGTCATATTGTAGCCTATTGGGGTTCTTTTATCTACTTCAATAAAAACTACAGAATTTCCGGTGGTGCTTATACACACTTAAATGGTTTTGGTTCTTCTTTCTATCAGTATGCATTGACAATAACCCTCACCGGGACACCTGCCTTTAGCTATTACATCTACCTGAATTCGCCGTGTGGGTTTTACGGTGTCGGTAACACATACAGCGGCAGCGCAACGGGCTCCAGGTATTATATTGATGGGTTGTGTCTCTTGAGGAGTGGCGTGACCCTGCCCGGCAACGTGGCTGGCACCGCTGTT
>Ga0194126_10006513_pt1 | contig 16633 bp, 15 predicted proteins | sample TA2KigC150mmetaG_FD_148641 | JGI IMG/M metagenome (GOLD analysis project Ga0194126, IMG submission 148641) | Freshwater microbial communities from Lake Tanganyika, Tanzania - TA2015035 Kigoma Deep Cast 150m | ecosystem: Environmental > Aquatic > Freshwater > Lake | place: Tanzania: Lake... | reverse complement strand
GCCAATATTAGATGGTCGGGCTGATGTTGTCTATGGATCAAGATTTCTAGATCGCAAAAGACCCGAAGGCATGGCATTTAGCAACTATTGGGCAAATAAATTTCTAACCGCCATATCTAATCTGCTAACAGGATTTCATATTACTGATATGGAGACCTGTTACAAAGTTATTAAAGCCTCTATCTTGAGGGAAATGAACTTGGTATCTGAAAGATTTGGCATAGAGCCAGAGATTACTGCAAAGTTAGCAAAAAAGAAAGTTAGGCTTGTTGAGGTGCCTATCTCTTATTATGGTCGAGCCCATGATGAAGGGAAAAAAATTAATTGGAAAGACGGCGTTTCTGCAATTTATCAGATATTTAAGTTCCGATTTGGAAAATAACTCCCCAAAAATATTCTATGAAAGCATTAAAATTTTTTAGATTTATTATCCCCTTTTCTATCATGCTGTTTATCATTGGCTTGCCTTGCGCCCAAGCTTTGCGTTATTTGGAATGGAAAAACGATATTACTATCTATGATGATTCAACTTTTACAATACGTGAAATCCATGTTATTGGGACCAATGAATCCAAAAGCTTTTTTAGGAGAACGATTGATATTGATGGACAAAAGAAAATAAATGATGTCAGGATTTTTAATGAAAAAGGCTTAGCATTAAACTTATCTTTCGCTTATTTTGAATATAGTATGTTAAATTCGGTTTAGCTTGTGTTAGGTGATAGTTCCAGTCCTTCATATAAGGACGGAGATAAACTCAAAAGAAATAGAATATGTTTCTGCAATTCTGACAAGGGTGTTATATGATAAATCGTTTGATTATCCAATTGGACAACACTCATATCAATATAATCAAAAGCTTTGAGCAATCGCTCTGTGGTCGGTCTACTTGTCTCTCGCTTGGGATTACCTGCATACAATCCGCTCATACTCTCATCAGAAGATTGAAGGTTACTACGCAAGACATGCTCAAGCAACGTCAACAACCTAAGAGCTATACTCAAAAGACGTATCAGTCCACAAGCATGATCTTCTCTACGAACATAAAGTGGATGTATTCCCAATGGATGACCTTTCAAACGACTGAAGTTACGCTCTATGACTGGCGACTTCCGAAATATGTTTACTGCTTTGCTCAAAGGGAGTTTAATGACTTTTGTATTCGTCACATAAAGACGCCAACCCATGAGAATACGTGTTTTACGGATTGCTCTATCATCACGTTCTACATCAACTATATAACGAATAGAATTATCTATACGACTTGGATTGCCCCCATACCCTCGTATGGTTCTCCGTCCTTCTTCACTGTTATAGCTGACTTTCAAAAGACCTTCTACAGCATGCTTTTTCAGTATGCTCTTTACTTCCGATTCAAGCTTATTCAAGTCCTTATACTGTCGTTTACCTCGTCCTCTGTCTGGTGTCAAAGACCTTATTGCTTGTTCTGCTTTATCCAACCTTTGACTCAATCCCCTACGAGCATTTCTTGCCATAGATGGAGAATAAACTACCAGAACACGCTCATCCCAATCCATACCTTGATGTGTTTGATGAACAACAGTCTCATAACCAACTGCTATGGCTTCATCGTCATTGCGGATAAGAGTCAACGTCTGCTGTTTGTTCCATACTGGTTCCAACAATTCCTCTATCTTTTGGGGAACATCACCTACACAAGACAAAGGTGTCAGGTAGTAGTCTCCACCAGACTGTATAAATGCTCTAGTATCAATGGCACTCATCTTGGAATCACCAACATACAGACGACCACCACATCCCAAGGCATGACGGGAACGGATAACTGCTGGTATGTAAAGACCATCATCAGCTTCACTACCGGACAGGACAAGAGTGGCGATTGGCAATCCCATAGGATCAAGACTACTCAACATCACCTTGAATTGTGGCAAGTCTGGTCTATGGTCTTTGCTGTATCCGTATGCAAACAAAGTGCTATTTTCAGTGTCATGATAAACGCTTGCTGTGGTGCTATCCAATCTTACTGTAGGAAGTCCTTCTGGTTCATTTTGCAGATCATAGACGGATATCAGGTGTTGGCAAAGATGATTTTCTATCTCCTCCCATACGTTGTCTTTGCTAAACCAACCAAGCACATCAGCCAAACGGTCATCGGTGAAATCTTTTGCATTCAGTGGTTGTTGAATCAGAGCAGTCAAAGTCTGAATGTGTTTATCAGCCCAGGATTCAACCTCGACCATGCGATGGTCAGACTGGGAAACAATGTAAATGAGCCATGCAGTAGTCAACCATCCGATGCTCAATCCTTGATGGTTGCCGTGAGTATTCACGATTTTATCAATAGTTTCTTGAATACCCATTTGTTTAAGGAAACCAAACAGAATGGGTATATCGTCAACACGTTCTGTATAACAGTTACCAAGCGAATTACTGTAATGATACACTCTAAGCAATATGTGATAGCTATTTGACGTAGAAATGATATTTGTGGAGATTTTTAGTTGTGTCACTGGCAGACATGCTGCCAGTATTTTGTATAGTTTCATTTCTCTAATTGAAAATGATATGAGGTGTTTTACCGAATTAAGCTGGGATCAATCATATACTCACCATAAAGCAATACATTGTCCCATTCAATTGGACTGATATGCTCAAGCAAGGATATATCGATTCCGTTTTCTTCCGGATTGCATTCGGAAATTACTCGTCCGATTTCTTTCGCTTGCCAATAAACAATGCAAGCTAGGATCAGAGTTAAGCAGTTGCATGTCTTCATCATCTCGTAGAAATCCCCTTGTGTCATTTGACCTCGTTTGCCATATACAATATCTCTAGCTATAGACATTCAGAAAAAGATTTTTAAATCATGCAGCAACAGGAAACTGCAAATGCTCAAATGATTTTCGATATTCATTCATAAGCGATAATATATAATCTGGAACTTGGGACAAACGTTCCAACACTCGTTCCACTGTGCTAACTAAAATCCCAAATTCTGGAAAATATCGATTGTGTGTTGTATCTTTCTTTACCCTCTTCCATAGATACTCTATCGGATTGTAGTCCGGTGAATACGATGGTAATGGATGAACGGTTATACGTGAAACATGCTCTGTAAAGAATCGCTTCATTGATGCACTGGTATGGTATCGGGCATTATCTTGGATAAGAATTATATGTCTATCTGTTTGCTGCATAACATACAACAGAAAACGTTGATAGCTTTCACTGTTGAAGCGTCCTGTGTGTCCTTGATAAAACAAACGTCCACTGAAGTAATCTATTAAACCAAACACCTTATATGCTTTGCGTTTTCCGCTGGTCTGAACTGTGGGTTGGCAACCTTTTAATGCCCATGTATAACTAAGAGTTCCCCATTGTGGAAAGCTGGCTTCGTCTCCAAACAATAGTAAAGCATTCATCTCTTGTGCTTGTTTGACAATATTGTGCCAGTTTTGCTTCCATTCTTGACGTTTGATAGGGTCTCTATGGTCACTAACAGAGCATGCCTTTTGCCATGAGAAACCAAGATTACTCAACAACTGACATAGGTAACCTCTGTGATAAAGGATACCCCATTTTTGATATATAAGGTCAGCAATAATGAGTGCATTCCAACATCCAATATCATATCCGAATTCAGTAGGTGATGACAGCAGACATTGTTTCAGTTGCTGTTTTTGAGTTTTAGTCATTTTAGGTTTTCTTCCGGGAGAATAGTTGAACTTGAAGCTGTCAGCACCTTTTAGGAGGTAATCTTTGAGCCAGTTATAGACAGTTTGGTATGACACTCCCAATGTTTGAGCTGTTTCGCTAATAGATTTCCCTTCATGAATTCTTAACATAGCAGAAACCCTTTTTATGACATGGATGTCACCGAGTTGATAAGCTTTTTGCAGAGCAGATATAAGTTCCTTGATTTTTTTGCGATTATATCGTATTCTAAAGTTCATTGGGGGTGCCTCCTATATATGAATTTGTTTGTTACATACACTATAGGATAAAGCATCCCTATATTTTTTCAATCATTTTTTTCAAATTCTTTTTCTGAAGAGATATAGCACATGAAGTTGATCAAGCTTGAGCAACCCTCGTCTAACTCGTTGGCGCAACAATGGTTGTGACATATATTGCAGAATGAACTCGGTTTTAAAGATACGTCCTAACTCACGATTGGCACGGTAAAACTCGTTCTTTGGACTCATAGAATTCAGGCGTTTGAGAGCAACATTAGCTGTTGTATGCCCGGTCTTAAGAGTAGCATAAAACTGTCCCATGCGGTCCCATTGATCCATAACCCAATCCATTTTGATGGTTCGATCACGCCGATTGATTAGCGGTTTTAGGACGCCATAATCTTTTAGAGGATCGATGCGATAAATCCTCTGATGATTAACTGAGCGTATGCGTGGGCAAAACCTTCTACCAAGCATGGCAAATGCTGCAAAGTTATTTTCAGTGTAGCCATGCGTATCGGTATAGTGTTCTTCTAATTCCAGATCGCTTTCATTGTATAGCAGACCATCAAGGACAAAGGGAGCATCTCGATCAGTACATTCAATTGGCATACCATAGAAAGGGGCATAGTTATCTGCAATGAATGAATAGAATTCCAATGCAAAGTCGCTGAATTTATGGCTGAAGGTCTGATGGAGCACTCGTCGTCGAAAAGAATAACGTTGACCATCGCTAGCACTTGTTTTCCCTTGACCCCATATTTGAGAAGTATCCAATCTGGCGATGGCGTTAACTACCGAAGCCAATGCGCTTCTTTGATTATCCTCTGTCAACTGCCAATCGGTAATTCTTTGTATCTGGCTGTAGGATATTCCATTAACCATTCGGGACATAGTATATGGTCCGACATTACAACCGTAGGCTATAATGGTAGCAAGGGTCGAACAAATATCCAATACACTGCGTTTCTCTTTGTAGTTAGTATGCAGGAAATGATGTGTATAACGAAGTTCATTATCTACTTCAATCAGCAACTCAGGTAGCCGTATAGAGCGCATCTGTTTTTGTAGCCAGTTTTTGAGGTGTCCTAATTTTTCCTCTTCTTGTGAGTCCAGTTTTTCAGTAGTATCAGCTGATAACTGCCAACCATCTTTGTTCACCTTGACATAAGTGTTGGCTGGTTGAGAATCAAGAAATGAGTCATACGCACGATTTAGTCGTTCTGTAAGATAGTTGCTTGCTTCTCGAGGGTTACTTGGCAAGTTAGCAGCACGAAAGAAAGATTCACGCATTTTCTGCCATTGATCTGTATGGATGAAGAAATCATTGAAGTTTCCGAAACGTTTACTGTGAGCCACAGATAGGTTTCCAGATCGGATTTCATCGCGGAGAACCGTCAATAACGTGCATTCCCAAGCACTTTTATTGAGTTCCCCATCGCTTTCTATAAACGATTTGAATTTTGTTGGAACAAATGACATAGGAGCATCCGGTGGAAGCTTGCGTTTTCCTGATTGATTCATCTCTTTCAGTGTTTCAATGGCGTCCAGCAATGAGATTAACTTGAGTTGCGATGATTCTTTTTGTGAAGACTTAAATCCTAAGTTTTCAAGAAAGCTCTTGGAGAACTGGCGCATATAACCAAATCTCTGCATAACTCCATAGAAGATATGGCTACTTTTTCCGGTAGTCCACTCTTTGGATTGCTCAATTCGCTCTATTAATTCCTCTTGAGAGAACTTGTTGAAAAGGGTTTTCCGTATGGAATCATCTGATATAGCCTGATCGAGTAAAACTTCACCAACGGTAGAAAACATAGAAAGGACTTTCTGGATCGATCGGTGTTGTCGTTTGATTATCTCATCTAGATCATCTTGAGCCCAGTTGTAAATTTTGTTGAGTAGTTTGTCATACATATCCACTATCTGATCAATTGTATCTTGATAGGTCTGCCATAAAAAGCAGGTAATTGCAGCGTAACGGTGTGGCGGAATAATCCTATCACGCAAAGTATGAGCAGAACTCTTCTGAACATAATTTGTCAACGCTCTTTGATAATTATTATTCAGCCAGGAGAGGTCTACGTCAAGCACTCCAGTAGAGGCAATTTGTTCCAATTTTTTGGTCAATTCTAACATCGCTGTAGGAGATGGACTTTTGGGAACTGCCTTGAATTGATGTAATAATGAGAATGGTGTTTCGTCCACTGTAACTAATTCATCAAGTTTTTGTCGTGTTTCATTAGATAGTGAGTTGGTGATTTTTTCGTATATGTGTTGCCGTGCCATCTTTCTTTGTTCGCCAACCATTCGCAGTAGAGTGGAATCAGCAGGTTGTATGATTTTGTGTTCCCTAAGATATTGTTCGATCAATATACGCAATGCCCCTGTTTGTTCAAGACGACAGGATTGTTCAAAGATATATTGCTTGAGTGATTCGATATCTGTATAGGCTAATTCTTCTAGATTCAAATATTGGCGAATACCAAGCTGGTGTTCCGAAATGGTCTGTTGGCGTGAAGTGTATTTTTGGATCTCGTCTGGTTCGATCTTTAGCTGAACACCAACGTAAGTAACCAATTCCGGGATAATCTCAAAAGGCTGTTGTATAGGGAAGCGATTCTTAAGACGGACAAATCCTATCTGGTATGCAAATCCCAAACAGTTATGATAGCGGCGACATAGCTTGATTTGCTCAATGTCTGCCTCAGTTAGTGTAGCATGTTCGATCAATTCTTGCCGTGAGTAAATTTTGGTAGCCATTACACTCCTCCTAGAGTCTGTTACAGGGTAAAACAAACGGTCGTTTTCTTTACCATTTCATTTTGGTATTGAAATCAACAGTTTTCCTGATGTATTATGGTTAAGAAACTTGGGCAATAATTCTAAGTTAAATCATTACTGAATAACAAGAGTTTCTTTACCAATCTCAGCTTCGCTGAGTCGGAGGACGCAGAGGCTGGAAATCATTAGGAGTTATATAATGCTTATTGGCTATGCACGTGTTTCAACTCATGAACAGAATCTCGACTTACAGAAGGATGCTTTGGAAAAAGCGGAATGTGAAAGAATATTCGTAGAGCAAATATCCGGTAGTTCAGCCAATAGACCCGAATTAAATAAGACTATGGATATGCTCCGAGAAGGGGATACTTTGGTAGTTTGGCGTTTAGATAGATTGGGAAGGTCTTTGAAGCATCTTATTGAGTTGATCGCAGAACTGGAAAAAAGAAAGGTTGGTTTCAAAAGTCTGACGGAATCTATAGACACAAACACTTCTGCCGGAAAACTCATTTTTCACATTTTCGGCGCTCTTGCTGAATTTGAGCGCAACCTTATCAGAGAAAGAACCAATGCGGGATTATCTGCCGCTAGGGCAAGAGGACGTAAAGGTGGGAGACAACCTGCGTTAGATGATAAGCAAAGGGAAGTGGCAATCAAGCTTTATAACGAGAAGGAACACACAATCAAAGAAATATGTCGTATCATGGGCATAACGAAACCGACTCTTTACAGCTATATCAAAAGAGCTAAATCCCAATAATCATGCGAATTCAACTGGTAGAAATCTCCTTAGCGTGTATCATTACAGTAATTCGCTTAGTAACTGTATAAATGTTTATTTCTGTCATAATGACAGAAGTTTATCCCAATTTTATCTTTTATGCAATAAAATAAGCGAATGATAAGTAAAATGGTCTAGAAGCTCAGAAGCAGCAGTACGTCGAGTTTGTGCAGAGGAGTTTGGTAAAGCTAAAGTTTATGATCATGATGTTATCCAAAGGTTGGAAGAGATGAAATTATCTGACAATGTAGAAGAGAGATCGTTGCATAAGACAATAAGTAACAATAAAGGTTTGAGATAGTTGTGAAGAAAAAACTCTTGCCAAAATGATAAAAATACCATAGATTACCAAATTGACAAACAAAAAGGAGGTAACTATGGTATTAGAGATTAATGAAAAAGATAGCATGTTTAGTGTGAAATGGCAAGTGAATACTCAACAGTTCTCAATAGACTGTATTCCTGATACCCCATCTAACAGGAAATCAGTTCTGGTGTTCCTCCGATTGCTTCGAAATGATAAAGGAAAACGTTTGTTTACCTTTCAAGAGCTATCAACACTCTTTAAGAGTAATAACCGACAGGCTTCAAGCCAACATATAGAGGATTTCCGTGACTGTGGCAGTGATTTCCTGAATTTTCTGACAAGAAAAAGGAAAGTAGATTCAGAAGTAGTAGACGCAGTAACCAAAGAATTGCGTCAAGACCCGTTAGCGAAACTTGGTGAGTTACAGCAAAGAGTAAATGCAAGATTATCAAGAGACGACCTGACTATCGCTAACATTAGGGTAGCGTTAGAACAGATACCATACATACAGATAAGAGACTCCATAAACGACCAACTGGATAAAGGCAAAGCACATTATCAGGAAGAATATCTTTTAGCAGAAATGATGAGAAGCCTTTCTATGAGAAGCCTTTCTTCTGATGTAGGTCAAAAGGCAGGCATAGAAATACCAGAATCACAAGGAATGGTCATATCAGACCCAACCAGTATAAGGAAACTGATAACTCCTGATACATCGTTATCATCGATAAAAGATTCACTGAAATGGATAGTATATTGTATGGTGTTGTATTACTATGGAGTTCCTCTGTCTGTTTTAGGTCGTTGGTTGAATGTTCACAAGACAACCATATTGCGATGGATGTTAGGTCTTTGTCTGGAACTGTTTCCGCTTGTATATAAATGTATACTAGAAAGAGTAAAGGCAAAGGTAGTATACATAGATGAGAAATGGCTAAAAGTGCGAGGAAAATGGCATTATTGGTTTGTAGTGCTGGACGCAGATACAGAATTGCCGGTGTTAGCATCTCTTTTAGGAACGATTAATAAATGGTCATGTAGATGGATAGGAGTAAAGCTCAAACAGATAGGTAAAATCCCTGGAGTTATTATCACAGATGGTTTGCCGGGATATAATAGCTTGTGTTGTCTGATAGAAGGAGTAAAGCATATCCTGTGCCATTTTCATCACCAACAGGGAGTGACGAGATGGCTAAAGAAGCGATACAAAGATGACAAGGATATTGATGAGCGTAAACCGAAAATGAAGAAGGTATTTCAGACCACTGACAAGCGGACAGTCAGAAGAAGGTTGGGTTGGTTGAAAGAATCATCGGAGTCACTTGGTATACAGGAATGGGTGGAACAGACAGAGAGTAACCTTCCCAAATTGCTTCCATCAGTGGGCAGTGAACGAATACCAACAACGACCAATGCCATAGAGCGATTCTTTAGAGCATTCAATCGTTTTTACAAGGTTCGTTGTGGATTTTTCAGTTTATTAAGTGCCAAACGAGAGCTAGTCTTTTTTCTTTTGATGTATCTTTTTATCCGCCAGTCAGAAAGTGGCAGAGCGCCTATTGAAACCATCATGCCTGAAGCGGTAAGAATGCCTTTGTATAAACTCATCAATGACCCGTTGGGAACGGTTTTGGGGGTAGAAAATGTCAAGAGAAACGTCAAGATGGCAGATTTTAAGCCACAGGAATGTCTTACAGCATAGGCATTGTCCCATCGTCTACGCAACACTCACTAGAAGAAGTAAGAAAAGCTGCTGATAACTCGCTTGACATATTAGTAAAATGTCGCTGATATTTCCCATTTGTAGTTAGCTCTTTATTTTAAGCAGAAGGTAGGCATAGATCCCTATGGACATTGAACTAAAGGCAAAGTCTGAAATTTTGCACGATCTTCGCCGGAGACAAAAATCACGTTTCTGCAAGGATCGTTGCCGCGATGATCACATTTTTTGCATATACCCACGAAAAGGTGCATTAAGGAGATAGCGATCGCTCACGATCCGATTCAGCAAAATACTTAACAGATATCATCGTAGCGATCGTTGCTGGCACACAGAAAAAGGGAGAGAAACAACGATCTCAGGAATTCACGTAAAATTATACTCCGAGCGACTGAAATATACTTTATTGGGGGATGTGCAAAATTTAATCTCTTTTTCGCATGAATCGTTGCCTAGCGTATACCATTGCAGTAATCGGTGCCGAAACCCTCAAACGAATTACTACTGTGATATGTGTTAAGCAAATTTATATCAATTAAGAGAGGGCAAAATTTGTAGAGAAAATCAGTATTCATGGGGGTTAGAGTCCTGAAACTGTCAGGATAATTGTAATTAACCCCAAGCCCCAAAGCACGATGAAATTTGATATTTTGAATGTGATTTTTTTAATCCGAAACCAACTTCGTAATCTCCTCAATAACTTCGTGCTGCCCGGCTACATCATAAACGCCATCGTAGCTATATAATCCGATATAGAAATTCCTGTTATCCAATATCCGCTTGATCTGCGCCCGATGATACCTTTTCCCTGATGATGTTGTGAATCCTGCTTTATGAAGAGAATCAGCTATCTCGTCCAGTGTTATACTTGGGTTCTGCTTCTTCAGCCTGAAAACATGCTTAACAATCTCAGCTTGATCTGGGTCGATTACCAGTTTCTTTGCATTGCGTTCTCTGGTATAACCGATGGGCGCATTTCCACCAGCGTATCCGCCCTTTGATGCTTTGGCCTTGCGTCCACGCCTCAATCGCTTGGCGATCTCAAGACGTTCATACATATCAAGCAACTCCATCATGCCATTGATCAGGAGTGAAGTAGGATCGTTGTCATAAATAGAATAATTCGGGCGATCAATTGCTTTTACATCAGCGCCGATCTTTCTGAGATCACGCTGGATGATAGCCTTAACCATATCAGAACGCCAGAGTCTGCTGGTAGTAAGCACGACCACATACTTAACGTCTTTGGCGATATCGGCAAGCATTTCCTGCAACCCCGGACGGTCAATACTGAGATCATCCTCATCAACCTTGGCACCGGAAATTCCAGCATCCTCATATATTCTCAGCAATTCATAAGCATTATCTTGGCAGAATTTGGCGATCTCCTCTTTCTGCTGCTCAAGGGAGAAGCCCTCTTTCACCTGTCCTGTTGTCGATACCCTAACGTAACCGAAGACTTTGGTGCTTTCAGTGTTTGCCCCCATCATTTGTATTCCTTCAAAACATTACCAGTTCTCAACTTTTAAGCCTTCGATGCCATTTAGACGCATAACATCGCTATCTGCCGATACCAGAATAAGATTATGTTGAATAGCCGTAGCCGCTATCCAAACATCATTATCTTTGAAGCCCAAAGACTCAATTGCTGTATTTCGTCGCTTACGCTGATCTTTCGGACCGAAGCGATCTAGAATCCCTGCCTTTAGTTTTGCATATACCTCTGAAGTGCCCTGATTTATATCGTGAATAATAATTTGCTTCAGAAACTTTTCTATATCATCCAAATTTTTATCAATCTGTGCGGATTTGTAAACTCCATAAAGCAATTCTCCGCAGACAGCAACGTTCGTGGATATTTCTGTCTCATCCAGAGACTCAACTATCCGCACAACGTTAGGGAAGCCAAACAACAAACCTAAACAGTGTGTAGTATCCAATAAATACATTTCTAAAACTCCGCATCAGATTGTGAATCTTTAATAGCCTTCAGGATTTCATAGTATTCCTCTTTTGGACCTGACCATGTTCCAGCAAATTTTAGCAGGGATTTTGCTGTTGAGAATTTTGGCTGTGAATCTTTGGAGGATGCTTGTTTCTCTTGCTCTGACTGAATCTTTGTATAATTAAGATACTTATTAAGGTCTTCTTTGCTTATACGGACATTTGTCCCGACTTTATGTGCTTCCAGTTTGCCTTTATAGATCATCCTGCGCACTGTCATTGAGTGCACTTTCAGCATTTTTGCTACTTCATCAACGCTCATTAGTTCTTCCATAATCGATCACCTCCGAAATTATATTATACCACGGATTTGGATATACTTCAATGTACTTATCTTAACAATATTATATTTTATTTAACTAAGGTGACAATTTTGCCGATATTAATGATTCTGTTAATAAGTCTATGTTACTGTAATTTTTTAATTACAATAACATAGGATTATTAATAAATTTATTAATATAGACTAAATGTTGATAAAATAAAGGGGTTTGCAGGATTTAGGTAGTCTACAACAAACTTTGGAGGAAAATGCCAACAGTCTTACCCTCTATGCGAATCTTGCGCTTGATCCATAACTATATTCTTTTTATATGCTGCTCTGGTTTTCAACTTGCCATATCTTAGATTAAGATCCCGTATAAACTCCTCACGATTGGAATTATACTCTTCACTCAATTCCTTGCGGACCTCTTGTTGAAATTTTACAGCATCAAACTTCTTTTTCATATATAATCTCTCTTGGGCTCCTGATCTCAAGTATAGGATAGCCCAATCTTAAATTTACCGAATTATATCCCCGAATATAATCAAGTCTTACGATTTGACGAAAGTTCCAGCTAACTAACACATCAACACGCCCTACCGAAGCAATAGCTATATGCTGTGCATCTGCCATGTGTTTATAGTTTACCACGCCAATCTCAATATAATTCGAAGCTAACGTCTCCGCTTCATCGGTTAGAAACACATTCTCAATATTGCTATCCGGAATAGACAATAAAACATTTTTTACTGTTTCCGGAGCTTTTTCGAGTTCACGGCGGGTAAGATCGGATACGACAGCAATTCTCATTCCCTGCCGGAATTCATCAAAAAGCTTTATGGACCATTCGGAGAACTCATCGTCTTCACATCCACCAATGACAGAAGTATCAATATATACCCTTTGTTTCATAATCTTTCACATATTATGAGCAATTTCTGGAATACACCTTTTCGGGGGAATATGCAAAAAAGCTAACTCTTACGGTAACGATTCGCGAGAAAATATGTTTTCCATGGATTGCTTTATTTATTAGACATTATTGGAAATAAACACCACAAATGTTAAGTATTGCCTGTCCGATATGCAGTTCTGAAATTATGCAATCCACAGGCAATCTCCATCACAAGGTCATCAAACTTGTCCTTAGTATTGCGAAACACATCCTTGACAATGCGACAACGCTTTATACCACATATTGCATGCTCAACAATAATACGAATCTTGGAGATTAAAGTATTTTGCTCTTTCTCTTCAATACTCAATTCACCACCACGTGGCTTCTTCTTTGGCTGAAAGGTATGCACTCCCGATGGTTCATATCCCTGAAATCCTGTGTCTTTGTAAAGGATAGTGCCTTCTGGAAACTCATGTCCTTCTGTATCACAGATTGTCTTGTCGTGTTTCTTGCCTTCCCATGTGTCCCCTAGATATTCCACTTTCCGATTTGCCAGTGTGACTATCACATTGTTCTTCACTGTATGCGTTTTCTTTTTACCACTGTAGAAAAGCTTTTGCTCTTCCTTGTCCTTTGGACGTTGACGACGACGTTCTGTACCATCAATAGCATATTTCTCCGTTAATGTTTCCGACTTTAATTCATTATTATCAGTTTCATTGGTCTCAGTTTCATTGGTCTCATTAGTTTCACTATCAGAACATTTCCCGGATTCAGCGATGTATGACTCCAACAATTCTTTCACCTTCTGTGGATCACGTTCAGGAGTATGTCCTAGTTCCTTTAGAGCAAGAAGCAGGACTTCCGAAAGAACGTGAATCCATTGACAAGCTTGACCTTGGCTAATATCAAAGTGAAAGGCAAGCACTTCCTGAAGTGGGTATGTTTTGAAGTATACCAAGATAAAGAGAAGTTTTTCTTCATGCGTTGATAATCGGGCTTTACGACCACCACCATAATCTCGTTGGCGTAACTCTATTGGCAAGCGATTCTGCTGAACATAACGTTCCCAAGCTAAGGTGAAAGCTTGGAGCAGTATCTGGAATTCTTTCACATTCAAGCCTGTGAATGCAAGGAAAGTTTCAGTTTTACTCTTCAGATTTTCATAGCATAATTCCATAGGATTGATACTCCTCAATGTCTTCTGAAAATGTATATTGACTGAGAAATAAAGCTATGATACGCTATATATGCTACCAATTCAAGTATTATGAGCAAAAAATTAGATTTTCTTATTTCCAATAATGTCTATTATTTATGTAAACCACATCTATTGAACGAGAAATTCCGATTTTCTTCACCAGAGACATTATATCACATTGATAGCTTACTTAACAGCATTATTTTTTGGATTGACTTTGATACGATAATATCGTAACGTATTAGCAATTTCTGATAGCTATTCGTATCAATTATGGAAGGATATAAATGATGGGCCCAGACACTGAAAGCACTAAAGTCTTTGGTTACGTTAGGGTATCAACAACAGGGCAGGTGAAAGAAGGCTTCTCCCTTGAGCAGCAAAAAGAGGAGATAATCAAATTCTGTCAGGATAATGGATATGAACTGGTAAGGATATATGAAGATGCGGGAATTTCTGGAGCCAAAGTAGATGAAGACGATCTCAGTATTGATCGTCCTGTGTTGCAGGAGATGCTTGCTGATATTGCCAAAGACGTTAAGTATGTAGTCGTGCTGACTACCAGCAGACTGTGGCGCTCTGATATGGTCAAGGCTATTATCCAGCGTGATCTGAGAAAGATCGGCGCTGACGTGAAGGCAATTGACCGCCCAAACTATTCCATCTATGATAGCGACCCTACCTCATTGCTCATAAACGGCATGATGGAACTGCTTGATATGTATGAGCGTCTCGAGATCGCCAAGCGACTGAGACGAGGGCGCAAGGCAAAAGCATCAAAAGGTGGATATGCCGGTGGAAATGCGCCCATCGGTTATACCAGAGAACGCAATGCAAAGAAACTGGTAATCGACCCAAATCAGGCTGAGATTGTTAAGCATGTTTTCAGGCTGAAGAAGCAGAACCCAAGTATAACACTGGATGAGATAGCTGATTCCCTTCATAGAGCAGGATTCACAACATCATCAGGAAAAAGGTATCATCGGGCGCAGATCAAGCGGATATTGGATAACAGGAATTTCTATATCGGATTATATAGCTATGATGGCATTTATGATGTAGCTGGGCAGCACGAAGTTATTGAAGAGATTACGAAGTTGGTTTCGGATTAAAAAAATCACATTCAAAATATCAAATTTCATTGTGCTTTGGGGATTGGGGTTAATTACAATTATCCTGACAGCAATCACTCATCTTTTTGCTGAACTTTGTTGAATAATATTTTGCTGATAATTGCCTCGTGGTGGCCTTTCATTATTTTTCCGCCATAAGTTATTGAGCCTGTATAGAGTATATTGCTCAATATGTATCTCACTGCCTCTGCGTTCCACTTGCCATTTTTCTTGGTCGGAATGTGTTTATTATCCAGTTCCTTCACTATCTGCCTCAGGCTGTAGCCATCTTTTCTATACGCAAATATCTTTTTTACAACGGCGGCTTCGCTTTCATTGATCTCCAGTTTACCTTTAAGGACATTATATCCATAGGGTAGATAACCGCCAGCGTAACCACCGCCATCGGACTTTTTGATTCTGGCGTCTGACAGTTTTCTTGTTATCTGTTTTCTTTCCAGTTCTGAAAACGTCCCTATAGAATTTCCGGAAAAGAGTTGAGGTTAAGTCTCAACAAGGAAACGACTCTTTTTGGCAAACTAACCACTAATTTGAAAAAAGCTCTGATAGCGTTCTTGAGTTCAATGATATTCTCATAAAACTCATTATGGGTTACTACTCTACGAAACCATTTAAACAATCGCTCTATGGGATTACACTTCAAAGAGGTATAACTTGGAAGATATTCCAACTCAATATTGCCGTCATCTTTTACAAACTGTTTCACAATCTTTGCCTTATGTGGTCTAGCATTATCTATTAGAAAAACAAGCTTGTCTGCCGGGTAACGCTTTCGCATCTGTTTCAGAAACTCCAAGACACACTCTTTATTAGGAGATGATGCAATGTGATAATGAACATTACCACTCAATGGGTTCGCTGCTGAAAACACATATAAACGTCCATGATCATCTGCCATTGGTATCTCTGGACGTGTTCCTTTACGTGCCCAACGACAACAGAGGGTTGACCACATAGTAGCAACGGTCTCATCAAAGTAAAAGAAACGAATTTCTCCGGATAGGGCTCTCTGGGTATGACGAGATATTTTACCTAAAGCTTCCAGTATCTGTTCCTTTGTAGGAACTATGGTTTTGTGCCTGGGTCTGATGACAGCGAATCCCAGTTTATGAACTATATCCCATAGATGACTTAAACTGAATTGTATCTTGAATTTCATCCATAGATGATGTCTTATCAGCCTTAATGTCCAGTTGCTCTGATGATAGCCTTGTTTACGTGGAGAGTTATCGAGCCACGTGGCTATCTGGTCAAGTTGCTCTTGGTTTAGCCGAGAAGGTCTTCCTGTAATAGGTTGATCATATAATCCCAGGAAACCCTTGTTTTCATAGGCATTTAGCCATGTAGTTACTGTATTTTCAGTGCGATATACTATTGAGCATATTTCATTGACGTTATAACCTTGTCTTGATAGCAGAACCATATGAGCCCTTTCTCTCATTCTTGATTCTGAGTGATTACGATACATTTCAAGGAGTGTTTGCTTTTCTGGTTCTGGTAAAGGCTTTATTGCTCGTTTTCTCATTGGTATTACCTCCGAGAAGATAATACTACATAAAACTGACTTTTCAAAGCCTCAATTATTTTCCGAAAATTCTATAG
>Ga0194126_10006494_pt1 | contig 16661 bp, 19 predicted proteins | sample TA2KigC150mmetaG_FD_148641 | JGI IMG/M metagenome (GOLD analysis project Ga0194126, IMG submission 148641) | Freshwater microbial communities from Lake Tanganyika, Tanzania - TA2015035 Kigoma Deep Cast 150m | ecosystem: Environmental > Aquatic > Freshwater > Lake | place: Tanzania: Lake... | reverse complement strand
CTCCTGGCAAACTTACATTTAAAGTTAAATCGGATAAATGCCTGGTTTCCCGAGTTCTTGCTAGTTTAGAGGTGTTTTTCATGAAAATTAATCACAAACAGGGTTTTTAAGATTAATTGTTTGATAACAAGGTTAAAGAATTTTACTTTCTCTCATTAATCTCACTAAGAATTTCTTTGATAAAATCGGTTTTTTTAACACCAAATTTTGGTTTGGTTTCGCCACGCTTTTTTATTGCAAGAGTTTTTTTCTCTTCTTCCTTATCTCCAATTGTTATTAAGTAAGGAATCTTCATCTCAGCAGCTTTTCTTACTTTATCATTAACAGTATTGGAATCTAAATCCGCATCGACTCGAATACCCTCTGCTCTTAATTCTTCTACAAGCTTCTCGCAGGCTTTTATGTTCCTATCTGTAAAACTAATAACTCGCACTTGAACAGGCGATAACCAAGTTGGAAGATTGCCTTGTGTTTTTTCTAAAAGATAAGATAAGGTTCTTTCAATACAACCAACAGAAGAACGATGAATAACCATTGGTCTTTGTAGCTTATTATTTTCATCCAAATAAGTTAAGTCATATCTTTCAGGAAGAGCAAAATCTATTTGAACTGTAATTAGGGTATCTTCTTTTCCATAAACATCTTTGTATTGCAAGTCTAATTTTGGACCATAAAATGCTGCTTCCCCCTCAGCTTCAACGTACTTAATTTTAAGATTATCTAAAATCTTTTTCATTGACTTTTGGGAGGCTTCCCAAGCAGCAGGATTATCGATATATTTATTACCCTTGTCTTTTGAATCCCATTTAGAAAATCTATACCAAACTTCTATCCCTAGAGTTTTCATGATATATTTTATAAAATCAACTACTTTTCCAAACTCTTCTTCAAGTTGCTCTGGTTTGCAAATAATATGCGCATCAGATAAACTAAATTGTCTTACTCTTGTTAATCCTCTTAGTTCTCCTGTTTGTTCATTTCTAAATAAATTTGCCATTTCAGCATATCTTATTGGAAGTTCCTTATGACTTCTCGGTTTACTTTTATATATAACAAATTGAAATGGACAAGTCATAGGCCTTAATGCGAATTCTTCATCACCCACATTTAATACAAACATGGAATCCTTGTAATGTTGCCAATGACCTGAAACTCTATATAAATCTGCTTTAGCCATTATTGGGGTAGAAGTGTGAACATAGCCTCGCTTTAATTCTTCATCTACATTAAATCTTTCTAATTCTCTTCTTATGATAGAACCTCTCGGAGTGAATAATGGAAGCCCTTTTCCTACAATCTCACTTACTAAATATAAATCTAAGTCTCTGCCAAGTTCTACATTACTTTTCAAACCTTTTTCCCCAGGTGAAGCAGTCATATGAACCTTACTCATCATTTTCCAAAGATTTTCTCTTTGTGCTGGTGTCAAATCAGGTTCATGATATTCATTTTTCATTTTTTTAGTTACCTCAACCTTTCCTTGAGCTTGCTCTGTTCCAATTGTTCTTGCAAGTTCTGCAAGAGGATGTCCTTTACATTTGAGTTCGAATTCTTTGTAATAACCAAAAGGAGCTCGTGCGACTTTGATTTTTTGTTTTTTCAAACTAGCTTCAGCATCTATCATTAATTTCTTTGCAAAATCAGGACTTGAAAGGCTAGAGGAAAGGTGTGCGTAAGGATATAAAACAACTTGCTCGGCTTTTACCTTATCTTTTAAGTCAAGAATATTCTTTAGGTATTCTTCAAGAATATTTTTATTAGCTTCGTCTTGTTTTTCTATCGCAGTGAATAGAACAAGGGGCTCGCTAACCTCAATTTGTTTTTCTTCTGCTTTTTCAAGTGTTGCGCCCTTTAATGCAGGCTTAACTGGTTTAAACTTAATGTAATCACAGTGTAGGGATAGTATTTTCATATTATTAATTTAGATGTAAAGACTATTTAAGTTTTCTCTACACCCTATTTTCTATTTTTTAAAAGAGAAACTTAGATTTATAAAAGTTTAGAAACCAAATTAGGATATAATCCAAGATTAAATATTAAATAATAGAATATATAAAAAGAATTACTTCAGATTAGTAATCAGAATGAAGAGTATAGTTTTTTCCTGGAACCAGTTTTCCATCTTCTCTATAATGCGGGTTATCCTTTCTAAAATGAGCTGCTCTAAAATCTCTGTCCCATTCTGTAGTATTTGTTACAAAAGTTCTTGTAAAATGATCTAGACTTTCTTCAGTTGAAGGAGAAGCTACAACTGTCCTTAAAGCGTGAAAATCAGCTTCCTTTTTAGAGTCTTGATGACTAGTATAAGCTGCTACTCCAGCAAGGGTTGCTAAACTTAAGAGTGCGCCAATTAGTGCCCTTCTATTATCACTTTTTCTTGTAGTATTTGTCATAAAAACAAAGAGAAAACGGGGTTTATAAACCTTTCTGTTGTTGTTCCTATAACGGAGTAACAAAATTAAATTATTTAAAATATCTGTCTAGATGTTTTTTTGCTTGCTCTCTCTTAATTTGATGCTCTTTCAAGAAAGCGTTGATTTTTTCAATTAAATAAGCTTTTAACTCTCCTGTTAGCATTTTACCGCTTCTATAATCTTTCTCTATTTTCTCTATTTTTTTATCATCAGACTCAAAAAACATCTTAAGATATTGAAAGCTAACATCAACATCTGGATTTCCGCCTAACTTTCTATGTTCCTCTATTGTTGCTTGTCCGCCTGAGAAAGCATACTTGTTAATTTTTCGCTTAACTTCCTCAGGGGTGTCTGTTAAAGCAATAAAAGAAGTGGGATCTGAAGAAGACATCTTACCTCCGCCCAGTCCTGGTAAAAATAAATGATAGGTAGAGCTTATTTGCGTAAAACTTGGACTTTTTATGCTTTGACTAATATCTGCGCCAATCTTATATGCGGATCTTGGTCAACTCCAACAGGCACAATAACTGAACAAGTTCCTTCAAATTCAGGCAATTGGCTATGAAGCATATCTGAGGCTTGAAGAAGGGCTGAAAGCATTTTTCCGGGATTTATATCGCCATAAACTGCTTTGAACTCGTTAAAAGTAGCATATCTAGCTAATAGATTTTGAAGTCTGTAATAGGCATTAGATTTATTTGCATCTTGAGATCTTTGACTTTGGAAATAGATTTCACAATTTTCTGGTTTTAAACCAAGAGCAATATAATTTAAGATGTATTGTTCGATTGCATTTTTTCTACTCTCTTCTAAACTCTGACCGCGAGCATTATATGCTTCAATATCTGCAACAGCAATATAAATTTTAGCTCCTAATTTCTGATAGAATACCATCTGTTGGGCAAGAAGCATATGGCCCAGGTGCATTTTTCCGGTTGGCATTAATCCGGTCATCATAACAAACTTTTTCTTGTTCTTTATTGCTTCGAGAATTCTTTGAATATCGCGATGAGCAAAAATAGTTTTTCTTCTAAATAAAACATTTTCATTAAAAACAGAAGGCATTTCTTTCAAAGGAGAGATTCCAAATTCATTAATCAGTCTTTGATAATCTATGTTGCCTTCAACATTCCAAGGATCTACTTTAAAATTTGATTTATCGGGCTTTGTCTTTACTTCTTTTTTTGTCATAAATAACACAAATAAGCTTTCTATTTAAACCTTTTTCATACACTCTTGCTCTCGAATAATTTAAAAACATTTAAATATAGCTTATGCTATTTTTTTATGAGAAAATGATAACAAAAAAAGGGTATAAACAATTAGTATTTATTTTAATGGGCATTTCTGTTATTTTTGCCTTAAATCTTGTATGTGCAGAAACCTTGTTTTCGCAAATAAAACCAATCTATAATCTTGGTGAAGAATTTTCAAGCGAAATAAAATTTAGCGAAAGCGAAATTGGTTATATGGATATTAATTTAGTATGTAATTCTATAACTCAAAACCTTTATAGGGGAGTTCCTGAAGCAAAAACAATTATATTAAAGAGAAAGCTTATACCGGCCTACATTGAAAATTCCTCTGGAGATTGTCATCTAGAGTCAGTTTATGGTTCAGATATAACTAGGAGCCAAAACTTCAAAATTAGCCGAGAAATTGTGACTCAATTAGAAACCGCTCAAAAAGAGTATATGGCTGGAACACAAATAAAAATTAAAGGAGCATCAACAAAAGAGAGCGGGGGTTTGGTAGGACAAATACAACAAGGATTTATTGAAGTAAACTTGAATAATTTACAAGCTACGGACATAGTAAGAAATGGTGAATTTAATCTTAACTTAAGTATTCCTGAAAATTATAAGAAAGGAGCTTATATTGTATTAATAAAAGTATTCGAAAAAGACACTCAAGGAAATATTCTTTCTAGCCAAGAAATTAATTATGATATAAATGTTCTACAAAAACCAGGGAAGGTAGATATTGCGATTGACTTAACTTCTCTTACTCCAGGAGAGAACCTAAGTCTTATCCCTTTCTTATATGATAAAGCTGGCGAAGAAATGGAAGCTAGTTTACTTTTACAAATAAAAGATAGCCAGGGTGGAATAATCTATCAGGGTGTAAATGATGCTAATAAACAGTTTGTATTTGAAACAAAAACAAATACTTTTGCAGGTACAGCAAGCATTGTTGCTCAGAAAGATAATCTTTCTACTCAAAAACTAATAGAAGTGAAACAATTAAGAAAAATCTCTGCTGTTATAAAAAATGAAACACTTTACCTAACTAATATAGGAAATGTTCCTTACTCTCAGATTGTAGAAATAAAGATAGGAAATGAAACCGTATTTAAGGAAGTCTCTGTTAATACAAACGAAACTCGAGTTTATGATTTATCTGCACCAGATGGAGCTTACGAAGTACAGATAAGAGATGAAGACAATACTATCTTTAATCAAGGTGGAATTTCTATAACTGGGAAGGCTATTAGTGTAGAAGAAGCTAGAACAAGAGTAAATAATTTTATCAATCAATACCCTATTGTTTGGATTTTTATATTAATAGTTGTTCTTGGATTTTTGATAGCTACTTTTATGAAACATAGAAAAACAATGTTCTTGATGCCAATGCATGAAAATAAAAAATTAAGAAGTTTCAGAGAAGAAAAAGGATTTACTCTAATAATGCCACAAAAACAAAATTCCGATAGAGAACAAGTAAATTATAGCAGACAAGAAAGACAAGAAAAATATACTCCTGTTTCTAAACCTCAGAAACCTGCACAAAGATTAACAACTGTAGTAGAAAAAGACATAAAAACTAATAAGAATGTAGAGAAAATCAAGCTTCAAGGTGAAATAAGAGAAGCAGAACAAGCAGGAGTATTACATGGAACAAAACAAAGATGTAGTGTTATTGCAATAAAATTCAAAAATCAAGTACCGAGCCAAATGGGTAAGGAAAATTTAATGCAGGCTCTTGAAAGTGCTTATAAGCAACGCGGTACAACTTATTTCTCAGGAGATTATTGCTTAGTTATATTTGCTCCAACTTTAACAAGAACATACAAAAATGAGGAAACTGCAATCAAAGTAGCTCAAGAACTTGAGAAAGAACTACATAGCCACAACCGCCTTTTCAAAGAAAAAGTACAATTTGGAATTGGGGTTAACTCTGGAGAGCTAATAGTAAAACAAGATAATAATCTACTTAAGTTTGCAACAATAGAAAAAACAATACCATTAGCTAAAAGAATAGCAGAAATTTCAGGAGGAGAAGTATTACTAAGCAAAAGATATTCATGCAAAGACCATGAACACCGTCAAGGCAGACAAGAATCAAACACCAGGTATTGCTCTTGAAACCTTTAAGATTAAGAGAATAGTTGACCAAAACGCTGCTGAGAAATTCATAAAAGAATTTATGCGAAGAAATTAAGTTTTTTCTGAAATAGGTTTATTAATATTAATTACACTTTTTGTTGTATTGGTAGGTTCAGAGTTAATGAAGAAAAGCCCAAGCTAACAATTAATTAAACACAAGAACGAATTGAGCTAATAAAATTTTAAAAGTCATTAAGTTAATTCCATCTTGTTCAGTTATTGATTTGGCTTCTTTTTATTTTAAGTTCTTTAAACAACTCTTCCTCGAACTATCAGGAATTAATTAAAGGCGAATTACACTTACCAAAACTAATACAATCCTTCTTGTTCGGCCTCTTGAATATAACCTTGCTTTTCAGGATCAAAGTTGAAATATACTAAAAACTCTCCAAGTACATTTTTATTTATGTTTACCCGCTTTAACAAATGAAATATGCCTTCTGTGAAACAATATGGGCACAAAGCAGCTTTCTTTTTATTACAAGCAACACAGTTTAGGGCGCTTGAAGCTTCATTATTAACATTTTGAACGTATTTCTTTAGTCTTGGTGCTAATTTCTTTTTCAAATCAGGATAAAAATCAAGCCATTTACTTATACTTTTAGCAAGACAATCATGACAAATCGGGTTGGTTATGGCTTCACTGCAACTTGGGCATTCGTAAAAATTTTCTGTTTCAAAACCGGGATATAGAAACTGTTTAACCATGTAATTTTTCTATAATCCGTTAATAATAACGAATTAGTAGAGTTTTTTAGTAGAACAAATAGTAAAAGTTAAACTAGGATTGACTCCATAGGAATTCCAATGTCTAATATCCCTTTTACTTATCATAGTATAAAATAGATTGGGGTCTTTAAATACTTTTTGTTACTGAAGAAAATTAACAAAAAGATTAATTATCTCTACTCAATCTTGCGAGAATATCCTCGTGAATTTCTTCTACACTTGGAAGGCCATTCACACTTAGCACAAGACTTCTATCATATTTTTCAAGAACAGCAGCAGTGTCTTTTTTATAAATCTCAAGTCTTTTTCTTACAACAGCTTCATCACTATCATCTTTTCTTCCTTCTATTGATGCTCGCGACTTTAAACGCTGTACTAAAACCTCATCATCATTAACAACTAAAGAAATTATTTTAATTACTTCTATTCTATTACTTATTAAATCAACTTGTGCTGGATTTCTAGGAATTCCATCTAGAATAAGAGTTTGGGTTTGAGGGTTATATTTCCCTTGATTTACATATTCTTCAAGTGTTTTGTAAAATAATTCAATAGTTAAATTATCAGGAACAAAGTTTCCTCCAGCAATTAATTCGTTAATTCTTATAGCTAAATCACTACCTTTCATTCTAGGATTGTCTTTTAACCCGCGGAACATATCGCCTGTAGAAAAATGCAAATATCTTTTATCTCCACCTAAAAGTTTTGCTTGAGTTCCTTTTCCAACACCAGGGGGACCAAAAATTAAAATTGCCTTATACCTTTGTTTTTCCATAAACTAAAGTTTGAGTTATTGTTTATAAAGTTAATTACTTTCTATTTTATATGAGTCATACGAAAAAAATACGAGGATATCGCGGAACACCAGAACAACTTGCAAGAAATATTGGAAATACAAGATATGATACAACTTTGAGGTTTGATGAGGCAAGAGCAAGAGAATATCATAGACAAGCCCTTCAAGATAGAGCAGCAGGACATCCTAGACTAGCTACATTACTTGCTCAATATGCTAATTTACTAGAACAAGCCCGAGATGAAATGAGGAAGATTTGGGATTTATGTAAGAATAAACCCGGGATGCAGGACTGATAATAATAATAATAATAATAATAATAATAATAAAATTAATTAAAATTTATAACTATTCGGGTTTACCTGGAACAAAATGATGTTCAATACAACGAGGCTCGTAAGTCTCTGTGGTTTTTGAACCTTCTACAGAAATAATCGGACTTGTATAGTGTGCTGGGTTTCCGTTAATTAATCTTTGAGTTCTTGTCGCGGTTCTTCCACAATCATTATACTTGCATACTGCTTGCCTGCACTTATGAACATAATCTGCCATTGAAATTAGTTGCCCCATTGGACCAAAAAACTCTCCACGAAAATCTAAATCTAGTCCTCCGGCAATTACATTAACTTGATTTCTTAATAATTCTTCTACAACCCTAATAATTCTTGGAGAAAAAAATTCTATTTCGTCAATCCCAACAACAAGATTATCTAAACCCCTTATATGGAGTAGATCTAATATTTTTTCTGGAGAAACTTCTTCAATAAAGGTTGTTTCAAACGGACAAGTCCTATCTGGCCTATTATCAATTGCTGGTCTGAAAAAAGCAAAATTTATATTTGGTAAATGAAGAACGGGTCTTAACCTATAAGCTAGTGCTTCTGTCTTCCCAGAATACATTGGACCGCAAAATAATTCGAATTGACCTGGTTTAAAATGTTCTGGATTTATTGACACGCTCATTTTTAATTTCCTAACAAGGTTAAGTTTATTTTAAAAATTCTATTCCTAATTCACTAGACATTTCTGCTTGTTTTTTTGTTTCAGGAGTAAAACCAGAAGCAACCCCTACTATTTGAGAGCTTTTAACTCCTGTAACTATCAACATAACTCTTAGCGAATGATCTAAATCTTCAGAAATTTGGGCACCCCAAATCATTTTTGCATCTGGCGATAATTTTTCTCCAACAGTTGAAACAACAGTTTTAGCTTCTTCTAAAGTCATGTCTGGGCCACCAATAATATTAACTAATGCTCCAGAAGCATTACTTATATCTACATCAAGCAAAGGATTAGTTATTGCTTTTTCTACAGCATCTAAAGCCCGATTTTGTGAGTCTGCTTCTCCCATACCAATCAAACTTACTCCGCCATTCAACATAACTGCTTTTACATCAGCAAAATCCAAATTAACTAATCCAGATTTAGTAACTAATTCAGTTATACCTTTAACTGCGTTTGTTAAAATTTCATCTGCTACCTTAAATGCTGTTTGTAATGGCAATTCAGGAGCTAACTCAAGTAATTTATCATTAGGAATAACAATTAACGTATCAACATTAGATTCCATTCTCTCTAGGCCATACATTGCATTTTCAATTCTTTTCTTTCCTTCCATTGTGAATGGAAGAGTAACTACGCCAACAACTAATGCTCCTTGTTTTTTCGCAAGTTCGGCTATAACAGGAGCTGCGCCTGTACCTGTTCCTCCACCCAAACCACAAGTAATAAAAATCATATCTGTGCTTGATAATTTCTTTTTTATTTCTGAGTCTGATTCGTGGGCTGCTTCTTCTCCAACTCTCGGATTACTACCTGCTCCAAGTCCTTGGGTTAGTTCTTTACCAATTAGGATTTTATAATCTGCATCCGAGTATAATAAGTCCTGAGCATCAGTATTAACCGCAATCATCTCACAACCCTTAATACCAATTTCTTTCATTCTAGAAATAGTATTTCCTCCTCCGCCACCTACTCCAAAAACTTTAACTTTAGCAAGTTGTTTTTTTAGAAGTTCCTCTAACTCACGATCTATTGCAGCTAATTCAGGATTATGACTATAAGCTTCCTCTCTTCGCCTAATCTCGTCTTCTTTCTCAGGTTTTATTGCCATCTTTTTTGTTAAACTAATCTAAAAAATTAACATGAAAAAGAGTTTATAAGTATTATTGAGATAGAAAATAGAATTATGTTTTATTAAGAAAATTATATTATTTTAGGGTTTGTTACTTAAATCAGCTAAATCTATAGTTCGAGGTAATCTTGGAAGGCGTTTTCCTCGAAATGGAATAACTCTTTCTATGCTTCTTAATATAAAAGAACCAAGATATTGCCAGAAATCCTTACTTTGGATTGGGTAAAGTCTGACATTACAACCTTGTTCATGAGTTGCATCGTAACTTCCTTGCATATAAGCATCCATTTTTATTAATAAAAACTATTTATTTTCAACACTACTTTTTTCTTGATTTTCTTCTTTTTTATCTTCCTTGTTTTCCTTTTTTGGTTTCTCTAGAATCTCTAAACCATAACCTAAAAGCTCTTGGAATTGGGGGTTAAAAGCATTCATTATAGGCATTAACTTTAAATCCTTGAATACAACTTTCTTTTTTTCCTCGTCAATATCAAAGTCAAATTCTTGTCCAAAAAAGAATAATTGTAGAGCTTTTACTTTTTCTTTAATCTCGCTAATCTTTCGTTTTATTGTGAACTCATATTCTATATCCTTGCCTGCTAAAGGATTATTAAAATCAACTAAAACTCTGCCCCCATTAACACTCATTACTTTAACAAGATTATTATCTAATGCTAAAACCATTCCTGGTTCTGGCATTATTTTTTGTGCTAAAAACATCTTTAGAGGAATTAATCTTACTAATTCTTTATTTCTCTTGCCGAAGGCGTTTTCTGCCTCTAGCTTTATAGAATATTTTTTCCCCAACTCTTTTCCTTCAAGAGCTTGGTCAAAACCTTTTACGACCATACCCTGACCAACACAAACAATTAGGGGCTTGCCTGAAAGCTCAAGTTTAATCTTTTTTGCTTCTTCAGTAATATTAGTATCGAAAACTTCGTTATTTGTAAGATTTTTACCTAAAAACTCCAACTCTACAAAGTCTTTTTTTTGTGCTATTTCTGAATTTGCCATGTTTAGCTTAGAAAATTAGTGTTTTTAAAGATTTGTGAAGAACTAAATAACTAAAAGCATATAGCTTTGCGCATAAATAGTTATAAACCTTGAAGGAAACCATTAGTTATGGTAGAAAAGCCAAGAATCTATTTAATTTGTCCAGTAAGAGGAGTTACTCAAGAAGAAAAAGAATTTCTTGAAGGGCATGTAAGAAAATTAGAAGCTATGGGTTTTCAAGTTCACTATCCTCCGAGAGATGTAAATCAAGAAGATTCAGTAGGATTAAGAATTTTAACAGAACACCGAGAAGCCATGAGGACTTCAAATGCAGTACAAATCTATTGGAATGGGAAAAGCCAAGGTAGTTTTTTTGATTTGGGCATGGGATTCATGGGATACAAACCTTTGGTTTTAGCTAATCCCCAAGTACTTAAAACCTTAAGCCTTGATGACTTTGATAAATGTGTTTTAGAAGAGCCATTATCTGAACAAGATATTATTATTCCTAGCTCTCCATTAAACGTTGAAAAATATGAAAAAAGAGAAAAGATTAAAGCTTGTAAAGCAATAGAATATCAATTTACAAGTATATCGAGAGAAGCTCTTTTTGAATTGGGGATGATGTTCATGGCAGGAAAGCCTTTACGATTATTAAATAGGGGTGAGGTTGAAAGACAGAGAACACCACATAAAAGCTTCCAAAATGTTCTTTTAGCCCTGGATGATTTAGCACAAGCTAGTTAATCTCGCAACAAGAAAGCTTTATAAATCTATTTTTTCTGAAGTGTATATGGCGTTTAAATTAATTACAGCTCACGAGTGTCATCCTGGCGCAACAATATTGATTGATGGCGCAGCTTATGTGGTAAGAAGCAACGACATTTCAAAAACAGGTAAACATGGTGCTAGCAAATGCAGAATTGAAGCAATAGGTATAGTTGATGATAGAAAAAAGATAGTTGCTGTCCCTGGCGCAGATAGATTTGAGGTGCCTATGATTGAAAAAAAGAAAGCCCAAGTTCTTAGTGCTAATGAAGGAATGGCTAATGTTATGGACTTAGAAAATTTTGAAACCCTTGATGTTCCGGTTATTGAGGAATTAAGAGGACAATTGAATCCTGAAGATCAGGTAGAATATATGATAATTGATGAAAAACAAAGAATCATCAAGAGGAAGGTATAATTATGGCAAAAATCGCAGCAGCCCAAGCAAGACTTTTTAAGAATATATTTGTTTGCAAAGAATGCAAATCAAAAATAAGAGCAGAGCCAATCAGAGTCATTAATGGAAAGGTTAAGTGCAGAAAATGCAAGAGCAAAAAGCTCCGACCAATCAGAAAAAAATAGTTAATGATGGGTATTAAAAATGAGTTTTGTGTTATATGATTTAAGTTTCTTAGTTGTGTTTACTCTAGCAATTATTATTTTTCTTTATACGCGAAAGCATAATCTTAAACGTGACGGTATAATGTACCTATATAGGACTAGTGTTGGACTAAAAATAATTGATAAAATAGGAAAAAAGTATCCTCGGACTCTTAAAATTTTTAGCTACATAATTGTTGCATTAGGATATTTGTTGATGATTGTGATGATTTATTTCTTAGTCGAGATAATTAGAATATTTTTAAATCCTGCTTTTGTTCAAGCAATTAAAATCCCTCCTTTGATGCCCCTTATTCCTTATTTACCTGATTTGTTCCAAGTTAGCTGGCTTCCTCCTTTTTATTTTACTTATTGGATTATTGCAATAGCACTTGTTGCTATTTTCCACGAAGGGGCTCACGGTATTTTTGCTAGATTTTACAATGTAAAAATAAAATCAACTGGTTTTGGTTTCCTTGGACCGTTCTTAGCTTTCTTTGTTGAACAAGATGATAAGCAAATGCAACATAAAAAGATATTTCCACAACTTACAATATTAAGCGCAGGAGTTTTTGCTAATATCTTACTCGGGGTTATTTTCTTCTTAATTATGATTGGATTTTATGCCCTAGCCTATGCTCCTTCTGGAGTTGTTTTTAATGATTATACCTACTCCCTATTTACTCCAGCTGAAATGCAAAACTTGAGTTTAAATGGAAAAATACTTGCAGTTGAGGGATTAAATTTAACTGGAATAACTTTATTTGAAAAAAATTACTTTATTTCTCCTGAATATTTTAAATTAAATCAAAGCGAGTTAACAAGTTCAACCTATATTAAAGCATATCAAGATATGCCTGCGATAAACAACCAGATTTCAGGAGCAATACGTAAAATAAACGAAATTCCTGTGAATAATCAAAAGGATTTCTCTAGAGAAATGTCAAAATACAAACCAGGAGACAATATAACTCTAGCAACAATCTCCTTAAGCCAAAAAAATAGAACTACACAGACTTATAATATGACTTTAGCAGGAGATTATACTAATAACTCTAGAGCTGTTATAGGTACTGCTGTATTATTGCCTTCTGGAAAAGGAATTAGAATGGTTATGTATAGACTCGTGAATTATTTTAAAGAACCCGGAGTTAATTATGAGCCTAAAGATAATTATGAATTAACAATTTTCTTTTACAACTTGCTTTGGTGGATTGTATTAATTAATTTTAGCGTTGCTCTTACAAACATGCTTCCAATGGGAATATTTGATGGCGGAAGATTTTATTATCTTACAATACTAGCCATAACAAAAAAGAAAAAGCTTTCTGAGCAAGTATTTAAGTGGACAACAAAAATAATACTGGCAGTTTTTGCCTTGCTTATGGTTCTATGGGCTTGGGGTATGTTCAGATAATTTATTAAATGGTTTTATTCTAAGAATATTATGATCATCACTGAAAATCTTAAGCTATTGAAAAGACAAAAGTACAGCGTTGCTGGCAAACACTCTGCTGTTCAAGTATGCAGATGGACTAAAAACTCGCTAACTGGAAAAGGCGAATGTTATAAGCATAAGTTTTATGGAATTCCTAGTTGGAGATGCTGCGAGATATCGCCTGCTGCGGTTTGGTGCGATAATCATTGTTTGCATTGCTGGCGAGCAATTGAAGCAACCCAAGGAAAGAAAATGCCCTCAAGGAATTTGGATTCGCCCGAAGTAATAGTAAAAGAATGCATAAAAGGCAGAAATTTACTTATGTCTGGTTTTGGTGGCCATGATACTCTTGATAAAAAAAGATACCTCGAGTCTAGAGAGCCAAGCCATTTTGCAATATCGCTTATAGGCGAACCAACTTTATATCCTAAAATAGGAGAATTAGTAGAGTTATTAAGAAAAAAAGGAAAAACTAGTTTCATTGTTACAAATGGCTTGCATCCAGAGGTAATAAAAAAGCTTGAGAAGAAAAAACAATTACCTACGCAATTATATGTATCTTTAAACTCAAGCAATAAACCCGAGTTTTTAGAATGGCATAAATCAAGTCTAAAAGATGCTTGGAAAAAATACAATCAAACTCTTGATTTAATGAATAAAATTACTAAAAAAGGAAAAAGAACAATTCTAAGAATGACAATTGCTAAAAATAAAAATACAGATGCCAAGCATATAAGGGAATTCTCAGAAATAATAAAAAAAGCTAATCCGCTTTTTATCGAGGTAAAGAGTTATATGCCTTTAGGCTATGCAAGAGCAAGACTTGGTTATGAATATATGCTTACAAGTAAAGAAACTCGAGATTTTGCCAAGGCCCTTGCTAAAGAACTAGGAAAAGAATATACAATTATTGGCGAGCATTACCCTTCAAGAATATGCCTTGTTGGCAAGAAGAAAGATAAAAAAAGAATGAAGATACAGAAAAAAGAAATCTAATAAATTCGCAACCTTTAAATACTCATATGAACACTTTTTCATATGAAAGAACATTCAGTTAAAAGCAACCAGTACCATGTTTTCTTTGGCAATCTAGCTAATCCCCTAAGAGTAGATATAATAAGTATTCTAAAGAATAAAGAACTTAGTGTTACAGAAATAAGCAAGAAACTTAGAGTCGAACAAAGTAAACTGAGTCATGCTCTCGCTAATTTAAGAAATTGTAATATTGTTTCTGTAAAACAAAAAGGTAAAGAAAGAATCTACAGCCTAAATGAAAAGACTATCATTCCCATATTAAACTTAATTGATAAACATTCACAATTAAACTGCGGAGGCAATTGTGCTTTTTGCAAACACAAACATTAGTAAGAAGAAAAATGGCTAAAATAATATATCTAGATAATGCAGCAACAACCCAAACTGATTCTAAAGTACTTGGGAAAATGCTTCCTTCTTTTACCAAAGAGTATGGAAATGCTTCTTCGAGTCATTTTTTTGGCAAACAGGCTCGCGAATCTATTGAGAAAGCAAGAGAGATAATTGCTAAAAAATTAAACTCTAGCCCTGAAGAAATAATTTTTACTTCAGGCGGGACAGAAAGCAATAATCTTGCATTAAAGGGTTTGTTCTTTAATTCGCGAAACCGAGAATTAGGCAAAAATCATATTATAACAACAAAAATAGAACATGATTGCATTTTGAATACTTGCAAATGGCTGGAGAAACAAGGAGCAAAAGTAACTTATTTAGATGTAGATAACCAAGGACTTGTTAATCCAAAAGAGATAGTTTCTGCAATAACCCCAAGCACTCTTGTTGTTTCAATAATTCAGGGGAATAATGAAATTGGCACTTTACAGGATATTAAGGAAATAGGCAAGATTTGCAAGAAAAAAGGAGTTTATTTTCATATTGATGCATGTCAGAGCTTTACTAAAACTCCTATAGATGTAAAAAAACATAATCTTGACTTGGTAACAATAAATGCGCATAAAATTCATGGACCTAAGGGAGTTGGAGCTTTATTTATTAAAAAAGGAACAAAGATAGAAGCCTTACTGAATGGTGGTGGACACGAGCGTGGATTGAGAAGCGGAACAGAAAATACTAGCGGAGTAATTGGTTTTGGAGAAGCTGTTAGAATATCTAAAACTCAAGATATTAATAAAATACAAAAGCTTCGAGATTATTTTATTAAACAATTGTTAAAAATTGAAAAAACTAAAATAAATGGTTCTTTGAAAAATAGACTTGCTAATAACATAAACCTTTCTTTTGGAGATATAGAGGGCGAGGCGATTTCAAGCCATCTAGAAAACTTCGGGATAGTTATCTCAACCGGAAGCGCTTGTGCAAGCCATACTTTGAAGAAAAGCCATGTTCTCAAGGCAATTGGATGTAATGATTTAGAAATAAATAGTTCAATTAGAATTAGCTTAAGTAAATACAATACAAAAACACATGTTGATTATTTTATAAAAAAATTAAAACCAGTTGTAAAAACTCTTAGACAAATGAGCCCTTATGCAACCACTTAATAAAAGCAATAAATAATTATAAAGTCTTAATACTTAATTAAATAACAAAATGGCAAAGAAAAAAGATGCATACGAAGAATTCGCAGGGGAATTCAAGAACGAAGCCGACTTTGAAGAAGAGCTCGAAGCAGAAGACTTGGACCCCAAACGAGTTCAAGAACGGCACTTCGAAGAAGAGGAGACTCCTGCAATAGAAGATAGAGAAATCATTGCTGTTAAGAAAAAGAGAAAATAGCTATGAAAAAACCTTCTAAAACTCGTACTAGAGATATTCATAAAAAGATGAGCTTCTCAGAGTTACTTGAAAAACACCCTGAAGTAGCAGAAGAATTGTTTTCAGCCGGAATGCATTGTGCACATTGCCCTGCTGCAAGTTTTGAAACAATCGAGGAAGGTGCAATGGCTCATGGATTAAATCCAAATAAAATAATGCAAAAACTAAACAAAAAAATTAAAAAGAAAAATAGCAAAAAGAAAACTAAAATAAAGAAAAAGAAAAAATAATGGATAAAAAAATAATTAAATTCATAGAAGAAGCTAAAAAAAGAGGATATGCTTCTCAAGTAGATACCTTCAAAAGAACAAAAGAGGGTGGAAAAACTTGTGTCTTCAAAAAAGGGAATTTAACTTACACCGATACTTATTTTGGAAATTTAATTGATTGCGGACAAGAGCGAGTCTATGAAAATGGAAAAGTTATTTGGGTTATGGCTTACAGGGGCGGAATAATAAAACACCATGAACTTCATTTTGATGCTTTTTATTTTCTCAAAAAGTGCATAAGTAAGATGCCAAAAAATTTTCCTGCACGAGGACCCAAAGTAATGAAAGACGGAAAATGGAGATATGAGAACAAGTGGAAAGGC
>Ga0194126_10006487_pt1 | contig 16683 bp, 7 predicted proteins | sample TA2KigC150mmetaG_FD_148641 | JGI IMG/M metagenome (GOLD analysis project Ga0194126, IMG submission 148641) | Freshwater microbial communities from Lake Tanganyika, Tanzania - TA2015035 Kigoma Deep Cast 150m | ecosystem: Environmental > Aquatic > Freshwater > Lake | place: Tanzania: Lake... | reverse complement strand
ACGAGTATGGCTGAGAGGCGCATACTTTTTTTGGTCTTTAGCAGATAGGAACAACTTGTCGACCACCAACATGGAGAGGTCCCCGTCCAACATCTGTCCAGCCTTTCCCAGAATGTGGTAAATGCGACCGTTCATCATGATATGACCGCCTGCAGGGAACTGCAGATGGTGGAAGGAAGCCGTCATGTGAAGCGATGCCACACTGAAGCCTGCATCCTCCACTCGTTTACGGATCTGGTCAGCATCGATGGAAGCATCTTTTTTGAATAACAGCACGAAAGCTGATTGCACCAGGTCGGTGTCGATGCTGTCCACAAAGGGCAACGTCTCCAGACTCTTGAAGACGGAACGGGCACACATGGCGCAGGTCAGGCCGCTGGCCTGCAGGGTTGCTTTATGGATCTGAGCCTGGGAATGGAGGCCGCATAAAAACAGGGAGATATACAAGACGATGTATCTCATAACAAGATAGATTAACAGCGACAGGCATTTGTCCGCCTGTCGCTGATTGATTCAAATGGTCGTGGCAAGTTACTATGACTTACAGCAGGATGAGCTGGCTTCTTTGCAGCAGGACTGTGTACTGGCCACAGCGCCGGCAGTCAAGCGTTGCTCACACTTACCCTCTTTGCAGCAAGCATTACTGGGTGTGCAGCAGTCGGACGACTTGCCTGAGTTGACCATATTGTGGCATTTCGGGACATCCTCCGCCTTGGCAGCCAGCTGTGCTTTGACAGCACCAGGCTTCCGGTCGTATTGGCAGCAGCCGGGCAACTTATCGTATGCTGCCTTGGGGGCGGTGAAGTCCGGGTATCATATCCGGACTCAGCCACCGCCTTTTGGATCTTCTTGCCGTCTGTCTTGGAAGAGTCGTAGGAGACTGCTAGTATTTTGGCATCTTCACTCCAATTGGCAGTGCTTGCGCCTGCATTTTTCGCGGCGGTCTCAATTGTTTTTTTACACATGCCGCAGTTGCCCCAGACTTTTATTTGCGCATTATAAAGTTGCTGTGCAGCGACGGTCGTAGACAATGCGACCATGTATGAAAGCACCAAAACACGATATATTGATTTCATATAAATTAGATTGAATATGAAAGAAATACTGACCGGCGATCAGTTCAGATGGCATACGCCTGCAGTGTTGGAAAAGGAATCAAATGCGAAACTGGCTGTGCCGGATACAGATGGAACGGCCCGTAAATCGTTCCGGTGGACTTGGGTCGTAGGAGTCGACATTATTCAAAATCAAGGTGTGGCGGACGACGTCATGCGCCGGGCGGAAGAGAGGGGCTGGAATAATCTTGGCGAAATGAATTGAAAGGGTGGGTTTCGAATGGCTGTCATCGACTTTCATAACAACCACCTGATCTTTACAGCACCCTGTATTCTCCATGCCACAATCTGGGCATCGAACGTCTTCAGGATGCCCGATCTTTACGGACGCCAATTTACCCATGCAGTAATGCACGTTGAGGATCAAGCCACTGACCATGGCCAGATATGTGAGCGCAAGGAAGAGGACGAACGCCTTTTTCATAGACGGAACAAAACTACTACAGATTCTGAAAAATGCCCAGTCTAGATCTTTTTTTAACAAATATCAGTCCCATGGGTGCTCAGCGGTTTTTAAACCTACCTTGAACCTTGCATGTATCTGCTGACAATATATCTATCCTGGATCGCATCCACTTGCGCAGCGCCGCTGCCAGCAGCCATGAAGGCAGGAATGGGGGATTCTGTCCCATCAACATTGGAGGGCAAAGGTTTGAGGCCAGAACACATAGCCATCCCACTGACGGCGCTGGCCTATGGCTGCCTCAAACCACTCACGCCCGTCATCGGGCGTCTCGACAACCGGGTATGGGATCGCCTCTCCGCCACGGCCCCGGGCAACGGGTACTCTCCGGAGACGCTGCTGCAATGGACGCCTATCGCCTCTGTGTACCTGATGGATGCCGCGGGTCTACCGCTACGGCATCGGTTCCGGCAGCATCTTGCATTGGATATCGGTTCCCTGGCGCTGGCTGGAGGGGCTGGGTGGGTGATGCGGCGAATCAGCGAGGGCATCCCCACGTTTGGCCTCAAGCCAGGCACGCAGTTTCCATCCGGGCATGCCACCAATGCTTTTCGGGCTGCCGAGATGTTCCGGCAGGAGTGGAAACTCCGATCGCCTTGGGTCGGTTGGTCTGGATACGTGATCGCTGGCTGTGTATCATACCTGAGGATGCGGCACGGGGAGCACCAGCTCAGTGAGGTGCTCGCAGGTGCTGGACTGGGGGTACTCTCTACCCGCTCGGTCTATTGGCTGAAAGACAGGATCGAACGACGTAGGATCGGCAATTGATAGCTGCAAAGCCCTGGAAGGCAAGACAGTCTTGTGCGCTACAGGCGAAAGACCCCGTATCGGATATAGTCAGTTGACGAAGATCCAGAAGATGCCGAGTCTCATGATCATATCCTGCATTGGATAGGAAGGTGCTGCAAAGTTGGGGTTCTTGAAGCCGAATCCGTATCGGAAGGTGGCGCTATTTAGGTTTTCGACACGAGTGAACGCCGTGAAGTTTCGGATCCGGAAGTTGAGGTAGGCTGCCACATCGGGCAGGTTGGAAAAGATGCGGCCCTCCTGTAGAAAGAACTGCCCCAGCACGGGCGAATAATCGTCGGAACGAAAAGGTGTGCAATACCGGATATCCAGTCCGGTGGCCAGCTGCAGGTTTCGGTAGAAACGCCCCTCATAGGCGATCCGGTTTCGGGTATACAGCAGCGGTAGGTTGACCGGGGCATCTGCGGCGACGAGCTGCACATAGGCATCCAATCGCCAAAGCCAGTGCCTGGAGAGGCGTGTCTCCCGGTTGATCCCCAATCGGAGGATGTTGAAAAGGGGTGCATGCTGCCGAGCTTGGTTGAAATTGCTGAAATAAGTGTAGTTCGATAGTAGCATGTACTCGCCGGCCAGACGGGTCCGAATGTATGGCAGGTCGAACGTGGCAGAGAACTCAGTGTTATTCTCGCGTGCGACGCCGGGAGGTTTTGGCAGCGGGAAAGATGTTATCCCCTGGAAGAGCATGGAGGGGCTTCGGTTGGCGTTGCGAAATCCGAGCTCCAGAAATCCTATCCGGCGGCTGAGTTGGGTTCGGATGCGGGCATCCGCCCAATAGTCGCCAGCAAACCTGCCGGCAATGTGGAACGTGCCGGACAACAACATATCCCATTTCCGGTTGCGGGTCCGGTTTCTGTACTCCCCGTGAAGAGATAGTGCCTGAAATCGGTTGTCCCTTCCGAGTAAGTCAGCCTGATACGACTCCCAGGCAGCCCCTGCCTTTAGGAACTGTAGTGGGTTGCGCGGGTCGGGGAATTGTATCAGCGAGACATCGTTTGAAAGCACTTGCCAGGTATCCTGATACTCCAAAGTGTCAGGCACACGCCGCAATTGATACCTTTCCTGGTAGTAGCTGCTGTCATTACCTGCCTGTATGTCGAAGAATCGGTAGCTATGTCGGTCGAATCGAAGGGTATGCTCAGCCCGAAGCCTGGGAAGGAAGAATCGCGTGACAGAACTATCCGTGACCACGGAATCTTTTTTCCCAAAGTCATATTGCTGCCGTAAAAGCCAGCGGCTTTGCTCGTAGCGGTTTCCAGTATTGAGTTTGACAGTGAAGAAATTGCGGGTCGTGAAGACACTATCTGCCATTCGGGTGGGGATATTGAAACGGTCACGGGTGAAGGCCTGGTTCTGATTGACGATGAAGGTATCGCTCTCAATGCCTCCGTTCTCAGCCGACTGCAGGCCATTCTTGATGGTGATGAGGAAGACCCCATACCGCTTGTCGCGGCTTGTGTAGAAGGTATTGAATCGTATATTGGAATGGTTGGTATTCTGAGAATTGTATAGTCCGGGCGAATTCACCAGCCGAAATTGCACCGAAGCGTTCCAGTCGGGCTGGATATTCTGGGTGTGCAAGATGCCCACTTGCTGTTCCAGCTTCGACCCGATGAGGTATGTCATCTCGGTGAAGGGCTTCGTCGTGTTAAAGAAACGGGTTTCTGCCAGCGTGAATGCGAAGGGGTCAAACGCATGAAAGCCTGGGTCCCACCCTGCCTTCCAGTGGGGGGAAAACAAGATGGACCGGGTCGCATTCCCAGTATTACCGAGGTGTAAGAGGTGGGGCTTTACGGGCACCCGTTCGAAGAAATCGTCAATACTGGTGTCTGGCGTACTGAAGCGAGCAGTGTCCAGATAGCGGAAGATGAGGGTGACAGAATCCTGCCGGAAGTCCCGTTTCTCAAAACTGAGTGAATCGCCGCTCATGCCTCCGGCACGGCCGCCGGCCCCGCCACCAAAGCGAGGCATCCCCCGCATAGGCACCTGCGCCAAGGCTGGCAGGCAGCAGGCGAGGAGGATGGCTGATATGAAAAAAGAATGCCGGTTCAAATTCGTTCAATGAGCGCAGTGAAGAGTGCTGCCATCCGTGGCTCAGCAAGCTGTGCGGCCTGCAGTACTTCTTCATGTGTGATCAGATTTTCCTCTTCGCGAATGCCGATATCTGTGATCACGCTGAGGGCGAAAACGCGCATCCCCAATTGGACGGCGGCGATGGTTTCCTGCACGGTGCTCATGCCCACGGCGTCTGCCCCCAGCAGCCGGATCATACGATATTCGGCCCGCGTTTCATAGGTAGGGCCGGTCACCCCAAAATAGACCCCTTTGTGAAGCGTCAGGCCCAGGGTCGGTGCTAGGTCCTCCGCCAATTGGATCAACTCTCGGGAGTATGGCTCGCTCATGTCTGGAAAGCGGGCACCAAATGCCTCCTCATTGGGACCTATCAGGGGGTTTATGGTTGCCAGACTGATATGGTCTGTGATAAGCATGATGTCTCCCACTGAAAAGTAAGGATTGACACCGCCTGCCGCATTCGAAACCAGCAATGTACGGACGCCTAGGGCACCCAACACCCGGATAGGAAAGATGACGTCAGCGGGTGAGTGCCCTTCATAGAAATGCAATCTGCCCGAGAGGGCAGCAATCGGACGGCCAGCGACATATCCAAGGATCAAAGAACCCCCGTGGCCCTGTACGGTAGCATGTGGAAAATGAGGAATCTCCACGTAGGGTACTTCTATTTCGATAAATATGGACTGTCGAAAATTCGCCAAGCCGCTCCCCAGCACGACACCAGAGGGCGGCTGCAGGCGGGAACGATCCCGAATGTAGGCCGCTGCCGCCATGACCTTCTCGAATGCCGTCATAATCGTTTGGTATAATTTGTGTAAAGATATGCCCTTTGTGCAAGGCCTTTTCGGGATGGATGCACATCTGGCAGGTATGGAGGTATCGCCTTCTATACTTAATTTCGCCTCAAATCACGTCCATGAATCTCCATGAATACCAAGCCAAAGAGCTCCTCAAAAAATATCAGGTGCCTGTACAGGAGGGTTTTGCTTGCAGCAATGTGCATGAAGCGGAAGAGGCCTATCGGCAGATCAAGACCCAGTTCGGGAGCAGCTTTGCCGTCGTAAAAGCCCAAATTCATGCGGGCGGCAGAGGGAAAGGAACCGTACGGGAGACAGGCATCAATGGCGTGAAAGTGGCGAAAAATCTTGAGGAAGCCACCGTCTTTACCCAGAAGATCTTGGGAGGCACACTGGTGACCTTGCAGACAGGACCATCGGGCAAAGTGGTGAATAAGGTACTCGTCGCCCAAGACATGTATTACGACGGCCCTTCCGAGCGCAAGGAGTTCTACCTATCGATCCTACTCGATCGCGGCATAGGTCGCAATGTCATCATGTACAGTACAGAAGGCGGCATGAATATAGAGGACGTCGCTCATAACACACCTGAAAAGATCTACCGCGAGTGGGTGCACCCCGCTGGCGGACTGCTACCCTTCCAGGCCAGGAAGATCGCCTTCAACCTGGGCCTCAGCGGAGAATCATTCAAAAATATGGTTCGCTTTGTAACCAATGTTTATAAAGCCTACGTTGGGCTTGACTGCGCCATGGTCGAGATCAATCCACTCTTCAAGGCGTCAGACGACAAGATCGTCGCTGTCGACTGCAAGATGAAACTGGATGAGAATGCTTTGACAAAGCACCCAGACCTGGCCTCCATGCGCGACCTCAGCGAGGAAGATCCCACAGAAGTGGAAGCCGGCCAGTACAACCTGAATTTTGTCAAACTCGATGGCAACGTGGGCTGCATGGTGAATGGCGCAGGACTCGCCATGGCCACCATGGATATGATCAAGCTGAGTGGTGGTGAGCCAGCCAATTTTTTAGATGTGGGCGGCACTGCGAATGCACAGACTGTTGAGGCAGGCTTCAAGATCATCCTCAAAGATCCCAATGTCAAAGCCATCCTCATCAACATCTTTGGGGGCATTGTCCGCTGCGACCGGGTGGCCTCCGGCGTCATAGAGGCCTACCGGAACATGGGGAATATAGATATCCCGATCATCGTACGCTTGCAAGGAACCAATGCGGCAGAGGCCAAGCGGCTCATCGATGAAAGCGGCCTTCAGGTGCAGAGTGCCATCCTCCTCAGCGAAGCGGCCGACTTGGTGAAGCAAGCAGTTGCCTGACAATCCGCGAAATAAAAGCCACCTCTATTCCGCTAGGACTGTAGAATGGCTCTGAGGGTTGCCGCGGTCGTCCCCAGCCATTCCCGAAGGTAGGAACGATGGTCTCCTTCGACACGATGACGGTAAACATGCCCGCTTACATACCGAGACCATCCCAAGTCTGACCCACGTTGATAGATCTGGCTGGACATCACCAGATGCAGGTCGCCATTTAACTTGCTGGGCTTGTACTGTTCAAGCCTTAGGTAGGTACGTGCCACCATCAGGTCTGCATGATATGTACTCTGTCGACTGACAGATAGGATTTTCTGCCGTACCCTTCTAGAACATAACCCAGTAAACAAAGCATGTAATATAGGCTCTTCCTCGCCAGGCCTGAAAGACCGCATTACCTTTTTATACCGATAGGCGTTGAAGGTAAGGGAAGGCCATGCACCGACCCGCCACCCCTGAGAAAGGTAATGATCAAAAGCATCCTCCGCTTGAGGGCCGGCCTCGGGAAACCTTTGGATGTAGTTCAGCGGGTCGAATAGGTCCAGGGCGACTGCCATCCGGAACACCTGAAGCTTGCTTTGGGGAGCGATGTAAAACCATTCCCTAAGAAGTCTTTTCGACGCCATCGAAAAATACAGGCGATATATCCATTCTTTCAAAGGGCCTGAATCCTCTGGCAATCCTGTAAATATGATCTTCGCAGCCTGGCCTTTGGGAGCTGGTAGGTCGATGGCAGCAGGGGCTGATACATCCATGATGATGAGTCCGAGATTCGAGATGCCATGAGATTGCAATGCACAGGCAACTGCAAACGCATCAATTCCACCGATACAATCCCCCAAAAGCCATATCTTCTCACGGTGGGCATATGGCCGTACAATATCTGCATACATGGCAGCCAGTGAAGCGACATCGGCCCTCGGAAAATACCCCCTGGAGGTATCAGGGTCAGGCAAAATGTGAACCCGCCAGCCATCGCCTAAAAGTTGCCCGATGCGATGGTACTTGGTGAACTCCTCCATGCTGCCAGCCCCACCAACCAGTGCGAAGACATGGCGGCCTTTCCCTGCATCCCACGCAATGACCGGCATGATGGGATCAGTGACCGCTGAGGTCGGCTGATCGGGCAGCTGCTCATCCAGCAGGCGGGACATGGAGCGCAACGTTGGATGGATGTATACGCTGGAAGGGTCTATCGCTACCCCCCACGCTGCCTCTATCATATCGATGAGTCGTATCATCTGCAGCGAACTGCCACCTATAGAGAAAAAGCTATCCTCCCGGCTAAAGGCATCTATCCCCAAGACATCTCTCCAAATCTCAGAGAGCCTTTTTTCTGTGGCTGTCTCGCCATGGCTGTCGGGCCCCAGAGCAGCTTGTTCCGACCTCTTGAGCAAATAGAGATCGTCGAGGGCCTGCAGGACCGACTTATCGACTTTCCCGTTGTGATTCAGAGGAATGTTATACATCCGGTGAAACCTGACCGGAAGCATATGGCCCGGCAAATGCATGGCCAGCCGATATCGAAGCATGGTCTCATCCAGGGAAAAAATATCGACGGTCACCAAAAAAGCAATCAGGCCTGCTTCGGGCCCCGTGCCAGCCCGATACATGACCGTGGCCTGCAAAATGCCGTGGATGGCTTCCAGGGCGCTGGCTACCTCTGCCGTCTCTACCCGAAATCCATGGATCTTAACCTGACCGTCCATCCTGCCGTGATAAAAGAGATTACCATCCCTGTCCCAACAGGCAAGGTCACCTGTTCGATACAGTAGGGAGTCTGTATGAAAGGGATTAGGGATGAAGCGCTCCTGGCTGAGCGAAGGGTTGTGATGATAGCCGTTTGTAATACCCGGGCTGCTGACACAGAGCTCACCGATCCCACCCCAGGGGACCAACTGCTGCTCATCGTCCAAGATACACGCGAATACATTGTCTAGAGGGCGGCCGATAGAAATACGACGAGAGGTGTCCCAACAAGGTCCTACCGGATGGATGGACGACCATACGCAGACCTCCGTCGTGCCATAGATATTAAATATAGATGTGAGGCTAGCCAACCGCTCTATATCTTTTGGTCTCGCTTCTTCGCCTCCGGTCATGAGGGCTCTAAGCCGAGCGATCGTCTTTGTCGATAAAGAACTGATGACCATGGGCGTCAACATAGCAACAGAAATATGACTGCCCTCAATGAATGAAGCCAGCATGGAAAGCTCTTTACGCTTTGGAATCACCACCGCCGCACCATTGAAGAATGCCAAGCATATTTCAAAGAGAGACACGTCAAAAGAAGGTGTTGAGAACTGGGCTACCCTGTCAGCGGATCTCATCTCCAGGATTCGGGAGACGGACAGCAAAGTATTCACAAAGCCCTGGTGCGTGTTGAATATCCCTTTTGGATGACCCGTGGAACCTGAGGTATACATGAGGTAGGCGGGTGCCTCCGCATGCATCTGCAGGGTGGGCAATGAACTTCCAGTACCAATCGGATGGAGGCTCGCATCCACCCAAATATTTGCATCGAGCAAATGCTGCCGGTGTTGTACTTCGGCCAATACATACCTACAACCGCTATCGGTCAGCATGTAACGTATCCGCTCTGCGGGCAAAGCTGGATCGACAGGTACGACTACACCACCTGACTTCCAAACGGCCAATAGCAAAACGATATGCTCAATACCTGAAGGAAGTAAAAGGGCAACTACTTCTCCTGGCTGCAGTCCAAGCTTGAAGACGAAGTGCGCAGCCCATGCCTGCGAAAGGGTATAGATCTCACGGTAACTATACCGATAACCTGCATGCTCAACAGCCAGCGATGATGGATGCTGGCGGGCCATCGCATCAAACAGGACATCAATGGTGGCGTGTCGGGGCAGAGGATGGGATGCCCCCATACCCATGTTCAGCAATCGCAGTTTCTCCTCTCCCCCAAGCCAATCGAGTGCATCCATTGATACAAGGGGTTGACGACAGGCAACTGAAATCAGTTCGACATACCTCGCTAACCAGGAAGACATTCTCCCTGCTTCGAATCGTGCTTTATCATACAACAAACTGATCTTCCAAGAATCGGCACCCAGGTCTGTCACTATCTGAAAATCACCCGATGCGTACCGCGCTATCTCAGACGTGTCGAGTAAGCCCTCGCGATCCTCTTTACATCCATCGATGCCTACACATAGAAAAAGCATTTGAAGGATAGGATACAAAGGTTCACTGCCGCCAGATGAAGCCATGGCAGAGATATCTGAAAATGGCAGGGCGGCATGGGCTAATGATTGCTCCATCTCTTCTTTAAGGCGGCCTATATGTTCCTTGAAACTTAACTGAGTACACACCTGAAGTCGAATGGGTATAATACTCGTACATAAGCCCATCATCCTCTGCCATTCAGGTCGATGCCTTTGCGATACTGGAGTTCCGATCAAGATATCACGATTGGATGACATACGGGCCAACAACAAATTCCATACACCGAGCAAAAGCAAGAATGGGCTGACACTATAATCCCTTGCGAGGCTGCTCACAGACATGCTGAGTTCAGGCGTCAATACTTGTTGTACCCGGGCTTGCCAGCCAGGTTGGGCCTCCCCCACAAAAAAATCTGGGATAATACGTGCCGCATTTTCCACGCCCTGCATCCGTTTGCGCCAAAATTCCTCCATCCGTTGCCTTGCACCACCCATGAGTGCTTGATGCTGCCAATTGGCATAGTCAGCATAGCCAGCCAAAATGGGGGGTAAATCGTCCGGGTGGGCTCTGCCCTTGACCAATAACCAAAACTCTCGAATGAAAAGACCCATCGACCATTCATCGGTCAATGCATGATGAAAAACGAGGAATAATTTCTGATCACCGCCTTCTTTCAGCCACAAAGCCCTCCATAAGGTTCCCTTAGACAGATCAAAAGGAACCTCCCTTTCTACTTGCAGGAGGTCAGATGGCATTCCCATTTCAGGAGTCCATTCTTTCCAGGGCAAGGACCAGCCTTCAACAGGTAATTCCTCCTGCCAAAAAGAACCATCCTGCTCAAACAGCCGAGTCCTCAGTATGCCATGACGTAAGCCCAGCAACCGAAGCGTCTTGCGTACGATGAAGCTATCCAGATCGTTTGGAATACGCAGGAGACGAATCACATGGTGCGCAGAAGGGCTTGTCATAAAGTGATGCAACAGCCAAAGCCTGCGCTGAACAAAACTCATGGGAGCGATTGACTTGCTGCGTACTTTGATTGTTCTGCTTTCAGCATTCCCACATAAAGCTTCTGCATCTATATGAGCTGCTAAGGCGAATAACTTCGTTTGAGCATAGATGTCCAAAAGTTGCAGTTCTACCCCCCAAATAAGCGTCACTGATCCGGACATCTTCAGGGCGAGGAGGGAATGCCCGCCGAGCCGGAAGAAGTCGGCATCGCGGTGACGCACATCTTTGTTGAGCAGATCAGACCAGATGCCGGCTAAGGCGATTTCTGTTGGGGTAGTGAGTGGCAGTCGGGCGATATCCTCTTCAGCGTCTACGGCGGCGAGTGCCTTGAGGGCGCGGTGGTTAGTCTTTCCATGAGGTGTCAATGGGATCTTGTCGACCACATGGATGCGGAAGGGCGCCATATAGGTTGGCAGAAGCTGGAGGAGTGCGGATCGGAGGGTGATCTCGCTGCCGTCGGCGTGTTCTGATACAGTCACCCAGGCGCGGAGTCGCTGGGACCCTTGTCCGTCGGGTTCTGAGAGCACGACGGCATCCTGGACGAAAGTACAGCGGAGGAGGGCAGAGGAGACATCTCCGAGTTCGATACGAACACCCCGGACTTTGACCTGATCATCGATTCGTCCGAGGAACAGGAGGTTACCATCGGGAAGGAACTGGGCGAGGTCGCCACTGCGGTAATACCTTCTGCCCGAGTCGGGCTTGATGGGGTCTTCTACAAACCGCTTTCGAGTCTCCACTTCGTTGTGGATGTAGCCGTATCCGGTCTGTGCGCCGCCGATCCAGAGCTCACCGGGCATCCCGGGGGGGACGGGCTTGCCTTGAGGATTCATGAGAAGGATGTCCACGTTGGGGTTAGGCCTACCGATCGGAGGCTTCGGATGGCCATGGCCGTTGAGGCATTGCCAGAGGGTTACGGCCACAGCCGTCTCGGCCGGTCCATAGCTCTGGTAGAGCCGCGCATCGAGGGTGGCCAGGCACTGCTGCATGAGGTCTTCAGAAAGCGACTCTCCACCGCAGCGGATGATTTTCAGTATTCCATTGACTTTTTCTATCCCCTGCACCTCTAGAAAGGCTTTCAGCATGCCCGGTACAAAATGCAGATAGGAGGCTTTAAGCGATACGACCTGGTCTGCCAGCAGCACCAGGTTGAAGTCGCAGCCGGGCGCAGGTATTGCCACAACCCCACCGGAGAACATCGGCAGCAGCAGCTCAGTGAGGCATACGTCAAAGCTCAAGGGCGATTTTTGCAGGGCACGGTCCTCGATGCCAAAGCCCAGCGCCTCGCGGCTATACGATAATCGGTTGATGAGATTCTGATGCGTGACCATGGCCCCCTTCGGCTTTCCGGTAGAGCCGGAGGTGAACATGACATAGGCCAGGGCTTCAGGATCGGGCGGCAGGCACTCATCAAATGTCCAGGGAAGCTGTTCTGCCAAGGCCTTGCCATAGAGATGAGTATGTTGTTCGAACCCTTGGATCGACGGCATGCCTTCTTCAGATAGGACCAAACGTACCCGCGCCTGCTCGATCATGCTGCCGAGCCTGTCCATTGGCAGGCTAGGCTCGAGGAGCAGGAACGCGCCGCCAGCCTTGAGAACACCGAGCATGGAAGCGAGCAAGGCGGGGGAGCGTTGAAGGTGGATGGCTACGACGTCTTCTTTCTCTATCCCGAGGCTACGCAGGTAGCCTGCTATGTGCATCACCTGCTGCTGCAGATCAGCATAGCTCGTCTCACTGCCATCTGCGGAGATGACGGCAGGCCGGCCGGAGAATCGCTCCGCCGTCTGGCGGAAGATCTCCTGCAGGGTGGTCTTCGGATAGGGGACAACGTGATGCCGACCGGAGTATTCTAGAAGTCGTTCCCACTCCCCGGGCAAGAGAATGTCAATGTCGGCGATGTGGATATCTGGCTGTGCGAGGACTTGGGTGGCGACGGCCTCGAAGCGATGGAGGAGCGCAGCTGCGGTTGTCTCCAAAAAGAGACTGGTATCATATACGAGAGATGCCTCGCAATGTCCGTTGCGCTCGATGAGGTGCAGGGCAAGTGGATTTTTGGCGAAGGTTGCCTGCCGGGTGCCTGGCGCGTTGGGCAAGGCTTTTTCCTCGCTCCACTCGTGTTCAGCATGCAGGATGAACATGGCCTGCGGCAGCCCGCGATGATCGATACCATATGTCATATTACCCTGTCGGATAATATCTTCATAAGGCAATTGACCATGGGCGAGGTCACGTTGGAGATGGTCATGGCTGTCTCTGCAAAAGGTGCTGAATGTATCCTCTGGCATAACCGATGCACGGATGGGGAGCGTGTTAAGGCATAGGCCGAGGATGGAGAGCCATTCAGGCTGTGTCCGTTCGGATACAGGTATTGCGACAAGCACTTCTCTGTCTGCACTCAAGCGGGCGATGAGGATTTGCCAGACGGCCATCCATGAAGAAAAGCCGCTCACGCCCAATCTTCGGGAACAGTCCTTCATGCATTCCTGCAGGTGGTCGAGATTGCAGGTGACGACGCCGCTGTATCCGGGGCCGGAAAGTCCTAAGTGTCCGTCAGACAATAGTTGTGCGGTATCGCCCATTTGATCGAAGCGCTGCTGCCAGTACTCTTCTAGCGTTTCTTTGCGGCCTGGAGTAAGGGCTTGTTGCTGCCAACGGGCAAAGTCTATGTACCGGAAGGTAAGTCTGGGCAGATCTGTCGGGTTGGTGCCAGCGACCAGCAGAGAAAACTCACTGTGGAACAGGTTCATGGACCATTCATCGACGAGGGCATGGTGAAAGACAATAAGTAGCTGTGGGTCTTGTCCGGAGGCATGCATCCATCGAGCCCTCCATCCGCTACGGGTGGAGAGTTCAAAAGGAAGGATCCTTTCTTGAAGCATGAAAGAACACAGATCGTCTTCACTAGCTGCGGATATTTCTTTCCAGTCTAATTGCCATTCCTCGAAGGGGATCTCCTGCTGCCATAGCTGTTCACCATCCTGCCAGAGGCGGGTTCGGAGAATACCATGCCGCTGCCCCATGGTTTGTAGTACAGATTTTAGATCTGTTGAAGTGTGGGTAGAGGGGATAGAAAAGATTCGGGTTACATGATATGCCGCAGGTTGTACTAGGAGCTGTTGCAGCATCCACATCCTTTTCTGACCAGTACTCATGGGTGCTGGCTGGTGGCACTGTTCGGGTAATACATATTCGATGGCAACAGGACATGGAGCTGCATATTTCAGGACGTCGAGGCGAGCCGCCAGGCCGTCAAGGGTTGGCGCTGCATAGCACTCCATCAGGGTAAGGTTGATCTCGAGTTCTTGCCGAATGCGGCCCATCATGCGCAGGGCAAGCAGGGAGTGTCCTCCAAGGCGAAAGAAGTCGACATCGCGCCGCTGGATTGGTATGCGTAACAACTCGGACCAAAGGTCAGCGAGCCAGTGTTCAGTTGCCGTGGAAAGGGGTAGCCCATGTTCCACCTTATCTTGATCAGCGGCAGACTGCGCCCAGAGCTGCTTCCGGTCGGTCTTGCCCTGAAGCGTCAGGGGCCATTGATCTAATACATGGATACGGACCGGCAGCATATATGGAGGCAGGCATCGGGAAAGCCTTGCATAAAGTTTTGGTTCTTCCAAATGCTCCCCATGCACCCAGGCCCGCAAGCGCTGTATGCCGGCATCATCTATTTCGGAAAGAACCTGTGCCGTACGAACTCCTACACATTCATACAGCACCGACTCGACTTCAGCAGGTTCCACGCGATGCCCTAGTATTTTCACCTGGTCATCGATGCGGCCAAGACATTCAAGATTACCATCCGGACGAAAACGACCGAGGTCGCCAGTACGATATAAGCGAACGTCAGCACCAGACCCCAGAGGGTGGCACAGAAATTTGGAGGCGGTTAAAACCGCATCGTTGACATATCCCAAGCCGGTCTGCACCCCGCCGATCCATATTTCTCCACGCATGCCTGGCGCCAATGGCCTTGCTGCGTCATCCATCACCCAAACCGACACATTGGGAACTGGGCGGCCAATGGGGGGATTGGGCATAGTGGCTTCCGAATCATCTGTACAATCGTAGTAGGTAACACCAACTGCCGCCTCAGTTGGGCCATAGCCGTGAATAAGACGTGCCCGCCATGAGCTGCGGCAACGGCGAACCAATTCTCTGGTCAGAGCCTCTCCGCCTGACCAGATGACACGAAGTGAGTTATTGGCAGCAGAAGACACCGGATGGTCGAGAAATGCGCGAAGTGCAGAGGGCACCAAATGCAGATAGGTGATGCCAAACTTAGCAATAAGGGGGGAGAGCTCTTCTGGAAAAGGCGCATCGGCAGTCGTAGGCATTACGACGCTACCGCCTGTGAATAAAGGCAGAAAGATTTCAGGTAGCGACACATCAAAGCTAGGAGACGACCGGAACAGGCTACGATCTGTTGGACCGAAGCCAAGGACCCCTATCATGGAATGAAGGCGGTTGGTGATGGCATGATGGCTAACCATGGCGCCTTTGGGCGTTCCGGTAGATCCTGAGGTAAAAAGAATATAGGCCGGTGATTCAAGCGGCACTGTACGCCGGATGTCTTTAGAGACAGGAACTGTAGATGGAGGGAAAGCTGGGATGGGAATCATCTTCACCCCTTGGCACGTCAAATTCAAACCTGCCGTTGGATCTACGAGGCATAGGTGTACATCTACCTGTCGGAGGAGGAGGGCGATTCTTTCTGCAGGGAGTGCTGCATCGATGGGTACAAAGGGCGAGCCCGACTGAAGTACTCCAAGCAATGCAGCAACCAGATGTGTAGTACGACCTCCTATGACGGCAACAGCCATCCCCTCCACATGCCCCTGTTCGAATAGAAGATCTGTGATCGTAGATGCATATGCATCCAGTTGTCCATACGAAAGACAGCCATCTTTCGAGATGAGTGCAGATGCCGATGGAGTGCGGATTGCTTGCTGTAGGAAAAACTCATGCAAGGTGCCTATCGGATATTCGATCTTGACACAGCTACCGGATAATAATTCAAGCTGTGGCCATTCACCCGGTAGCAAGCAATTGAAAGAACGGAATGGAAGGGTCGTATGCCTCGCGCTTTGCTGCTGTATATGCAGCCAGCGATCGACCATTCGACTGATTTCTACATCAGAAAAAACAGATGGGTCATATTGCAGCTCCAGTGGCGCGGCCATTTCCGTTTCTGGAAGTAGTCTGGTTGACAGAGAGATGACGATATCTGCCTTTACACCCTGCCGAAAGATCCGGTAGGGTGTGCAACGAATATCAGGGAGGTCAATATGATGTGCTGCCTCTTCCTTCTGATTCAACAGGCTATGATAAGGCCTTGAAGAAAAACTATTTTTACCCTTTCCAGTTATTTCAAAAACCTTACCGAGGGGGAATTGATGATGCCTATAAGCCTGCTTGCTGGTACGGTCAATGATCGCCATGACCTCTTGAACGGAAGTAGTATCATCCACTTTTATACAGAGAGGCATCACCTTCATCCGAAGTCCAACTACTTGCTTTTCCCGATCGTGGCGACGTCCGTGGATAGGCACTCCGATCGTGATATGTGCGCAGCCTGTAAGATATCTAAGTAGCATGCAGTAGGTAGCCAGCTGAAATCTGTTCCAGACAGTAACCCCAGGACCAAAGGCTGTCGCCACCATTGCCATGAGCGATGGATCAGGGCGCACCGATAATACATGAGGCAGAACAGTGCCTGTAGAAGCCATGGAGTTTGCATGATCAAATGGCCAATCCACCATTGGCGCGAAGTCGGAAAGCATCTCTTTCCAAGCAACAATGGAATGTTGGGCAGCAGCTGATTGCAGATATTCAAGCTCTTCTTCCCCCCACAGCATGGCATCCATGATGCAGGGCTGTGGGTTTAAAGGACCTTGATGGAG
>Ga0194126_10006483_pt1 | contig 16684 bp, 16 predicted proteins | sample TA2KigC150mmetaG_FD_148641 | JGI IMG/M metagenome (GOLD analysis project Ga0194126, IMG submission 148641) | Freshwater microbial communities from Lake Tanganyika, Tanzania - TA2015035 Kigoma Deep Cast 150m | ecosystem: Environmental > Aquatic > Freshwater > Lake | place: Tanzania: Lake... | reverse complement strand
GGCGGCGGGTCTTTTGTCCGTGGCCTGCGTTGGCTCGGTCCTTACAGCCCGCGTTGGGGATGCTCGGACCTCGCCGCCTTGGCCACAGCCAAAATCCCTCGCCGCAGGACCCCGCGCAATTTTCGGACACGCTCTGAAACCCAAATGCGCTCGGCCTCGGTCGAACGGCCGAACTCTTTCGGACTGACAGACCAGTCATTTCCGCTACTCTCAGATTAGATGAAATTGGCCACGACCATGGAAGAACAGCGTCGCTGGATGGAACAATGGCGGAACGCGGCGGTTGCCCTGGAAGAAACGAAACGGCAGGAGTTGATGGCTCTCACGGAAGAGGAGGCGTGGCGAAAAACCGAAGCGCTTTTGTCTTTGCCGAAGCCGTGGCGCCGACCGGATCGCGAATGCGGTTTGGTGGAACAACAAGCCTGGTTCCATCGGTGGCGCTCATGAACGAAGTTTTCGCGACCGCTCTGGAAATCCAGAGTTTCTGTGAACAGCGTCATTGGAGGTTTTGCTTTATCGGGGGGATTGCGGTGCATCGGTGGGGAGAGCCTCGCGTCACGGACGATGTGGATTTGACACTCCTGACTGGGTTCGGAACGGAGGAGGCCTTTGCAGAAGAACTGCTCAAGCATTTTCGAGGACGCCGGGCAGACTCGCTAGACTTTGCCCTCCACAACCGCGTCCTGTTGCTCGTGGGCTCGCAAGGCACACCGATCGACCTCGCACTCGGAGCGATTCCATTTGAAGCACGCGCCATTGAACGGAGCACGATTTGGCTGGCCGGCGGCCTCCACGCGTTGCGCACGTGCAGTGCTGAAGATTTGGTAACCCATAAGTGCTTTGCGGGCCGAGACGATGACTGGATTGACGTTCAAGGAATTTTGGCACGCCAATGGGGACGTTTGAACCTGGAACTCATCCGAACAGAACTGAGGCCTCTACTTGAACTCAAAGGCCAGCCCGAAAGCCTCGGGCGTCTGGCCGCCCTGATCGACAGGCAACGCACGACGGGAAGCCACCGTTGACGCATTCCGATTACCATGATCCAGCGCACGGACTGCCCTATCACCGGCGCGCCGGCCTCCGTGATCTTTTCTCGCCCCTTTTCCCGGCCCGAGTTCACGCCGATGATTGCGCGGGGCAACCTGGCGGCACTCGTCGCGGACAAGTCCTATGAGATTCGGCACTGCCCGGAGTCGAGGCTGCATTTTCAAACCTGGGTGATGGAAGACCACGAACTCGCCGGCTGGTATTCCGCGCCGGCCGGGGAGGAATTCTTTCTGGAGGAAATCGCGAAACAGAAGCTGCACTGGTTCGCGCACATGACCGAGGAGATTCTGGTTCTGCGCCAGCTTTGCCACGCGAAACGGCCCGCCGTCCTGGACTTCGGCTGCAACTGGGGCAAATGGGCGAGTGTGGCGCTGGCGCACGGCTGTGATGTGTTCGCCGTCGAGGTCAATCGCTCCGCCGCCGACTTCTGCGCCCGGCGCGGCCTCCAGATCGTTTCCTTCGATCGGCTGGATGAATTTCGATTCGATTTCATCAATGTGGATCAAGTGATGGAGCACTTGAGTCAACCGCTGCCGGTCGCGCAGAAACTGGCCGCGTGCCTCAAGCCGGGCGGGTTCCTGAAAATGAGCACACCGGACAATCCAGCCTTGCCGCGAATCCTCGCTGCGGCGCAGCGAACCGGCGACAACCGGGTGTTGAACGCGAAGACGCTCGACTCGCTGGCGCCGCTGGAGCACGTGAACCTTTTCACACGCGCGGCGCTCGAAGCGCTGGGCGGAAAGGCGGGCCTGCGCGTGTATCGTCTGCCGTTGATCAAATGGCTTGGGGCCGGGCAACTCTGGAACATCCCGCGCCAGCTCAATCGCAACGTCGTGACTCCGTTCAAGCGCTGGCTCGGTCGCGGCACCTACGTCTGGTTCCAGAAGCCGGCCGCCGTGCCTGTCCAGCGGTAGGGCGAGTCTGTCCCGGCGCGCCGCTCGACAGTCATGCCTTCCGTCTCGCCCGCCCGCAGCGCAGATTGACGCTCACCTTTTTTCCAGCACAGCCCAGAGCGTGTGGGCGTAGCGATTGAGGTAGCGCATTTGCGTGGCGTGAGCCAGACGGCGCATCCAGCGCAAGAGCGTCAATCGCGGCTTTTCCATGGCGTGCATCTCGCGGACCGTCAAGCCGTGCCGCCGCGCCTGGGCTTCGAGAAACGCGCGCGCCTCTTGGAGATTGAAAAACCAGCGGTGCCGGTCGGCGGGACGCGTCGCGGGCAATCCGTAGAACCCGATGCTGCCGCGGCCGCGCGCCAAGGGCCGGCGGGCATTGGCCCAGTTGTTCGGCAGCGAAATGACGATCGTGCGGCGCGCCACACGCACCAGTTCGTCGAACACTCGATGAATGTTTTCCAGATGTTCGAGCACGTCCGAACACACGACGCAATCGAAACTCGCGTCGTCAAACGGCAGGCGCTCGGTTTGTTCTAGATCGACCACGAGATCCGGCTGCCCGGCGATGTCGATGCCGAAATATTCCACGCCCGGGGCCAGTTTTTTCAGCACTGCCTGGTCGCAGCCCACGTCCAGCACCTTGTTCCGCAATTGGGTCTTGAACCGCCTTGCGATGTATTCGGCGCGCTGGGAGCGCGCGGCAAATTGGGCGAATTCGACGGGCAAACTCATCTAATCTCCCGCGGTCATCGTCCACATTCCTTTCGGCGCGTTCGTCGTTCCTCGGCCGACGGTGTCCGTGATCCTGTGAATGGAGGCGTGGCCATCGTGAAACAAGTAGTTGAAACGCCGGCCATGCAGACCGTACGCGGCCGCGCCCCAATTGCTTCTTCCTCCGACCGCAATTTGGTAAGGGGTCTGGTCGCCCGCCGAAGGGCCGGTTGGTCCCATGGAGAACGAAGGCCAGTCATTGCCGGCGATGTTCCCGCCTTCGGGTTGTTCGACGAGCAGCAACGTGCCGGCCGGATCTTCGATCACGCTCTCCTTGAAGCCGGGCGCTTCCCAATCCGGCAGCGACGCCGGCGCCGAGCTTCGGAGATTGTAATAGATCCCGACGCCGTGCGTTGGAGGCGGCAAAGCGCCGCCTTTGGCTGTGATCTGAAAAGACGGCCCGGCCCAGTTCATCGCGTAGGTTCTCCGCTGGCCAAACACGGCCCAGGCAATGGTGATTTGAATCCGGTCCGCCGGACATTTCAGAATTTTGGGAATTGAATTGCGGTCAGCAATGCCTCCCGAAATCCCGACGATCAGGTCCGCGTCGGGCGCAGTGCCGCCGATATACTTGTGCAGGTAATCGTCCCACGAAAGTTGATACTGGTAATCGCCCGTGGCGTAGGCCGTCGGCGGCAACTGGTCGTTGCGATCGGCCGCGGCCAGGCTGAATCCGAGACCCAGTTGCTTCATTTGCGCCGTGCACTTCAGCCGTTGCGCCCGCGCCTTTGCGCCGGCCAGGGCCGGCAAAAGCAAACTCGCCAGGATCGCGATGATCGCGATCACGACCAGGAGCTCTATCAAAGTGAAAGCGGCAACTGCTCGGCGCAGGCTCCCTGCGGCAGTTGTGCGAGAAAAAGTCTTGTCGTTCATAAGCCGTCCTCGTTTCACTGTTCCCTCGTCTTGTGGACTACTGATTGGCCAGATAAACCTGGAGGTTTTTGTCGATCGCGAATCGCTTTCCCGACGGCGCTTGCGGAATGCGGCTCAAGTAGCCACTCGCGAGAACTTCTTCCAAATTCTTGGGCACGCGCCGTTGCTCGACGCTGTATTTGCGCACGCCTTGGGTCAATTCATTCAGAGCGGCGGCGATTTGAGCCTCGTTCACAGCCGCGGCGGCGCTGGCTTCCTGATCAGGATTGGAGGGAGAACTTGTTTGAGCCGGCGGTTTCCCGCAACCGATCGATAAGGCCAACCAACACGCTGTGAGCAATCGTGCGAGCACAGGACAAAGTTACGCACCTCTGAACGGGAATTCAACCATCGCGCGTAAACCTCAGTTAACGCCGGTGGAGCGACGCTCTTGCGGAGCTTGTCTTCAATGGCATTGGCTCCGCAGGAGCCTCGCCCCACCTTAACTAACTACCTTAACGAGGGGATACCATCGCGCGTCTGGCACCGGTGTGCCGGTTCCAACCCGCAGTTGCATTTTCCGGACTTTCGTATAGGGTTCCGGTCCGATGCGGCTGGGGTCGTAGCTCAGTTGGTAGAGCGTCTCGTTCGCAATGAGAAGGTCAGGGGTTCGACTCCCCTCGGCTCCACCATCTTGTAAGTCAATAACTTACGAGATCATTTCCCTCAGTAACAACACCAGTTACCAACAAATCCGCCCGTGTTCGAGGATGTTTGGCGATGTCTCTTGCGTCTTAACGATCATCTGCTGTGAAGACAAAGACGAGAATCCGCTTTCAAGACTAGACTTGCCGAAGGACTACGCGGGCCTCTGTCGCGTGTTCCTGCCGCGTCCCATCCACGACGCGGTGGACTACGCGAATGTTGTGGAAGTCACCGATGCCATGGCCCTCTGGCGTGATGATTTCACCCGTGACCAAGCCGACTATTTCGACCTGCTTTGCTCGCTCCTCGAAGAATACGACGCGAAAAACGTGAAGTGGCCCAAGGTCAGGGGTGTGCGGACTGTCTGCGAACACAGTGTGCGCGTAAGCGTGAGTTTCGGAGTGTGACGTGCAACATGCGGAAGGCGTCCGTGGCGTCGAACAGGCGCACTGAAAGCACGGTAACAGTGGTAAGCTTCGCTTTGCGCGCCTTCTCCCAAAGCTCGGTGAGCGCGGCCTTCAACACGCCTTCGGCGGTGATGGAGCCGGGCGGCGTAAAGGTTTCCTTCATCTCCACACCGACGGTGATTCCGCCCATGCCGCCACTGGTGCCTGTGCCCGTTCGCTATGGTTACGATGCTGCTTCCGCCCGAATTCAAGCGGTTGCTGAATTCACTGAACTCAAACGGCGTTGAGTATCTGCTGGTCGGCGGATACGCAGTTGTTTTCCTTGGATTACTTGCCATAGCTCCGAAATCCAAATCCAAATCTCAACGCCGAATCAGCCTTCGCCACTTTTCCTGGAAGCTCGGTTTCTCGAAGGCTTCCGGATTGACCACGCCGACCGGCTTTTTCCCCAGCGACAAATCCAGCATTTCCTGGCAGCACATGCGGCCAATGTCGCGGAACAATTCTTCCGTCCAGCATATCGAGTGGGGTGCCAGCAACACGTTCTCCAGTTCGCGGAAACGATGCGGCTTCGTGATGGGTTCACCGACGAAGCAATCGATCGCTGCGCCGGCAATGCGGCCGTTCTTCAGCGCGTCGAAAAGCGCGTCCTCGTCAACAATGCCGCCGCGCGCAGTGTTGAGCAGGTAAGCCGTCTTCTTCATCAAGCTGAGCGGGCGCGCGCCAATCAGATTGCGCGTCTCGTCGCTGAGCAGGCAATGGAGGGAGACGAAATCGGCCTGGGCCATCAATTCATCCAAAGCCACCAACGTCACGCCGTTCGCGGCGGCGACTTCCGGTTTGGCATAAGGGTCGAAGGCAATCGGCGGCTTCATGCCGAAGCCGCGCAGCAGTTCCACCACGGTTTGGCCAATGCGGCCGAAGCCCACGATGCCAAGGGTGCGGTCGCGCAGTTCGCAGCCCATGTAACGCGTCCGGTCATCCCACCGGCCTTCGCGCAAGAGCAGGTCTTTCGCCCGGACGTGATGCGTGAGGGCCATCATCCAGCAAACCGTGGCTTCGGCGACGGAGCGGTTCACAGCGCCTGGTGTGATGTACAACACAACATCTGCCTCAGTGCACGCCGCTACATCGACGCTGTCGTAGCCCACGCCGAACCGGCCGAGCGCAAGGAGGTTTTCCGGCGATTTGAGGGTCTCCTTCGTGACCCTCGCGGCGAGCACGATCACGCCGTTGGCGTCGCCAATCTGGTCGGCGCCCATGACGTTGCGGTGTTCGGCGAAGCGCGAGACTTCGATGTGCTTCGCCCCTTCCAACAGACTTAATCCGATGTCGGGATAGCGAAGCGAGCCGTCGGGATAGTGGAAGTCGCCGGCGAGTTTGACGCGGAATTTGGCTGGAGTGGACATGGGGCAGGGTCAGTGGTCAGTGGGGAAAGTCTTTCCATGGCGGCTTGCGAAGGTAGGGCGGGCTTCCAGCCTGCCGCTTTCCGAACGTTTCTCCCCACGAATCGGAGGCAGGCAGGATGCCTGCCCTACTCTGGAGATGCGTGCTCACGATTGCGATTTTCCTTTGCGGCGCGTGCGCGGCGCTTCAGTGCCTTGAACAGAATTCTTCGCCGGCAACAACGGCTGTTCGGGCGCAAGACTGGTGGACAAGGGCCGGTCGCGCCCGACGGCCGCGAGCGCAGAACGCAGCGAACGCAGCATCAGCCCGCTGTCGAGGCCGAGCCCGAGCACCTGAAAACCCTGGTCCAGCCGCTCGAAGATATTTTGTTCGTTGGTCGTCATCACCCCGCAATGTTTGCCCGCGCGCCGCAGAAAGTCTTTGATCGCCAGAATCTGCTTGGCCACGCCCGGCCCTTCCCACTGGCCTCGGTAGCCCGCCGTGGAAGAGTAATCGGCGGGGCCGAAGAAAAAAATCTCGACTTCGGGGACCTGGCAAAGCTCATGCACGTTGCGGCCGGCGGTCACAGTTTCGATGATGGGCACGACGAGGACATGCTCGTTCGCTTCCTGGGCGTGCTGAAGAATACTTTGTCCCCAGACCGTCGCGCGATCGGCGCCGATGCCGCGCACACCTTGGGGCGGATACTGCGCGAAGGCGACCGCCCGGCGCAGTTGTTCCGCCGTTTCGATCCACGGGATAACCACGCCGTCCGCGCCGATGTCCAGCGTCCGTTTGATCAAACCGATGTTCGACTCAGCCACCCGCACCAGGACCACGGTGTCGCTCCGGACGGCGGCGCGGAGGTGTTCGGTAATGTCCTTCCAATCCAGGTGGCCGTGCTCGGCGTCGATGACGACCCAATCCAACCCGAGGGCCACGGCCATTTCAGTGATGCTCGCGGATTCCAGAGTGACCCACAGGCCGAAGACGGGATTCCCGGTCCGCAGTTTTTCACGGAGCTTTGTGATGGCGTTCGTTTTCATCCAGACTAAGTGTTTCGGAAACGGCGGAGTGGCACTGGTCGCCGGTAGGGCGAGTCCGTCCCGGCGAGCCGCTCCACGCGCTTGGAACACGTCCGACTCGGCTCGCTGGGGACAGGCTCGCCCTACCGTCAGGTTCCGAGGAAGGGGAACGGGTGTGTGGGGCCACGTCGTGGCTCATACGAGAATGTCCTTCACGACTTGCGGTTCTTCCGTCGGCCCGATCAAGCGCTGGTCCAGGCCCTGGAATGGGAACGAGAGCTTGTGTGGGTCCAAACCCAGCAAGTGAAGGATCGTCGCCTGCAAATCGTGCACGTGGACTTTGTTTTCCACGACGGTGTAGCCCAGTTCGTCCGTCGCGCCGTAGCGCAGTCCCGGTTTGACCCCGCCGCCCGCCAGCCACATCGTGAAACATCCCGGATGATGATCGCGGCCCAGAAACGCCGACCCGTCGCGCTCTTCGTTCATCGAAGTGCGCCCGAACTCGCCGCCCCACACCACAAGCGTGTCCTCCAGCAGGCCTCGTTGCTTGAGGTCGTTGATCAGCGCTGCGACGGGTTGATCGATGTCTTTGCACTTCTTCGGAAACGCGGTCATGAGATCGTCCCCCGTGCCGGTGCCGTGGATGTCCCAGCCCCAATCAAACAATTGCACGAACCGCACGCCTTGTTCCACCAGGCGCCGCGCCAGCAGGCAATTATTGGCGAAGGAAGCTTTGCCCGGCGCCGCGCCGTACATTTCCCGCACCGCCGCCGGTTCCTTGCTGATGTCCATTACCTCCGGCACCGAGACCTGCATCAAAAACGCGAGCTCGAACTGGCTGATGCGCGTGAGCGTTTCCGGGTCGCCGACGGTTTTCAGCTCGAATTCGTTCAATTGTTTGAGCGCGTCCAGACTGCGACGGCGCACATCGCGGCTCATGCTATTGGGATTGGACGTGTAAAGGATCGGATCGCCTACCGAGCGGCATTGGACGCCTTGATAAACTGACGGCAGGAATCCGCTGCTCCAAAGCGCCTTGCCGCCGGTCGGGTCGGTGCCGCCGGAGACCAGCACGATGAAGCCGGGTAGATTCTGATTTTCAGAGCCGAGGCCGTACGTCACCCATGAACCCATCGACGCGCTCCCGAATCGCGAGGCGCCCGTGAACAGGAGGAGTTCGGCTGGGGCGTGGTTGAATTCCTCGGTGGACATCGAGTGAATCATCGTCACATCGTCGGCGATGCCGCGGAAATGCGGCAACAACTCCGTGACCCACGTCCCGTTCTGGCCGACCTGCGTGAATTTGTGCGGCGAACCGAGCAATCGGGGATGGCCCTTGATGAACGCGAGCCGTTTGCCTTCGAAGAATTCTTTCGGGCAAGGCGTGCCGTGCAATTCTTTGAGCTTCGGTTTGTAATCGAAGAGGTCCATCTGCGGCGGCGCGCCGGACATGTGGAGGTAAATCACCCGTTTGGCCTTGGCGGACAGCATCGGTTTCTTGGGGGCGAGTGGAGTAGCGGAGCGAAGGGTCTCTGATGCTTGAGCCACGCGGCCCAGCAAGGAGTTCAACGCCATCGCGCCCACGCCGGCGCCGCACTGCAAGAGAAAATGCCTGCGCGTGAGCGCGCGAGTTTGGGCAGCATGAAGGTTCATAGGCTCGCAGATTCTCAACCACGGATCACACGGATAAACACGGATATGAAGCGGGTCGAAGGCCGAACTCATCCGTGTCCATCCGTGTCATCCGTGGTCAAATCTCTCTTCCATCTGATTCATCCTTTCATCAACAGCGCGTCCAGGTTCAGCAAAACGTTCGAGACGACAACCCACGCGGCCAGCTCGGCCGGGGCAACGTCGCTCGGTATCCCGCCGGGCGTTCCTTTGAACAAGTTCCTGGCGGCCTCTGGATCGGTTCGATAATGCGCCAACTCGCTCTGGTAGAGCGTTTCCAAAGCCCGGACTTGAACCTCGGCAGGGGGCCGAAGCAACGCCAGCCGCAACCCAAAACGGACGCGGTCCGCGGCAGTGGAGCCGCCTTCCCGGCAAATGCGCAACGCTAATCCCTGCGCCATCTCGAAGAACGCCGCGTCGTTCAAAGTCACGAACGCCTGCAGCGGCGTGTTGGTCGGCTGGCGGCGAAAACTGATCGAAGGGCAAGTTCCGGTTGAAAGCTTCGATGACCCAGTCGCGGTAACGCCACATGGGCCGCAACGGATCGGAGCCGTAACCCGCCGAATCCGCGAAGCGCGCCAGGTCCAGCCACAAGCGCGCCCAGTGCTCGCCAAACGCCGGCGACGCGAGCAAACGATCCACGAGTTTGTCGTAAGCGTCTGGGGTCCGGTCGCGAACGAACTCGTCGGCGTCCGCAATCGAAGTCGGCAGTCCGATGAGATCCAGACTGAGGCGGCGGATGCGTTCGATCAGTTTGCTCTCGCGGCTGAGGCCCGGAACGATGGCCGCTCCATCCTGCCGCGCCGCGATGGCGTTTTCGCGCGTGTCGAGCCGGAGCTTCGCCTTGCGGGCCTTTTCATCGAGCCCGTGGCACTGAAAGCAGTTCTCGGAAAGGATCGGTCGAATGTCGCGGTTGAAATCGACGGGGCTTGCGGCGTGCAAGGACGCAGGCAGCGTGGTTGTGCCCAGGAGCACCCCCCAAAAAAGCGCGTAGTTCAACTTGAAACCAGACAGACTCATTCTTCAGTTCCACGCAGCGCGGGGCAATTGGACTGGCTCATGGCCCCGAACGATGCTTGCGATTTCATGGTGATCAGAGCAAAACGCCCCGTCCAGGCCAATTTCTTTCACGCAAGGCCAGGAACAGGAGGAACCGTGGCAATGGAGAGTAAAGAAAACGCCTCGCCTTTGCGGCCTTGGCAGCCTTTGCGTGAGGTTTCGGCTGCATTGTTCAACCGCGAATGGAGACAAATCATATTCGGGATGCACCGAGGAAATTCACCCAGCTCCGTTCCGCGCCGGAGAATTCCCTGTCGCTGCTCTGCCAGGCTTTGACCCCCCGAAAGTTTTCCTGGGTGAGCAGCTCGCCGAATTCAGCCAGCGTGAAGTAGCTGAAGAAGCGTCCCTCTTCCGCGATGCCTTCTCCCGTCCCGTCTTTGAGCGACACATAGAGCACGCCCGGTGAGCGCAGCGCCCGATGAAAGCGGCGCAGCACGCCAGGGATTTCCGCGCGCGGCACATGGAGCAGCGACGCGCAGGCCCAGATCCCATCGAACTCGGAAGCGAATTCCATTTCCTGAAATGTCAAAACTCTCGCATCCACGCCGCGGGCACACGCCTCACGGACCATTTCCGGCGAAGCGTCGATGGCGGTGACGCGGAATCCCTGTTGCGCCAACGCCACGCTGTCTCGTCCTGAACCACAACCCGCGTCCAGAACGCGCGCGCCGGGAGTTAACAGGGCCGCGAACGGCCGGTACGTTTCATCGCGGCGGGGCTCGGCGGTTTTGCGACAATACTCCTGGGCGTGGGCCGCGTAAAAAGCGCGGTTGATTGCCAAGGCGTCTGGAACAGTCGTTGACATCAGTTCACGTCGGCTTCCCTCTCGCCGTGGGGCCGTGGGGCCGCACCCGCGCCGAGAGTTCGGTTTCGTTCTCGCAGATCCACACGATGGCTTGACCGGGATCATACTGAGGAAAACGTGGGAAGACGACATCTCCTTGTTCGTAGTCCCGGCTTTAGCCGGTCCGGGCCGCCTAAAGGCGGCTAAAGGCGGGACTACATGCCTTTTTCGTGTCGTCCATCGCACCGTCTCGTCAATAGCGTCCCGATCTTGACCCAGGTCAAGGCCGGTCGAATTAGCGGGAACGATTCTAAACCTGCGTCGAAGTGATAACGAGAAAGGATCAACCAATGAAACGACAAACTTGTTTTCTGACCATGCTCGCCGTGACCCTGGCGTCGTCTTGGGCCGCCAAGCCTTCGACTCTCTCCGGCGATTACGTCGAAGTCCGGACCTGCAACGTGTATGCCGGCACTTGTTTTGTGAACGGTGAAATGGGGCTGGCCGGCAAGGAAGGCATTCTGGCGTGGTCCATCCGCCACGGGGATTGGAAAGGCGTGGCGCTCGGCGGGTTGAACGTGGTCGCCGTCGTCGCCACCGAGGACACCTTGGGTGACCAGAAACTGCACCCTCGGGACGGGAAAGCCGTCGTGTTCCTTGACGCTCGGGCCAACGCCGAACAAAAGGAGGCGTTGCTCGATTTCGTCCGGACCCAGGGCGGCCGGCTGGTTTCGGAGCTTGTCGAGATCAAGACCGGCGCCGTGAAAATCGAACGCGACAATCCTTCGGACCCCGTTTCCGTGACCGTGGCCGCGGCGGGCCTTGTGGAGATTTCGACGCTGGGGTTGTCGGGCCAGAAGCCGCCATGCGGCAGCCCCGAAGTGTATTACCCGCCTCTGACCGACGTGAAGGACGCGCGGGTGGGTTTCACGAGTTACGCGAGCTACCAGGGTTCAAGCCTGAATCGAAAGTGGGAGATCACGTCCGTCTTCGCGGCGTTTGTCGGCACGTTCGCGCTGTAGCGAGCCGCATTCACGCTGTGCCTGCCCCTTCACTCTGGCCACTTTTGTCGAATTTGGGAATGACGCCGAGAATGCCCCTTGGCTCTCCTCCCTCTCTTCCCTGCTGATCTCGCTATGCCTTCCTTGAACACCGAACTGTGGCCGGAGCCGAAGACGGGCTTGACGCTCAAGGCGCATCTCCTGGATTCGACTCAGACGCTCTGGCGCGGTTACCGGAAGAAACTCCGACGTTGCCAGGAACAATTCTCCGACACCTCAGTCCATGACCTGCGCGTCCAGACGCGGCGGTTGCTGGCGCTGGTGAGTTTGATGCGGGCCATGATTGCGCATGAATCCCTCGCGAAGACGGAGCGGCAATTGAAAAAGCGCCTGGACACGTTCGGCGAATTGCGGGACACGCAAGTTCAACTGCGGTTCACGGAACGTTTCCTTCACGAATTCCCCCGGCTTCAGTCATTCCAGGAATGGTTGAGCCGGCGAGAACAGCGTTTGATCAAACGTTTGGCCCGGCAGATCGACCAGTTCAAGACCGAGAAACTGTCGAGCTTGATGGCTGCGGTGCGCCGGCCAATCCGGTGCGGTCGGGTGAGTTGGTCGCGCCGCCGACTACAAGTCGGCGATACGGCAGATTGAAAATCTGTATAGCTTCACCGCCAACTTGTGGATGCACCGGGTTGCCGCCCGGACTGGGGTTTCCGCCTTGACGGTTCGGAACGCCGGCTCCACGCTTCGCCGCATCAAGAGAAAGGCCTGCCTCACGACGCGATGCGGACGATGAAGACACTTGCGGTCGTTCCTACTCCTGAGGAACTCGATTCTTTTTTGCAGGCTTGCCGCGCGCAAGCATATCCAGCCCAGGCTGCAACCATGGGAGAACTTCCCATGAACCGGACGGTAGGGCGAGCCTGTCCCCAGCGAGCCGACTCGGACGTGTTTCAGTCACGTCGAGCGGCTCGCCGGGACGGACTCGCCCTACCTGGTTCACGGGGGGCGAGAGTCCCATGAACCAACCCACCCCGTCGCCCCTCTCAGGAGGGGAACTGGGTTCTGCGACGCCAGACGAAGCTCCCCTCCCGGGAGGGGAAGGGGTGGGTTCGTGGGTTTTGAGCAGGTCCATAACCTGCTTCCCTGAGTTGGGACTTGCGGTGGCGGCTGGAGGGCTGGGGAAGACTCAGTTCGCAGTTCAGACCCAGTATTTCATCGGGCAGTAGCCTTGGGATCTCGTCATTTGCGTAGGCGCCGCTGGCGATGGGCGAATTGTTCAACAGCCCGCACGAATGGGTCGGCCTGATCACCGACCGGCTGATCGACTTCATCCGCGTCCACATTTCGCAAGTCGGCGGCCTGAGTGTGGCGCGGAAAATTGCCACCCTTGCGGAATGGTTCAACGTCCGGAGCGCGTGGCACGGTCCGGGAGATGTGTCTCCCGTCGGCCACGTGGCCAATGCGCACCTCGATCTGGCGATCCCGAACTTCGGCATTCAAGAAACCGTCCGTTTCAATCAGGCGACTCAGGACGTCTTCCCCGGCTGCCCGACGATGAAGAACGGTTACATGCACGTGAACGATTCGCCGGGTTGGGGCGTGGACCTGAACGAGGAACTGGCAAAGAAATTCCCCTATCCTTCCGATCCCGGTTACTGGCGGCCGGTCCGCAGGAAAGACGGAACCTCCATCCGGCCTTGAGCCATGAGCCGGGTAGGGCGAGTCCGTCCCGGCGAGCCGCTCGACGAGTGTGGAACACGTCCAGTCCGGCTCGCTGGGGACAGGCTCGCCCTACCGTGAGGGGCACGGCAGGTTCCCAAGCATTTCTCGCTCGCATCGAACATCGAACGTTGAACGTCGAACGGTTCATGGGAAGCTTCTTGCGCTAGTGAGCCTTCCTCACGGACCCTGAACTCGGTAGGGCGAGTCCGTCCCGGCGAGCCGCTCGACGAGCTCTGAACACGTTCCGCCCGGCTCGCTGGGGACAGGCTCGCCCTACCGTCCGGTTCATGGGAAGCTCCTTTGCCCTTCATTTGGCGTGCAAGGCAAGCGGAATCAACTCCGAGATGTGTTGCACGAAACGGGCTTTGATCTTTTGCCGCACTTCCGCCGGGACTTCTTCCCAATCCTTTCGATTTCGTTCCGGCAAGATCACTTGCTTAAGCCTCGCCCGCGACGCGGCCAGGACTTTTTCTTTGATTCCGCCCACCGGCAGGATTCGGCCTCGCAGGCTGATTTCGCCAGTCAGCGCCACATCCGAGCGCACGCGGCGTTCGGTGAACAGGGAAGCGAGAGCCACGAGGATTGCCGCGCCCGCGCTTGGACCGTCCTTGGGTGTCGCCCCGGCGGGAATGTGGATGTGAATGTCGAACGAATCAAAGCTGCTCAAATCGACGCGGAGGGACTTTGCCTGGCTGCGCAAATAGCTGAGGGCCGTCTGGGCGCTTTCCTTCATGACGTCGCCCAGCGAGCCGGTGAGGATCAACTTGCCTTTGCCCTGCATGCGGGTGGCTTCAATGAAGAGAATCTCGCCGCCGGTCGGCGTCCAGCCCAGGCCGACCGCGATGCCGACCTCTTTGATTTCCTCGGCGGTTTCCGAGAAATAACGCACCGAACCCAGATAATCCGCCAGGGACTCCGGGCCGATGATCAAGGGCTGTTGGACGGTGGGGCTGGAAATGATTCGGCGCGCGGCTTTGCGCGTTAAAGTGGCGATTTCCCGTTCCAACTGCCGCACGCCGGCTTCGCGCGTGTAATCCTCGATCAAATACCGGAGGGTGGCCTCCGAGAAACGAACGACTTTCCGTTTCAGGCCGTGCTCCTCCAATTGGCGCGGAACCAGGTGGCGTTTGGCGATCTGGACTTTTTCGCTGGTGGTGTAACTGGGCAGTTCGAGCACCTCCAGCCGGTCGCGCAACGCCGGATGGATTGGATCGAGCCAGTTCGCGGTCGTGATGAACAGGACGCGCGACAAATCGAACGGCACGTCCAGGTAATGATCGGTAAAGTTGGAATTCTGCTGAGGATCGAGCACTTCCAGGAGCGCCGCGGCGGGGTCGCCGCGAAAATCTGAGCCCACCTTGTCGATCTCGTCAAGCAGGATAACCGGGTTGTTGGTTTCGACGCGGCGCAAGCTCTGGATGATTCTCCCTGGCAATGCGCCGACGTACGTCCGGCGGTGGCCGCGAATTTCCGCTTCATCGCGCATGCCGCCGAGCGAAATGCGCCCCAGTTTCCGCCCCAGCGCTTCGGCGACACTCTGGCCGAGAGAGGTTTTGCCCACGCCGGGCGGGCCCACCAGGCAGAGGATCGGGCCTTTCAGTTTCCTTTTAAGCTTAATCACCGCCAGATATTCCAGGAGCCGATCTTTGACCTTTGTCAGCCCGAAATGCTGTTCGTCCAGGACGCGAGCGGCGTCCGTGAGATCCAGTTTGTCGGCGGTGGCCTTCGACCACGGGAGGTTGATCAGCCAGTCCAGGTAGTTGCGCGTGACGGTGTATTCGGCTGCGGAGAAGGGAATTTGCTGAAGCCGCTCCAATTCCTTGCGCGCAACCTTGGCCGCTTCTTCGGACAATTGACCCTTTTCAATCTGCTCGCGAAGCGAACTGATCTCCAGGGCGCTGGGATCGCTTTCGCCCAGTTCGCGTTGGATGGCGCGAATCTGTTCGCGCAGGAAGAAGTCGCGCTGGCTTTTCGACATGGAGGAGGCGACTTCCTTTTGAATCTTCGAGCCCAGCGTCAGCACCTCCAATTCCTTGCCCACCAAGGGCAGCAAGCGGGTCAACCGGTCCTTGACCACGTTGGTTTCCAGCAGGCGTTGCCGTTCTTCCAGGCTCAGGTTGAGGTTTGCCGCGATCAGGTCCGCGAGCTTGCCGGGATGATCCGTATTCAGCGCCGTCACTTTGACCTGTTCGGACAGCGCGGGCGAGAGTTTGATGATTTCCTGGAATTGAAGTTGAACGTTGCGCGCCAGCGCCGCCAGTTCCAGGGATTCATCATCGACCTCCTTGAGCACCTTGATCTTAGCGCTCAAATAGGGATCCTGGCTGACGTAATCGGCGATGCGGACGCGCCGCAGCCCTTCGACCAGCACCCGGACGGTGTTGTCGGGGAATTTGAGCATCTTGAGCACGCGCGCGGCACAACCGTGAGGCCACAAGTCTTCTGGAGCCGGGTTCTCGATGTCTTCCCGGCGCTCGAGCACGAGCGCGAGAAAGCGGTCGCCCGCGACGACGTCATCGATCAAGCGAATGCTGGGAGCCGATTCGACCAGAAGCGGGGCGACCATTCCGGGGAAGATCACGATGTCGGACAGTCCGAGAACCGGAAGGACATCGGGGAGCGATTTGGCGGCGACTTTCGGTGGGACCAGTTCCGCGCCGCCCGCCGAGGCGTCCAGGATACTGATAAACTCAGTGTCGGGAGAGGTCATAGTTGCCGGCCTAAAGGTTTAGATGCCGCCGACCTCTAAAAGATTCACGAAATCCTGGTTTCTGAAGCTGCGAGGGTAATGGAATGAGGATCCGGGCGTTTTCCGCCGTTGGCCGGGACGTCAATTCTCAGGAACCCGTTCTGGTAAGCCGCGCGGGCCTGGCTGAGATCGTAGCCTTTGGGCAGCTCGATCACCGTGGCGAACGCGCCGTAATTGATCTCCATGACGAGAAACTTGCATTTCGGCGCGCGGCAGCCATCGGGTCGATAGCCTCGAATCTTGAGGCGATTGCTCTCCACGATCAGTTCCAAGTCTTCCCGGCGCATGCCGGCCAGTTCAACTTTGATGACTAATCCCTCTTCGCAAACATAGACATCGGTGTTGGGAACCCAATAGGTTTCGGCCGAACCGTCGTGATCGCGGGGGGCCTGAGTTTTGACAACGTGCAGGGCGGAACTCACTTTAGACATGCTCATTACTTCCGCAAGAATAGACCATCGCCCCCGGTTAGGCAAGGGGTGGGAATGGGCCCTGATCCTCGCCTAAGTTCTCGGTTTTCATAGAAAAAGCGCCACCCGCGGGGATTTCTTGTTGACAGGGAGATATAGACGTGCTATATCTTATTCCGTGGCTGCTTGCTTG
>Ga0194126_10006482_pt1 | contig 16687 bp, 18 predicted proteins | sample TA2KigC150mmetaG_FD_148641 | JGI IMG/M metagenome (GOLD analysis project Ga0194126, IMG submission 148641) | Freshwater microbial communities from Lake Tanganyika, Tanzania - TA2015035 Kigoma Deep Cast 150m | ecosystem: Environmental > Aquatic > Freshwater > Lake | place: Tanzania: Lake... | reverse complement strand
TGGTCGACAATGTTACCTTCCACATATGCCATCACCGCCTCGATGATGTCTTCTATGTCGGTAACCACCGGGCGGATGCCTTGCTGCTCCATGCTGTAGTATGCACCGGCGCCCATTCCCCGGCAGAGCAAGGCTTCGCAATCGGCGATGGACTGCGCCATTCGCACATGCTTATCATGGGAATCCTGCCCAAAGCCATGCGGCTGTCCTGGCTGTTCTTCATGCGGTTGGTTGGCAAAGTGCTGGTGTCCCAGCTTGTCACGCAGTTCTTGATGGGTAATTTTTCCATCTTCAACCGTGACCACCAGGTAGTGGGCTGCTCTGCCAAAATGCTGGCTGATGGTTTTGCCATCGTCGGTAATTGCTGCAATTTTCATATTTGTTTCTCCTGATTTTGATTTAGTTTAGGTGTTGGATATGCTTGTTTCGGTACGCCGGAACAGGCGCCCCAGTAAACGAGATAGTATGCCAAATGGGGCGATCACGAATGCCCCAAGAATCACTCCCAATTCATTGGATAAACTGCTTCCCGCTGCCGGTTTACCAACCAGGCGGCTCAGCAGGGCGTCAAAGGTATTGCCAAACAGGTTGCCAAAGGTGATCATGCGCAGGTAAACCAGGATGTCTTTGGCTGTCTCGGCGCCATACACCTGTTCCAGGCGCTCCCAGGCTGCTGGTTCTGGCTGGCAGCCCGTTTCGGCAAAGTGTTGCGCAAACACCAGGGCAACTGCCTCGCTCTGCGGGAACTGCCCGATTTCTCCCTGCATGATTTGCTGGATTTCCTCCTGGCTCACCCCGGCTGCAAGCGCCGCCCGGCTATGCCCGTAGCTGCAATAGCGGCAGCCATTCACCTGCGAGACCACCAACATGATCTTTTCCGCGAAGGCTTTGCTCACCCGCTGGCTGCGGGCTGCGGCGCGCAGATCATCCAGGTGAGAGAAGATCTGCTCGAGGGAGGATTGGAATGTGGTAAATGTGAAAATGCGTTTGTTGAAAGTGTTGGTTTGCATAGGTGAATGAATTCCTTAATGTTTAATGGGGTTGGATGCCAGGTGTTGGTGTGGTGGTTTTACCCAGTGAAGGTGGTAGCTTAAGTGAATTGCTTATCGCTGGAAAAATGGCGCTCTATGGGCTTATCACGCTCATCGGTTGGGCAAAGCACCAACAACATGCGCGCCGGGGTCATGTTCAGATTTTTCCAGTGGTGCGGCAGATGTGCCTGGAACAGCAGGCTATCCCCCGCTTCCAGGACGTAAGCCTGGTCTTCCACGGTGTACAATACACAACCTTCCAGGCAGTAGACGAACTCCTTGCCGGTATGGACGAGCGAAGCAGCGCCGCTATCTGCCTGCGGTTCCAGCTTCACAATGAAAGGTTCAATCCCACCGCCAGCCATCCCGGCGCCCAGGTCTTCCAGCACGCCGTGTGAGAATACCGCCCCAGGGCGCTTATCGGCTTTAAAAAAGACCACATTGTTTTTCTGGGTATCGGTCTCGAAGAACGATGATATTGGCACCACCAGAGCCTGCGCCAGTTGCTGCAAGGTGCTTACGCTGGGGGAAGTTTTGCCATTTTCGATCAGGCTGAGCGTGTTGACGTTTAACCCACTCAACTCAGCCAGCGCGCGGATGGATAACCCCTGCTCGTTGCGCAGCTCGCGCAAGCGACTGCCCACGTCCACCTCGGCAAAGGGGTAGGGGTCAAGCATCTCAGCGTCGGAGTCGGCGGCAAGCTGGTGAAAAATACAGCGCCGCATGAGCCTGGCGTGAAAACCGCGTCTTGGAAACTGTTGAGGCATGGAACTACTCCTAAAAACTAACGTTCACGAACACCCAATATAATAGTACAATATTGGGGAATTGTCAACCAATAAATTAGGTTTTGATTTGAGGGGGGAATTGGTTTGAAAAAAAGATGGTTTAGTGTCTTCTATCCCAGGCTTTCCAGCCAGACGAGCCAATCACGAAAGTGCGGACACTCTGCTTTGAGAACCTCTGGTCCGACATCTAATGTCGCCAATGACCCATAAAATACTTTGTCGTATTGCGGGTAGAGCGCCAGGATGCGCTTTGAGGGTGTGTTTTCTGGATTGTCGTTGATATCTTCTGGGGTTGGAAATAACTGCCGAATGTGGCGAATTCGATCTTCCAGGTCTTGCTCTGGAAATAAACTGGCGGTGCGTTCAGGATCGGCAAACAAAAGGGCTTCGAATTCATGTACCTGCAAATAAGCTCGAAAGCGCGGTGAGGCAATGGCGCGTTGAAATGCCTGTTCCAGGTGAATGGCTTTTGCCTGGCCACTGGCGGCAGGAAGAGTTGCATAACTCGGAAAATCATTGGGTAGATTGTACAAATCATACATGGTTGTCACAGCAACGACATCAGTATCATTAAGCAGCCGCTGGATTTCTTTTCGAACCTGCTCATAAGAAAAAAGGCCACCCTTGAACTTCAATCCTTGCTTTGTTCGCTTTGTTGTGATTATGACCGGCTGGAGATCGACATGGAAGTTCCAGAGATACCGTTGTAATACCTCTTTGATAAAGGCTTCCTCGGTTTGCCCTTCTACCGATGCAAGAACTCGATTCATCGAGGGCGACCTCCCAACAGGTTTTTTTCCCATAGATCCCCCATGCCATAATCATCCAACCAACTTTCCAGTTCCTGTTCTTTCAGCCTGCGAAAGGTGGATTGACGTTCATCACGATTAACCACGATAATATCTTCCCATCCAAACTGATTAACCAATGACGCCGATTGGGTAGAAACGATCACCTGGGTTTGGGTGGCTGCGCTGCGCAGCAGAGAGGCAAGTATGGTGATCGCATACGGATGCAGCCCTAACTCCGGTTCATCAATCAAAATCGTGGAGGGTAGGTTGGGCTGCAGCAGCAGGGTAACCAGGCAGATGTAGCGCAAAGTGCCATCTGAAAGGACATCTGCACCGAAGTCCGCTTCAGCGCCTCTTTCGCGCCAACGCAGTAGGATTGTGTCGGGTTTGAGCGGGTTTGGGCGTAGTGAGAAACCATGGAAGAATGGCGCTGCCAGGCGCACTGCATCGGTAATTCGCTTGAAATAATCGGGGTTGGTTTCTTGCAGTAAATATAAGATAGAAGCCAGGTTGGATGCATCGGGATGCAGGACTTCATTGTCGTTGATATCTGCGGTTTGTTTAATGCGCGCGTTGGGGCTTGTGTCGTGAAAATGATACACACGCCAACTTCGCATTATGGAAAGCAATTGCTCTGCGATGGATAGTTGCATATTTGAGGCATAATTAGGCAGGCTGGTTTCTTTCCCTGCTCTAAAAGAAGCTGTGATCGTGCTTTTTATCGCTGGAACCCCCTCAAACCAAAGCTCTTCATCTTGCAGAAAGAACGTGTCACCTGCCGCGGGGGCCAGTGTGCAACGATACTCCAGGGAGTTAAATTTAAACTGGATATCGATGGTTGAGGTTGTTTTCCGCCCAAAGTGAAGCAAAGCCTCCGCGCCTCCAGACGCGCTGACAAAATTCTGCAAGTTTTCCTCTGCCAGGTTTCTAAGTAGTTTGAAAACCGATAAGAAATTCGATTTACCCGACCCATTGGCGCCAATCAATACATTCAGTTTACCAATTGACAATTCATCCGAATCGCGAATGGATTTATACCCTTTAATTCTTACCACATCCAGTGGATGATTCATATTTTCTCTCCACCTACTTGATATCCTGCTCCGTCAGCATTTCGTGGTTGTACACAGCCTGGTAAAGGTACTGGCAGTTCAACCCCATCCTGTTAAACAACGCGGCAACCGCCTCGGCATTCGCCAGTTGTTGTATATCAGAGATTTTCAAATCAAGGTCTTGTGCAAGCATGGTTGCTGGTTTCCTGGTCTGGGTTGGGTGTTCACCGTATAGTATAGTGCAGAGTAGAACTGCCGTCAATTTTCAGCCGGTATTCATCTCGTCTGCAAAGCGAATTTTTTGGCGCTGGAGGTTACCCGCGGCTTTTTCAAGGGTAGGGTTTTAAAGGTGGCGTCAGCCTCGTCGCCGAAATTGATAATTCCAAAAAATCTATAGGTCACTTTCCTTATGCTATGAGACACAAATCCTATACTCCTGGCGTATAAGAACGGGTCTCATACGTCTACGATTGCCAGGATGGATGACCAACAGGCATTGAATAGACTCATGATCTAGATGTTTATGATTCTTTGATCGACGCAGCATGCAAGATGAGGGTTACAGCATCTGGTTGCGGAATGAATTCCACGCTCCCACCAATACGCTGTGTTTCTCGCACCAACATCAAAAAGCCTTCCCCTCTGGCTTCCATCAGAGCGCGTTCAGTGATGGGACTGGTAAAATCGCGCATAAACCCACACAGCAATTGATTTCGTCGATAGGGTTGGCAGCCAGCAAACAGGTTTTCCGGCCTTAAAGTGTTATGCAAGCCACCTGGATTAGATATCTCCAAACGGTCGGCAAATACAAAGACACGAATATTGGAACCAGCCATCTGGTAATCACGATGCACGATGGCGTTGACAATGGCTTCCTGAACGGCGCGTAGAGAGAAAGACCTGTAATCCCGACGACCCATAGAATCTTTTCGGGCAGCTATCGTATTCCACCGGTCAACGAATTGAACTGCATAGATGATTTGTTCGGCAATTGGACCGTCAAAAATCTTCTCGTCTATTTGTTCATTTGCATCTGCAATCACACCCCGGTAGCACACACATTGAGTAAAAGCGCCGGGTAATTTCTTTGTGATAGGAGAACGTCCAAATAACAGCAAACCTACTACAGTTGGCACAATCTGCCCGCTTGCCGATTGATTAGCCACTTTCATGTTGACCAGGCGTCGCTCTATACCGGTCAGGTTTTCCTCTCGGTCGATACCAAACCGCCGCTCCAGATAGGCTTCGAACTGCTGCAGGTCGAGATCTTGTAATGAGGCGGTTAGCACATCCCGCTCCTCAAAAGGGCCCGCCATCTGGCGGCGCTCCATCATCCGGGCAAGGTGATCAGGATGGAAATCCGAGCGATTAGACCCGATACGCGTCATCCAGCGCCCCCCGCTTGTACGGTGAATGAATGCGCTCTTGGGAACATCCAATTTCAAGCACAGGCGATCTGAACCAGCAGCATCGGGGAGCAGTTTGCGATCCGGGATGATGTACACAGGTGGTATACAGTTATTTTGTGAAATATTGATCACCCACTGTTCGAAATGATCCATCTTCTCAGGGGCTATACCCACAATCGCACCTTTTTTATTCACACCAAAGACCACTACACCTCCCTCGGTATTTGCAAATGCACATAACACCTGGGCGATTTCCTCGGTGGGTTTCACCCGCTCGCCCCCAAAACTGGGTGCATCACCCTGAAAAATTACCTCTTTCATTTCCAAATAGGTATCTTCCCCGGCATTGATCTCGTGGATCAATTCAGATGTGGAGTCGTACATGGCGTATACCTCCATTTTTTATTGTTACATGATAGTACTATTTTACCCTTTTCCCTCCACCACATTGATCTCCTCCTCCGTCAGCCCATACAACTTATACACAATCTGATCGATCAACCAATCCGTCCAGGCCAGGCGTTCCTTGAGCGGGCGCAGCACGCGCAATGCAACCGTATCCGGGTTGGTGCGTCGAAAGCTTAATATTCTCGGGCGATTGGTTTTTAAACCAATGGCAGTGGTTTTCTCGGGCTGCTGCCTTACCAGCTCCGCCGGGTTTATTAAAACAAAATCCAGGCGGTCATAATCGGTGGTTAGTACCAGTAGAAATATTCCAGCGCGGCGCTTGAAAGCCTGAGCGAGCTTCTGTGTATTCACCACGGTGATATGTTTTAATTCGATCAGGTAAACCTGAAGAGAACCCTGTTCTTGATCCGCAATACGTTCAATGTATCTGATTTCTCTAGAAAGCGAATCAAGCGCCATTGCCTGCGCTGTCTGCTTAAGCCGCGCGGTCGTGTCATACCCCATCCTGTTAAACAACGCGGCAACCGCCTCGGCATCCGCCAGTTGTTGTATATCAGAGTTTTTCAAATCAAGGTCTTGTGCAAGCATGGTTGCCGGTTTCCTGGTCTGTTATGGGTGTTCACTGTATAGTATAGTGCAGAGTAGAGCAGCCGTCAATTTTCACCCATTATTCGCCTGATTTGTTCATTGGCGTCATGGACGATGGATGTTCTACGCCTCTAATCCAGCTTGCGAGGCGGGTGGAATCAGCGTATACTCAAGCCAGGTAATTCTCTCTCACCAGAAAGGCAGGCAAACACAATGGATTCCCCTCTCTTGCTCGTCACAGGCGCCACCGGCTATATCGGCGGGCGTTTGGTGCCTCATCTTCTGCAGGCTGGCTACCGCGTACGGGTGGTGGTGCGCGATCCAGCGCGCCTGCAAGGACGATCCTGGCTCGACCAGGTGGAGATCGTGCAGGGTGACCTGCTCAACCCCGCCACACTGCCAGCAGCTTTGCAGGGAGTCAGTGTGGCCTTCTACCTGGTGCACAGCATGAGCGGCAGCGCCGATTTTGAACAGCGCGATATTCAAGCCGCCAGCGATTTTGCCAAAGCAGCCCACCAACAGGGGGTGCAGCGCATCATCTACCTGGGCGGATTGGGCAACCCGCAAAGCGACCTCTCCCCGCACCTGCGCTCTCGCCAGGAGACCGGGGAAGCGCTGCGCCGGGCGGGTGTGCCGGTGACCGAGTTTCGCGCCGCAGTCATTGTCGGCTCGGGCAGCCTGTCCTTTGAGATGATCCGCAACCTCACCGAGCGCATTCCGGTGATGGTCTGCCCGCGCTGGGTGTTCACCCGCACCCAACCGGTTGCCATCCAGGATGTGCTGGCATACCTCACCGCCGCTCTTTCCGAACCGCAATCAGCAGGCAAGATCATCGAGATTGGCGGCGCGGATGTGCTTACCTATGGCGACATGATGCTGGGTTATGCCCGGGCGCGCGGTTTGCGCCGCAGCCTGCTGCCGGTGCCGGTACTGACGCCGCGTCTCTCTTCGTATTGGGTGCATTGGATGACGCCTGTGCCAGCCAGCATCGCCCGTCCGTTGATTGAAGGGCTGCGTAACGAGGTCATCGTGCGAGAAGATACCGCCCGCCAGCTTTTCCCACACATCCAGCCGTTGGATTATCAATCTGCGGTTGAAAATGCCCTCAGCGATTTGCAGGCGGGCAAGGTGGAAAGCACCTGGAGCGATGCCCTGGCAAGCAGCCAGGGGAGTGTTCGCCCGGTGATCCTGACCTCCCACGAAGGCATGATCATCGAGCGCCGCCAGCGCCTGGTACAAGCCTCGCCGCAGGCTGTTTACAGCGTGTTTTCGCACCTGGGCGGGGAGTATGGCTGGTTGTATTGGAATTGGGCCTGGCAGTTGCGCGGGCTGGCAGACCGCGTGATCGGTGGTGTGGGGCTGCGCCGAGGCCGCCGCGACCCCGACGAGCTACGCCCGGGTGATGCGCTGGATTTCTGGCGGGTGGAAGAGGTGCAGCCAGGGCGCCTGCTGCGCTTACGGGCAGAGATGAAGCTGCCCGGGCAAGCCTGGCTGCAATTTGAAGTCATTCCCCAACAAGCAGCCTGTCGGGTGACCCAGACGGCGTTTTTTGCACCTAAAGGGTTGCTGGGGCTAGTCTACTGGTATGGCTTATACCCGATGCACCGCCTGATCTTCTCCGGTATGATCCAACAACTGGCTCGGCGGGCGGAAACGCTGCACCAGTCGTAACGGTGTTCGCCTCCGCCCCAACAGCAATCAAGATTCCGTGATTGTGCTGGTTTGCTCTCCCGACGGTGGCGTGGCGGCTTCGATCTGCACCGGCAGGCGGCGACTCCACACCAACCAGCCAACAAACAGTGCAATGGGAATCCAACCCACCAGGCTCGCCAGCGTACCGCCGAAGGTCAGGTTGACGCCCATTAAGAAGAGCAGCGGCAACCCGGCGCTGGCGTTCAACGAGCCATGCGCCAGGGCTGGCGCCCACGGGCTTTGGGTGCGCAGGTACAGCCAACTAAAAATGATTCCTATCAGGACGCAGAAAATGCACATAAATAGCATACCCAAAAGCGGGTCGTTGGGGTAGTTGTGCCCCTGTAGAATTACCGGAGCATGCCAGATACCCCACACCAGCCCGCTGATCAGCATGGCGCGCATCTGTCCCAACCCCAGAAGCTGCGGCAGTAAGAAGCCACGCCAGCCCAGCTCCTCCCCCAACCCTAACAGGGCGTTGATCAGCGGACCAACCGTCAGCGCTACCGCTGCCTGGATGCCCACCACCAGCGCCGGTGAGACCGACTCACCTCCCGGCGCGTTCGCCATGGCGGCGCGGATCAGGGGGAAGCTCAAATCGAGCTTGCCCAATTGGAACAGCCAGGTGAATAATCCGGCGATCACAGCCAGGACAGGAGGCAACAGCCATGCCCACAGGTAGGCTTTTCTCTCGCCCAAACGCCGCAGGTGTAGGGCAGCCACTGATCCACCAGCAGACTGCCTGCTTGCCAGTATGGCAGCCACCCCCGGCGCCCACATCGCCAGGCTCCAACAAACCAGGCTGGCGGTCTGGTGTGTGGTCGAGCCAGGCGCGCCAAACGCCAGCGGTACCAAAAACAACGTCCATGCCAGGCCAAATGCCAGCACCAAAAACGTGGTCAGCGCTTTGCGGTTCAAGACCGGCAACTTTTCATGATCTATCAACAGTCACCTCCATGCTTGCTTAACCTGGCATCGAACGTTGCCGCCGCGCCCGGTCGCTCAGCGGGCGTTTGGCAACCACCCGCACTTTATTTGTGCTGTAATGCTGGATCACTGCCAGCACCTCCCAGCCATCCTCGCCCCAATCATTCAACGTGCTTTCGATTTCTTCATCCTTGGGGCTGGAGAACGTACCACCCAGGGATTGCACCAGGTACTCCCATTTTTCAATTTGTTCCATAGCCAAAGCCCTCAATCCTTTCCATGATTGCCCGGCTGGCGTGCCACACGCTGGAAGATCACATAGGAGTAGACCACCAGGAAGAGTGACGAACCGAGCAAGGGTACCATCACAAACCAGATGGCATTCTTGCCCATAAAAGCACCTGCAATTGCCAGGATGCCCGAGGCTTTGAACAACCAGGCGCCCAGGCGGTGTGTTTCGTCCCAGACCTGGTCGTTGCTCAATGTCCAGGGCGTGCGAATGCCAATGAAGAAGTTACGCCTGGCTTTGCCGATCATCACACCCGCATAGTAAATGAATACACCCATCGCGGGCAGCATGGCTGCGCCTATGTTAAAGATGTACCCCAGGTTGTAGATCAACGTCAGCGCGTACATGTATGCCAGGAAGCAGACCAACAAAACAATAAAGACGTTGAAAGTCTCGCGGAAGGTGGCAATATTCTCCTTGAGTGGGTCGATGCGCGGCAGTAGCAGGAAAAGCAGGAAGAGCGCCACGGATACCAGCGGCATCAGGAATATCCCCCAAAAGCGGGAGGTATAGCCATCCACCTGGTTGGCGGCATTCCAGTGAGAAGCCATGCGCTCCGGCAACAGTGGCATGAGCGCCAGCCCGGCGATTGTGGCAGCCATTACAATAAGGATAACAACGATCGAGCTATTTTTGGTAGACATGTTATTACTCCTGAATGCTGGTATTCTGCGCCAGCGAGACCATGCCGCTCAGCCCGCCCAGGTTCATGGTGTCCACGGCGCTGCTGGGCACAATCACCAGGGCGCCTTTCTCCTTGAGCCCTTCGAAGAGCATGTTCATAGCGCGCAGGTGCAACGCGGTGGGGTTGTTTAGATACGCCTGTGACGCCTCCGCAAAAGAAGCGGCAATTTGTTTCTCCGATTCACCAAGAATGACGCGTGCCTGTCGTTCGCGTTCCGCCTGCGCCTGGCGGCTCATGGCATCTTCCAGTTCCTGCGGAATAATAATATCCCTGATTTCGACGGAATTCACTGAGATTCCCCACGGTGTGGTGCGCTCGTCGATGATCTTTTGCAAATCGGCGTCCATCCGGGCGCGACCGATCAGTATATCCGCCAGGTTCATTTGCCCGATCACTTCACGCAGCGCGGTTTGGGCTGCCCAGGCAATGGCAGTGCGGTAATCCTCCACTTCCAGAGCTGCTTTTTCGGCGTCCCATACCAGCCAGAACAAGACCGCATCCACATCCACCGGCACGGTATCCTTGGTGAGGGTCTTTTCAGCGCTGAATGGCGTCACCATCACGCGGTGATCGATCCAGTTGGCAATCGTATCCACCACCGGCAGCAGCCAAAAGACACCCGGTCCGTAAAGACCGCGGAATTTTCCCAAGCGCAGCACCACCGCTTTCTCCCATTGTGACGCAATCTTGAGCGCCAGCAGCAGGTTGGTGCCAAGCAGTGCCATGACGATGACAAAGATGGCAATCCAGGTATCGGATACGCCACCCGTATCCAGCATGGCGGCACCCGCCACAGCGGCTACATAAAACAGTAGTGCCAGGGTAAGAGCTACACCGTTGGTGCGCGCCGTGAGTTGGGCGCTTGTTTTGGTTTCTTGTGTAGATGTATTTTTTTTCATAGTGTCCTCTTCAATGAATATTCTTCAGCTTCAAAATCAGGCGGAGCGCCGTTGGCTTTCCAGTCTTGCAGGAGTGCATGGATAATCTCTGCCACCTCATCCGGAGAGTCTGCCAGCCGGGCGGCTTCTGCCAGGTAGCGGCGCGTCAGGCTTTCCAGGCTGCGTTGCCGCAGGCGTTGTAATGTCTCGGACGAGGGCGGTTCCCAGATGTAGGTGCCGCGTCCCTGTTGGGTGGAGATCAAACCAGCTTCATCCAACATGCGGTACGCTCGCGCCACGGTGTTGAAATTCACCCGCAGATCGGTGGCAAGCTGGCGCACAGTGGGCAGTTGATCACCTGGTTTGAGTTCACCATTCGCCACCATCGCGCGCACCTGTTCCGTAATCTGGGCGTAGATCGGCTGCCCCGAGCGAAAGTCGATCTTTATGTGCATGGTTGGATACTCGCCAATAGTATTTCTCCTGATTGTAGCATTGTCTTATTGTATAATTGTATCATTGTGCCATTGTATACGAAGGTTCGCCTTCTGTCAAGAGGATTGGCTGCCTTCTTGCCATTTTTTATTGACACAAAGACGCGAGGAATGCTGCATGGTATCCTTGGTGTCTTCGAGTCTTAGTGTCAAATACCTTGGCGGTCAACGGGAGATTGCTTCGGCAAAAGGCGCCTCCTAAGAAACTCTTACAAGAATACATACGAGTTATTAGCCCATTCGCGCTATTCGCGTTGGAAGTTCTCAGAGCATGTTTCCTCCCAAAGAAATGCGCGCAGCGCTGTGGAGTTACTCGCAATGACGGGTGGGGATTGCTGCTCGGCGCCGCCGTTGCAGATCTCCTGACCCCAACTTACTACCGACCACAAGTCTCCAAATGTTGAAAATTTCCAACGCGAATGGCGCGAAGAAGCGAATGACGCGAATTTACATATAGAGGCATCGTTCTGCTGCTTATCCTGGCTGCCTTATTGTCATTTTTTAACATAAGGACGCGAAGACACCAAGGATTTTTATTAAATTCTTAATATTGAATGCTTTGCGGCACGTCTCGCACGGTTCTAATCCAGGCCCCCAGGTCTTCTGCACCAAATTTCCCCTGGTAGAGTTTCTTTTCTTCGTTTACCCGCATAAGCGCCTGCCAGAGTTCTCCGGCATTCGCCTGGCTAATCTTTTCAACCGAATCATACCCGGACTCGATCAGCAGCCTGGCAAATTTCGGACCCACCCATTTTGTTCTTGCCACGTCGGTTAACCGGGTTAACTCCAATATCTCCTCATCCGTGATTTGGTTTTCAATTGCCAGCCTGTGGCTGGTTGCTGTTCACCTCACGCCGCAGCAAGGTCATCTGTCTTATTCTCCTGGCAACTTAATCCGAAAGGTCAATCGTTTCTCCGCCATACTCCCCGCTAACCGTCAGGTGATAGTCGACATCGCGGGTGTAGATCAACTCGCCGTCTGCCAATCCCGTCACCGAGACGTTCAACGTGAACAATTCAGTGTCATAACTGTACGATCCGCTGCCGGTCATTATGAAGCCTTCCGAGAAAGCACATCCAGCAAAAGTATAAGCCTCGCCATCGTCGCTGGCTTCAAAAGTCCAGCTACCTCCAAAAGGACAACCGGTAGCGGTGGGTGTATCCAGATCCCAGTAATAATACTCGGGCAGGTAATACATCTCATTATCGACCGACTCAAGCGCTTCCAGGGGATCTGCGAAATCAGCCGCACTGCGCGGAGCTAAGGGGACAAATTCATAGGCAACCGCGCCTTCACATTCGGTTTGGCGATCGGGTAAGGCATCCTCCACCAGGAAAGCGGTGACCAGGTCATCAACGCAGGCATTCCCCCAGCCGAAGATGACGTGCGGTCCACCCGCGTGGGTGACCAGGTAACCATCCTCTAACCGGTTAAAGACATCGACGCCATTTTGGTAAGGCGTGGCTGGATCGGTGGTGGATCCGAGCACCAGGGTTGGAATTCCTTCGGCGCTGAACGGCGGGATCCTGGTATCCTCATCGCGGGCGGTGTGCCAGAAAGCGCACGGCAGATCACCATAGAAGATCGAAGCGAAACGCGGCAGGCTGGCGTCGATGGCATCCCCCGCACGTAGCAGAGCCTCGGCTCGTTCTTCGGGTGTCGCCCCTGGATAGCTGTAATCCTGGCATTCCACCCCATAGTAGATAGCATCCGACCAGGAAGGATCCAGGATAGCTTCCTCGGTTTCTGGGTCAAGGATAAGCGAATTGTAGAGCAGTCGCAGCATGGGAACCAGAGTGCCATCACGAGCATACGACGCCAACGCACGCAGGAAGATCATGCGCGCCCCCTCGGAATAAAGGAAACCAGATGCGGCAGTTTCAAGGTCAGAGAATGTGAACATCCGGGAGGCTGTGCCGCCCGTTGGCAGAGGAAAATCAACAGCTTGAGGCTCTTGGCGCAGGTTCGCTGCCAGCGTGTCATAGACCAGCAGCGCGTCGCTGCCCATATCGGCCTGGCATAGCTTATCTGCGTCGCAGGCTTTGAGGGTTTCAACCAGCACATCGTTGAACGCCTGCGCCTGCTGGGCGTAGAATTCCAACCCATTCAGAGTCAGGTCAACCGTGCCATCCAAAATCAACCCGGCAAGCCGGTTGGGATGGGCTGCGGCGTAAGTCTGCGCAAATTGTGTGCCGTAACTCTCACCGTATAACCAGATGGTTTCATCACCCATGGCGGCACGAAACAGGTCCAGGTCTTCAACGGCTTGTTCCGTGCCCAGGTACGCCAGGGTATCTGGAGTATTCATTTCAGCGACGCAATCTGCTGCAAAGCTGCGCGCGGCTGCAACCAACGCAGTTTCTTCTTCAGGGGTGGAGGCGCTCCACTCCGCCCGGTAGAAAGCCGCGGCTGCCTCCACGCATTGCAGCCCGCCCGATAGACCTACGCCGCGCTGGTCGAAGAATACAATATCAAAATACTCCGCAATGCTGGGGTCGAACGCCGCAGTGTAATTGTCAGCCACTTGCAGACCCGCCATGCCCGGACCACCGTTCGCCGTAACGAATATTCCCTTGCGCTCCCCGCTTGCTGGCAGCACCCCGAAGACCACATCCAGCGTGCGCCCATCGGGGTTGAAATGGTCGTAGGGTACAGTTATCGTGATGCAGGTAAAATCGCTTTCCGGGCAAGGTGTGCCTCCCAATCGTTCCAGGCGGGAGGTGGTAGATTCTTCCGCCGCTTCTGTCTCGCTGATGGCGATCTCGGTTGGCGGTTTGGTAACAACAACCTGCGGGGTAATCATTTCTGTGCTTGTGGGCTGGGGAGGTGGTTGGGTGGGTTTGCTACAGGCTGCTAAAATAAGCATGGAAACGGCTAAAAGCATCAATAATTTTTGAAATCTGCTGATCATTGGGAATCCCTCCGAAAATCGATCTGGGTACCTCGGCGCGAAAAGCCAGGTTATTCGTAAAAATCTTTTTCGTTTTTTCAACCATCATTTTATCGCAAATTTGTGCCGTGAACATCGGAATCGCAAATACATCTACTCCCTCTGGCTGCCATCAAACCATCCTCCCCTCTCGCTGATTGAGGCTTTCCTTACCCCCGACCCCCCCGACCGCCGGTCTCCCCCTTTCCTCTTTTCCACCTTTTCCCTATTCCCCTTTCTGTTGCTGGTCGCCGCAGGTCTCCCCTGATCTCACCAAAATTTAGAGTACAATATTGATGTTTCTGGAATCATAGAGTCATTAGTTAGTATATAGACCGGAGATTTGATATGGAATTTAAATCCAAACGGCTGACTTTTGAAGAACTTAGCGAACGATTGCGCGATTACGAGAGTCAGTATGGACTATCAACCATTGAATTCTATCGTCGTTACCAAAGCGGTGAATTGGGAGATGGCGATGAATGGATGATGTGGAGTGGAATATATCACCTGTATCTAACTTCCCTGCCCATCCGCCAGTTCATGCAGAGTGAGGTCGCCTCGGCGTGAAGATCGACGATTACTTTGCTACTCTAATGCACCACATCACCCTGAAATTATCAGCCATCCCCATCACAAACACATTGGGCCAAAAGATAAACTGGCTCCTGCTGACCAACCCAGCCTTGGTCAAATCTTCTCCGAAATTGATATCTTTTTAGCGCAACAAACCAGATGAGGGCTACTCATCGTCACGAATCTCTCCACCCCAACCCAAGATTGAACGCAGGTCTCCAAATGTTAAAAAATTTTTAACGCGAATGTCGCGAATAAGCGAATGTCGCGAATTTACATATAGAGGCATAGTTCTGCTGCTTATCCTGGCAGCCTTGTTGCCATTTTTTTTGACACAAAGACGCGAAGACACCAAGCATTGCAATAAAAATTCTTCGTGCCTTGGTGTCTTGGTGTCAGGGTTTTAACAAAGTCTGTTGTCGCTATGGAAAAGGCGCTCGTTTCCCGGCGAAGCTACCTGCTGTCTTGCCAGGAGATGGCTTCAACCGGCAAAGAACGCCGGTTTCGCAATGACATGCCAGAATGATTGGTTAAAATCGGGGTTCTATCCTTGTCATCCCCTGGTTCTTTTTAATATCCAACCTCGCTTCTCGAGCAACTTTGCGAAGTCATGCCCTGAAACTGCTTTCACACCGCGATCTCCAGCACCTTATCGTTTTTGGTTAACTCAATATCTTTTAAGTCCACGGACAAACATCCCTCAACGGCTTCATAGATATTGCTAAGGAGTTCATCAAATGTCTCGCCCTGTGTGGCACAACCTGGTATTGAGGGAACTTCAGCCCAATAGCCTCCCTCTTCCGCTTCATGAACAATCACTTTAAGTTCCATCAATTTACCTCACTCATGTTTTATAACACATTACCATTAATGATGGCTATGGTTTACAGTACCAATGCCGAAACCCGGCTCACCGCGTTGCCAGGCAAGCATCACCTGTTTACAGGCAAATGTATCCATATTGTACAGCAAAAATGGGAAATACAGTCATCATCAATCTCTCTCGACCGCCGGTCTCCCCCCTTCCTCTTTTCCACCTTTTCCATATTCCCCTTTCTGTTGCTGGTCGCCGCAGGTCTCCAAATGTAAAAAATTTCCAACGCGAATGGCGCGAATAAGCGAATGTCGCGAATTTACCAAGGATTTTCACAAGAATTCTTTGTGCCTGTTCTGAAAATAAATTATCCAGCCAAGGCAACTGTGTCAGCCTTTGCATTGGCTATACCATACCATTTTCACCCTCCGGCAACGACAATCCATTTGTCGGTTTTCTTTACACGTAAAACTGGCTGTGGTAGAATGCGCTTGGTGGTTTTTTGATTACAATCTGTCCATCGGGAGAGGGTAGCATGAAGCAACAGCATAAAGATCAACCCAGGCAACCAGCCCGGAAAGCATGGCAAAAACCAGCGCTCATCGTGCTGGTGCGGCGCAAGCCGGAGGAAGCCGTGCTGCAGGCTTGTAAAAATTTATTTGACGCAAGTCCAAGTGATGTGTGTTTTTCTGAAATTTGCTCCATGAACATGCCCTCCTAACTCTTGATCCCCGCGCTCTCGCCGCTCTTGGCGTGAGCACAGCCAAAGCATAGGAACCCCGTAAGGGAGGGCAGCGTTCACGCCCCCGGCTGCGGTTGGCATGGGTCTTTCATCCCGGCAACCGCGGGGGTTTCTCAGGCGTCAGGCGCTGGGTTGTGCCCGCTTCGCCCGACCTTATTATTTCCGGCGACGGCTGTTCGCCGTTTTTTTGTTACAGAGCAAAATACTTTCACGAGACCCCGCATAGCGCTGGCGCATTTTCTGATCCGCCCGGGAAAATTCATCCAATCCACGGCGCTAATAACCAGGAGATAGAAGAAAGGAGACTTTCATGACCACAGACCTAACCCTGGACGGCATCTACACCCCATCCGAAAACATCGTGGCGCGCCTCATCGAAGGTGAAGTGATGATCGTGCCGCTGACAGCCGGTATTGGCGAGTCGGACGAGGGGTTGTACACCCTGAACGAGTGCGGGCAGGCCATCTGGCAGCAGTTGGATGGCAGGCAAAGCCTGCGGGCAGTGGCAGCCCAACTCGCCGCCGAGTATGAGGCTGCCGAGGGTGAGATCGAAGCCGATGTGCTGGGATTGGCAAGGGAGTTACTGGAGCGTG
>Ga0194126_10006481_pt1 | contig 16692 bp, 11 predicted proteins | sample TA2KigC150mmetaG_FD_148641 | JGI IMG/M metagenome (GOLD analysis project Ga0194126, IMG submission 148641) | Freshwater microbial communities from Lake Tanganyika, Tanzania - TA2015035 Kigoma Deep Cast 150m | ecosystem: Environmental > Aquatic > Freshwater > Lake | place: Tanzania: Lake... | reverse complement strand
GGTGCGGGCGGCTTCTGCGACGGCAAGACCCTGGCCGCGGCGATTGCCATGGGGGCCGCCGGCGTACAGATGGGAACACGGCTTCTGGCAACCGAGGAGAGCGACTTCCATCCCCTGTGGAAGGAACAGGTCGTCAAGACGGAGGACCGTGGCACCCTGGTGGCCCGCGGCGTCGTGGGGCCTGCCCGGTGGCTGAAGACCCCCTCAACCATGATCCATCTGCAAAATAGCATCCTCAAGTCTCCCGGGGTCTTTACGGGCATTCCCGACGATTGGAGCACCGCGCCGCCGGAATTGCTCGAGTATGAAAGGGCCGGCATCAAAGCGGTCTGCACGGGCGATCGGGAAAAGGCGATGATGGCGGGCGGCGAATGCGCGCAGCGGGTCAGCGATCTCCCCAAGGTTCGCGATCTGATCGAGAGGATCATGAAGGAGGCCGAGGACATTATCAAAAATATGCACAAAAATCTGGCCGCATCGTGACGGTAAGGATTTTGGAATGGCTTGACAAAAAAATAAAGATGTGTACGAAATGCGCCCACCATTTTTAAAATTCGATTCTCGACGGGAAATGACACCATGAAGACCTACGAGCAAATCAACGACCGTATCGAATCAGGAAAGGCAGTCGTCCTGACAGCCGATGAGATCATGGACTACGTGGACAAAAAGGGGCTCCGGGCCGCGGCCGAAGAGGTGGATGTCGTCACGACCGCGACGTTCGGCCCGATGTGTTCATCGGGCTGCTTCCTGAACTTCGGGCATTCCAAGCCGAGGATCCGGATGTCGGAAGCGTGGGTCGCCGATGTGCTCGTCTATACGGGTCTGGCGGCCGTGGACGTCTATCTGGGATGCACGCAGCTTCGGCATGGAGATCCGGCCAACATGTACCCGCCCGGTGAGTTTCGATACGGCGGCGGGCATGTGATCGAGGATCTCGTGGCGGGGAAAACGCTCCAGCTCTTCGCCCTCTCCTACGGCACGGACTGTTATCCGCTCCGGGAGATCCGGACCTACTTCACCATCGGGGACCTGAACCAGGCGATCATGGTCAATCCCCGCAACTGCTACCAGAACTACAATGTGGCGGTCAACCGGTCAAACCGCACGATTTACACCTACATGGGCCAGCTCGAACCGAACCAGAAGAACGCGAATTACTGCTCCGCCGGCCAATTGTCGCCCCTGCTCAACGACCCCTACTACGAAACCATCGGCGTTGGAACCCGCGTCTGGCTGGCGGGGGCGCAGGGGAACGTGTACGCGGAGGGGACGCAGCACGCCGGCGGCGTCGGCAGGACGCCGGACGGCATGCCGATGGGCGGAGCGGGCACGCTGGCGCTGACCGGCGACATGAAGCAGATGCGCAAGGAGTTCGTCCGGGGTGTGAGCTTCCCCGGCTACGGCGTCTCGCTGTCGCTGGGGATAGGAATCCCCATTCCCATCCTCAATGAAGAGGTCCTGCGGCGCGCCTGCGTGCGCGACCGGGACATCCTCGCCCCGATTGTCGATTACGGTTCCGAGTATCCTCAGAATACCGGCAACGTCATCGGTCATGTGAGCTACGAACAACTGCGCACCGGCCGGATCGAGATCGACGGCCGGACGGTGGAGGTCGGTTCGCTCTCTTCATACTACAAAGCCCTGGAAGTGGCCCATCTGCTGGCGGACGAGATCCGGCGGGGCGATTTCCGGGTTTCCGCCCCGATCGCCCCCCTCAAGAGGGACGCCAAAATGAAACCGCTTGTGAAAAGGGAGCCGCCGCGATGAACAACTCCACCGTCACAAAGAAGCTGATGTTCTACTTTCCAAAATGCATCTGCGACAAGCCGATCGTATACCATCTGGTCAAAGACCATAACCTCATCGTCAACATCTTTCGCGCCAAGGTGACGCCCGAGGAGGAAGGATACCTCGTCCTGGACGTCACGGGCACGGAGGAGGCGATCGGGGGCGCGATCGACTTTGTAAGGACCTTCGACGTCACGGTGAACTACTCCGGCAAAGGGGTCATCCGCGACGAGGAGCGCTGCTCCCACTGCGGCTACTGCGTCCCCTACTGCCCCACGAAGGCGCTGAAGATCGAGGACGGCGCCACGCGAAAGGTCGCCTACAACGAATCGGCGTGCATCGAGTGCCTGGCGTGCATCCGCATCTGTCCCTATGGCGCGTGCACATCGGCATTCTGACAGGCTGTTGAAAAAAAACCCATCTGCTGCGTTTCCCTTACACTTCGCCGTTCAACGTACAAAACAGTACGCCTCACGGCTCAGGATCGCGGGGGCCTTGCATCTGGACGTTTTTGAACAGCCTGCAAGGAAACTTTTTCAACAGATTGCATGTCCCCTCAAATAGTCAATGAACCACAAACGGGTATACCGCACCTTCGTTCATAAAGAGGCGAGCCTCCATATCTGCTGCGAAGCGTTTGAGGCAGTCACAGGGGAGATCGTGCGGCAAAGGGCGATTCTGGAGGAGTATATCCGTCGGCATCCCCGCTTTCACCATTCGCTCGAACCCGTTGTGCTCCTCGCCGATGCGCCCGAAGTCGCGCAGCGGATGGCCCGCGCCGCGGAGACCGTGGGCGTTGGGCCGATGGCGGCCGTCGCCGGCGCCATGGCCCAGCTTGCCGTCGAGGCGGCTCTCGAAGCAGGAGCCGAAGAGGCGATCGTCGACAACGGCGGGGACATCTATCTGAAGACCGTCGAGCCCGTGGTCATCGGTCTCTACCCGGGCAGGTCGGAGCCGCTCGGCCGGCTGGCCTTCTCCCTTCAGCCCTCCGACACCCCTGTGTCCGTCTGCTCGTCCTCGGGAAAGATGGGCCACTCGCTGAGCCTGGGTTTTTGCGATCTGGCCACCGTGGTCGCCAAAGACGCCGCTTTGGCCGACGCTGCCGCGACGCTGGCCGGCAACCTCGTCAAGACCGTCGATGATGTGGAGCCTGCCCTTGATCGGATCGTTTCCATAGCGGGGATCAGCGGTGTGATGATCGTCAAGGACGGCCACGCGGGACTCGCCGGGAAGCTTCCTCCTCTTGTGAAGACGAGCTGACAGAAGTTGCCAAGGCGCGCATAAAAAGGGCCTTTCCCAAAACCGGTTTGCGGCATTGATGGGCGTATCGAAACGTGAAGAATCCAACAGAAGCAACTTACATAATTTACAAAAAAGGAGGTATCCGGTCATGATCATGGTCGTTCTGCACTATCCCGCGCTCGCGCCCACCCTTGAGGAGTTACGAGCTGACAAGAAAAAGTCGGTGCCGTTCTTCGAAAATATTCCCGGGTTGATCCACAAAACTTGGGGAATCAACGAAAAGACGGGCCGGGGTGCGTCTGTCTATCATTTTGAAGATCAGACCTCTGCCGATACTTGGTTCAACTCCGAGACCTCGCAGCGCTTCCGAGCAGCGAACAATGCCTCGCTCGAATACTTCGATGTGGCGGCAATAGCTTCAACCAAGCCCCTGAAGTAGCGCTCCAGACCGCGATCAAGGACTTTTCCGGCATGCTTCCCGTAAAATCAGCTTCGCTTAATGACTTCCAATCCGAAGCACCTCATGATAGAATGACGGATCGGTTTAGTGAATGATAAAGGAGACAGAGATGAAAAAAACCACGCTCAAAAATAAATCGTTATGGATGTTTATTCCGGGAATGTTTCTTGCCGCTGCGATCTTATTTCCCTCCTCATCGGTCTTTGCGGCCGCCGGCGACTACCCCAGCAAGCCGGTCCGGTTTATCATACCCTTTGCGCCGGGAGGGAGCACCGATGTCATCGGGCGGCTGGTGGCAACCAAGCTCACGGAGCGCCTCGGGCATCAGTTTGTCGTAGAAAACCGCAGCGGAGCGGGAAGCGCGATCGGCTCGGAAGTGGTCGCCAAATCGAAACCCGATGGTTATACGCTGCTGTTCAACACAAGCGCTTATGCGACGAATCCCCTCGTCAGCGATGTGCCCTACGATCCGGAGAAGGCCTTTGTTCCAATCGCCAAGATCGGCGGCGCAGCGGCCGTGCTGTCGGTCCATCCGTCGGTCCAGGCCAACTCCGTGAAAGAGCTTCTTGCGCTGGCCAGGCAGCAGCCCGGAAAGCTGGTCAGCTCCGGAGCCGGGATCGGCAGTTTCGGACATCTGGCCACCGAGCTCTTCAGGTCCATGGCCGGCATCAATTACACCATCGTCCAGTTCAAGGGGGGCGGCCCTGCGATGATCGATACGATGGGGGGACATAGCCAGATCAACATGGGATCCCTTGCGCTGACATATCCCCAGATAAAGGCCGGCAAGCTCAAGGCCCTTGGCTACGGGGCGCTTCGCCGCAGCAGGCTCGTTCCCGACATGCCGACGATTTCCGACTCCGGCGTCCCCGGGTATGAGGCGATCATATGGTGGGCGCTTGCCGCGCCGGCAGGAACGCCGAATGCGATCGTCGAAAAGCTTTACAAGGAGCTGGAGGTGATTCTGCAGATGGAAGCGATCAAGCAGGCCTTCGATATCCAGGGGGCGGACATCGATCTGATAGGTCCGGCCGCGACCGTTAAATTCATCGAAGCGGAACGCGTCAAATGGGGAAAAATCATCAAAGAGGGTAATATCAGGGAAAAGTAAAGACACAAGATGTCATTGATGAATCGGGCCGTTCGCACCGGCAGGGTTATTTGAATGCGACTGCAGGAGAGCCGCCGGCGCGGGCCGGTCGACCCCTGACTTCAAACTCGATGGAGTCCAGTATCGCCCCACCCTCTCCGACGAGGGAGAGACGATGCCGTCCCCTTTCGGGTTTCCAGCGCAGCAGATGTCCCGTCCCCGGCAGGGTGTTTCCGTCAAGGCGCCAAGCATAGGCGACGCCGCTTTCACCGGCTTCAAAGATGACCCGTTGGTTCTCGTCCGGGATATCGGGGTCGAGGGCGATGATGGTCTGGTTCAGGGGATAGTCAATCTTCGGCCGGGCCTTCGTTCCGGCGGCAGCGATAGATACGATCCCCCCTGCCGGCTCGGTCCCGGCGATAAACCACTCCTCGATGGCCTTGCCCTGGAAGGGTTGAAAGGCGATCCTTTTAGCGACGACGCCGTCGGGCGGCTGCGGCGTCGGGCTCGGCCGGTTGAGGTGCAGGTAGTTCATGATCTCCAGCCACACGGGGGCGGCGCCGGCAACGCCTGTGACGTTTCGCATCGAGCCGCCCGAAAAATTGCCCACCCAGACGCCCACGGTGTAACGGCTCGAATAGCCGATGCACCAGTTGTCCCGCATGTCCTTGCTCGTTCCCGTCTTGACGGCGCTCCAGTATCTCGTGGCCAGGGGATTTTCGAAACCGAAGGTCATCCCCCGCGACTCCCGGTCGGAGAGGATCTGGGAGACGATGAAGGCGGCATTTGCGTCCATGACGCGCACTTTATGCCTGCGCTTGTTGTCGAAGGTCATTGTAAGCTCGCTCCACAACCCTTCGTTGGCCAGGGTCCGGTAGGCGTTGACGAGCTCCTGCAGGCTCACATCGACCGACCCCAAGGCCAGGGACAGGCCGTAATGATCGCCCTCTTCAAGGTCCCCGAAACCGAGCATTCCGAGCCGCTGGACCAGGACGTCGGGACCGACCAGCATCAGGGTGCGCACGGCGGGAATATTGAGCGACGAGGCAAGGCTTTCGCGGACGCTCACGGGACCGCGGAAGATATTGTCGTAGTTCTGCGGCGCGTAAATCCCGCCGACCGTGGGAACAAACAGGGGGCTGTCGTCCAGGAGCGTGGCGGCGGTGACAATTTTCTTCTCCAGGACCGTTTGGTATAAAAAGGGCTTGAGGGCAGAGCCGGCCTGCCGTCTGGCGATGATGCCGTCCACATGGGGAGCGCTGGATAAGGGCCCCGTGTTGGCCACATAGGCGAGGATCTCCCCCGTCTGATTATCGACAACGAGGACGGCCCCGTCCTCGACGTTCTTGTGCCGCAATCCCCTCAACCCGCCTTCCAGGACCTCGGAGGCAAATCCCTGCAGGGCCCCGTCGAGTGTCGAGAGCGCCTCCCGCTTCCCCTCCCTAAGAAGCTTTCTCGCCACATGGGGGGCCAGGGCGGCGCTGGGTCTGATCGCGTAGAGTCCCGTCAACCGATCGGCGGCAAGCGTCTTTGCTTCCATCGCTGCGGCTTCGAGTCCCATGGACCGGGCGAGCAAACCGGCCCGATGGGCAACGGCTGCGGCCTGGGCGTTGGGGGCGCGGATCAGGGAAGCGAGTATGAGCGATTCCGGGTCCGTCAGTCCCGAGGGCATCTTCCCGAAGAGGCCCCGCGCGGCGGCCGCAACCCCCTGGAGCTCGCCCCGAAGGACGATGAGATTGAGATAGGCCTCGAGGATCTCCTCTTTTGTCCAGGATTGTTCAATCGCCAGGGCGAGCTCCGCCTGACGCCATTTCTGCCCAAGCGACCGCTTGCCCTCCCGGGGCTTCAGCCGCGGATCCAACAGGGCGGCGAGCTGCATGGTGATGGTGCTGGCGCCCCTTGGCTTTCCGGAAAGGACTTGGCCTGCAACGGCCGCCCCGACGGCCCGCCAGTCGATTCCCCCGTGCCCGTAAAAGCGCCGGTCCTCCGATTGGATGACGGCCCGCTGCAGGGCCGGCGACACATCCTTCAGGGCCGTCCAGCCCAGACGCCGGCCCTTCGCGTTCACCCGCAACTCATGGATCACCTCGCCGTTCCGGTCCAGGAGGAGGGCATCGGATTTGGCGTAGGCGTTTTTGACATCTGCAAAACGAGAAATGGCGCACGCCTCCGGGGCCGCAAGGACTGCGAGCGCCGCGAAGAGCAATGTCCCTGTGACGAGTTTCATAGACCCATTTCCATTACGATATCTTCGTACGCACTGAAAACCATGCTCCCTCCACACGCTGGACATTTTTCGACCCTGCTCCTCCTCGCTCCGCTGCAAAGACGAAACTCGCGCTGAAGCGCTCAGACAGTCGTCTTTGCGGGCGCTACGCTGCGGGGGCAGGGTGTCCGAAAAATCTCCAATGCGTGCTCCGGGACATGATTTCCAGTGCCCCCCTTATTGTTGTACGACTATGTCCGCGTTCGGCATCTCCCCGAACATCTCCGGCGCATAGAGCGCCTCCACCCGCGTCTCCGGCATTTGGAACGTCCCAGGATTGTTGAGGCGCAGGGTATATTCGATGGACCAGGGCCCCTTCGGCACGTACTCGTAATAGGCCCGGAATGCCTCGAAAGACCGCTCCTCGAAGGTCGGCCAGATCCAGCCCGCGGCCCTCTCGCCAAGGGTCAGGAGGGTCGAATCCCTCCCCAGTCCCGTCCCCAGGATACTAGAGCCGGCCGGTACGGGGTCGTTGACGACGACCCAGGTCATATCCGCCTGGGCGCTCAAGTCGAGTCTGACCCTGACCGTATCGCCCCTGCTCCACCTGCCCTGCGTCTTCTGTACGACCGGCGTCAGCGTCTTTTTGATACTGTAGCCGCTTGAAAAAGGCTGCCTCAAGGGGATGGCGGCCAGGCTCTGGAGAGTCACCCAGGGTTTTCCTTCCCCCTCGTGGCGGATGGAAAGGGTTTTCTTGCCGTCGGGCCAGCGGAAATCGACGGAGCCGTTCTTCGCCGTCCGATCGGCCAAAATCGTTTTTTCATCCTGATCAACACTGAGGACCGTCGCCCCCGTGACCGGCTGTGCTTCGTACCTGTCCGAAAATTTCTTCATGGCCAACACGCCCCAGGCGTTGGCCGTCGTCGTTCCCCATGCCCCCCGCTGCATCCGTCCCAACGCCCCCCGGACGAGCCTCGGCATATCCTCCCTCCATTTTTCGTCGGCGAGGAAGGCCAGGACGGTTCTAACGGCGTTGACATCGCCGCCCTGCATAAGCCACCAAAGATGGTCGGTCCGCTCCGTCGAAAAGGACATCGCCGTCCCCTGGAAATTCAGGCGCGAGCGGATGATCTGCTCCGCCTGGGCTCGTCTGGCCTCGCGATCCGGGATGGTTTCCAGACCTGTGAGGATACTGATCCAATCCAGGACGGCGGACGTGGGCCATAGATCGGCCTCCACACTGATGGCGCTAAGCAGCTTCGCCTCGGCCTTGCCGTGTCGCGACAGGGCCTCCATGGCAGCCAACTTCCGTATGGACAGATCCGCCGTCGGCAGGGATGAACGGCGGATCACCCGGCCCTCGATAAAGCCTCGCAGCCCCTTTGCCATCTTCTCCCGGACGTCGTCCGGGAGCTGCAAACCGGCTTCGTGCGCAACGGCGAGGATATAGGCCGTCAGGCTGTCGTTTCCATAGGGCATGCGGGGGAAATACTTGACCAGGCCGTCCCGGTCGAGATGGGATGGAAGTTCCGCCGCTACCTTTTTCCATAGATCGCCGTCCTGCAGGGCGATCGCCCGCGATACCTTCTGCTCCATGCAGGTGTAGGGGTATTGCCTCATGTAGTGGGAAACGCCGCTCAAACCCCCGATGAGCTTGGCGCGGGCCGAGACCCGGATGCCGCCCTTGTGGGGAAGGGCGTCCCGCGGTCTTTCCAGATCGAAGACGACCGGTTTGTCCGGCTGCACGATCGTGGCCTGGTAGGTCCTCACCGGGACGGCGGCAACGACGCGCTGCGCCGTCTTGAGCCGGTCTTCGGCGCTCCCGTCCCTGGCGGCGGCGGACACCTCCCACTCGAGGCGCTCCTTCCCGACGGGCGCCGCTGCTTCCCAGGCGATCTCCTGCGCCGCCCCCGGCATCAGGTCGACACCCATCGGCGCCGGCGCATCCGGGGCGCCGGTGAGCTTCGCCTTGATATCGACCTGCATCGGCCGGCCGGAGGCGTTTCGCACCGTGAAGCCCGCCCGAAAACGATCCCCCTCCCGCACCATGGGCGGAAGGCCGGACAGGAGCATCAGGTCCTGCGTGGATACGATGCTGGTCTGGCCTGTGCCGAATTGATCGGGGCCGCCGCTCGCCACGGCGACGATCCGAAAGGAGGTCAGCGCATCGTTGAGCGGGACCAGAACCTCCGCTTCCCCCTTGTCGTCGAGGGGAACCCGCGCCTTCCAGAGGAGCAGGGTATCGAACAGCTCCCGCGTGATCTGCTTTCCCCCTCCGCCGCCGTGGGGAAGCGCCTTCAGCCCGAAATGCCGCTTTCCGACCACCTGCATCTGGGCGGTGGATGTCCTGACGCCGTATCCCCGCTCGGCCATCATCGCCTCCAGGAGCTTCCAGCTGTCATTGGCCATCAATTCGAGGAGACCCTCATCCACCGCGGCTACCGCCACTTCGGCGCCGATGCGGGGAGCGCCGCTTGCGGCCTGCAGGACCTTTATACGGACCGGCACCTTCTGGCGAATCCGGTACTCCTTCTTTTCCGTCGTCACCGAAACCTTCAGTTCGTGGGCCCGCCAACCCACCTTGATCTCCGCGATCCCCAACTTGAACGCCGGCTTCCCCAGATCCACCGTCGCCGTGGGCTGGACGCCCGCCACACGGCCCCGGACACAGAGGGCGGAGACATAGATGTTCGGCGCATAGGACTTCTTCACGGGAATCTCGATGACGGGCTCCTCCCCGGAGAGCTCTTTGACAAAGGTCTCCACGACCCCTTCCCGCTCGATGGTCACGAGGGCCGTCGCCCGGCGGAAAGGCATCCTCACCTGGAACCTGGCCGTCTCGCCCGGCTCGTAGCGCTTCTTCTCGGGCAGGAGGTCGATCCGGTCGTTGTCGGTCAGGCGGAACCACCAGTCTGAATTTTCGGCAACCCAGACGTCCTGATGGGCGGCGGATGCGTTGCCGGCGTCGTCGATGGTTTCGGCCTGGAGAACCACCTCGCCGGAGAGGGGTGATTTCACCTCACAGACGAGGAGCCCCTTGCCGTCCGTCCGGCCTTCGCAAAGGGGCCCGATACGCTTGGTTTCCGTCCAGTGGCTGTAAGAATAAAACCCTCCGACCAGTCTCTTCCGGTGGGAATAGTGTTTCTTCTGGTATAGATCGACCTTGATGAGCGCCCGGGAAACCGGCTTCCCGTCGAGTCCCAGTGCGAGGGCATGGAATTTCAGCGCATCGCGGGAAAGCGCCCAGGAGTCGGACTTGATACCCACGACCACCTTCGCCGGCCAGAGGGGGATATTCCGCGATACCGTCTGGGTCTCGCCGCTGGGGTCCCTGAATTCGAGCTCCGCGTGGATGTCGTGGGGCGTGCCTACTCGCCCGATATTGGTCAGTCTGGCACGGGCCGCGCCGGCTTGATCGAGCTTGATCTCCAGCGTCTTGAACGCCTTCTTTCTCACCGCCTGTCCCTCGGCTGAGGGTGACGCTTCATCAACCCCTTCTTCGGCATACACCCCTTTGGAGATCCCTTCGGAAACCCGGCCGTTTGCAAAGGTCACGCCTTCGTAATCGCTGAAGGAGACAGATCGGGGCCGCAGGTCGCTTCTGAGCTTGACGTCCTCGTGGGCCGCCCCGCCGCCGGCAAGATAGGCGACCATGACATCGAGATCCGCTTCGGAAACATTGACCAGGGGGGCTGCCGGCGGCTGGATCGAACCCTTCATCAGGGGCACACGGAATTCCTCGACCCGGAAGGACCCCGAGGCCAGCGCCCCGGCCCTGGGTTCATTCTCTTCCCCGCTATCGTCATCCCTTTCCGTCGATTCCGGTCGCTTGGCCGGTTTTGGCTTGGCAGAGGGTTCTTTCAGCAGACGGATGTCATACACCCCCAGTTTGGCATCCCTGGGAATCTCCCATGTGGTCTCGGCGGTCCCGCCGGCATCCCACCGCAGGGGAAACTCGTAGCGATCCCGGCTTCCAGCGTGTCTGATCGATACGGCCTTCGGGTAGCCCCCCTTGTTCGCCAGGGACAGCCCCCGCATGGTTTGCCTCCTCAAGAAGTGTTTCATATGGACCGTTTCGCCGGCGCGCAGGAGTTTTCTGTCCAGCACCGAAGCGGCCAGCAGGGGCCCCCGATAAGATGAATCGGGTAGATTGAATTGGTAGGGTTCGATCCCATGGTCCCAGTTGGTATGGACAAAGGTCAGGTCGTCTCCTTTTTTGGCAAATACGAAAGCGCCGCTTGTCATCCAGCGCCGGGGCGACTCGTCGCCCGGATCGCTCTCATCCTCTTTTTCGCGCCGCGATGAAGCATCGCAATGCTGCCTGGGCGCCGGCAAGGACCCTTTGACGCGGGCAATGCCGTGCGCATCGGTTTTGCCCGTCCAGAGGATTTTCCCCGCGCAATCCCGTATCGAGACATCGGCGTCTTTCACCGGCTTCCCTGCATCGAGGGTCGTCACCCAGACGACCGAGGACTCCTTGCCCCACTTGAAATGGGCGCTCAGGTTCGTCACGAAGGCCGACGTCGGAACATACATGGGCAGGCTTTTTCCCAGGAGGGACGCACCCAGTCTCCGGCTCTCCATTTCCACGACGTAAAATCCCGGCGTCTTGAGGGGAAGACCGACGACCTCGAAGGCGCGTCCCCCCTGAGGTTTCGGGACGGAGAAAGGTTTTGTTGAAGGGAGGCTTTTGAATATCGATTCCCTCCGGCGGGCCTCGTGGACGATCCGGAGCCACCGGATGATCGCCTCTTCCCCCTCCATCTTCACCTGATGGAGCCTGCCTTTGAGCCCCTGCACCATCTTTTCGCCCGTGCCCTTCGCCGGCTCCGGCAGGATTTTATTGACGGCCTCGCCGATCTTGACCATTTCGCCGAGGGCCGTCTCCTTCAATTTCTCGATCGTCTCCCGGTCCTTTTCACCGGCCTTCGCTTGCCGCGTCGTGACCGACGGCTCGAGATTCCGGAGGGTGACGGGCAGGATGGCCCCCTCCGAAAGCTCGATGATGCCGAAGCGCGACGCGAATTTGGCCAGCGGGGGGTAGGCGCCCGTCTTTACGGATAGAGGAAACCGCTCGGCGTTGGTCAGACTCCGACCGGCATCATCCTTCATGTCACCGGGAACACCGACAGAAAAAGTGGCCTGCTCCGGAAAGGGGCCTGCAAATCGGACACTCCGGACAAATGGTTCGGGAGCCGGTCTCTTTCCCGCTTCCCCGATTTCTTCACCGCGCTCGTCGTCGGTCAGCGTCGCTTTATAGACCTTTCCCTTGACCCCCTTCAATGTTACCCTTGCCGCAGTGGACCACGACACGGGGGAGGAGAACTGAATGTCCATGGGCAGCATGGGGATACAGCCGGCGCGGGGATTCTCCCGCCGGCAGTGGAACGAGGCGGTGAAAGGCGGACGCGTCGTGAACGGAAAAACCTGATCTTTCTCCGTGGCGACGCCGCTGACCGCTTTGACCCCCCTCCCCCAGACGAGGTGGATTCGGGCCTGGTTGGGAAATTTCTGCCGCGCCGCGATGACGATGCGCGGCACGGCATCGGCCTTCATACGATGCGCGCCGAGAATCTGCTTTTCCTCGTCGCCTTTGATGATCCGGATGCCGATGCGCTCCCCGATGCCCTGGACGGAAAAAAAGACATTTTCGATGACCGACGCCTCATCGGGCGGGGCATCGAGGGTGAGCAGAAAGGCCTGATCCTCGCTGATTTCATCGCTGCCTTCATAGGGCCGGGAGCCCCGGATGGCCGGACCGCCCGTGGAGAAAGAAAATTCCCTCTCGCCCGTGAGAACCTGCCCGGAAATGGTTTTCGTCTCCGGCTTCAGGGTGAAGGTACAGACGACGCCGGCGGGGATGTCTTTCTCGAAGTCATAGACCCAGTTTCTGCTGTCCGCCCACCGGCCCGCGCCTTTTTGCGGACAGGAGACAGCAAAAGGCTCTATGGTCCGGGGGTCGCCGAACGGCGCCATCGGCTCCGAAAAACGGACCGATACCTGCCGGACATCCTTCACGGCGCCCCGGGGCGAGAAGAATTCCACTTTGGCGTCGACGCCGGCAAAGGCAGGCGGGGCCAGCAAGAAAAGCGATAAAGAGATGACCAGGATTTTCTTCATGACCGGTTCCTTTCCTTTTGAAACCGGATCCCGGATCGGGTCGACCGCATACTCGATACGGGACCTGGATGACAAGGATATTCTATTTTCGTGATAGTTGAAATTACTCTTTGGCGATCGTGAATGCAACGATTTATTGCGGGCAATCTTGACAGTTATAGTGATTCCTGTTAGCAGACTATCGAAATACGCCGATCACAAACAGAGACGGGACGATGTTCCACGAGACCTGAAAAAGAAAGAAAGGAGACGGCTATGGCTATCATCAAAACCCAAAACGCCCAAAACGCCACCGGAGGGGTCAAGGAGTTTTACGACGAGATTCTCAAGATCATGCCCATGATCCCCAAGCCGCTGCAGCTCGCGAGCGCCAGCCCCAATCTTTTTACCATCACCAGCCGGCAGATGAAATACTTTATGTCCCATCCGACTTTGGGTCCGCTGCTTCAAGCCCATATTCGCATGCTGGTGGCCTTCAACACGGACTACCCGTACTGCATCGAACTCAATACCAATCTGTTGAAGATGCTGGGCAAGCTGACCGACGAGCAGATCGTGGCGGCACGCAACAATCCCGATGCGGCCCAGCTTCCCGAAAAGGACAAGGCCATGCTCATATTCGTGGTCAAGGCCGTATCCGCCCCCGAGGAGGTCCAGGAGCAGGATATCGAGGCGCTTCGCCGGATAGGCTGGAGCGATACCGATATCTTCGACGCCGCCGCCCTGGGCGTCAATATGGTCGCCATGGGGATGCTCTTTAACATCTTCAAAATGCACGAGGCGTGCTGAAAAAACCGTGAAAAAATGTTTCTCTGGTTTCCTGGTTCTTCTTTTCCTGCAGACTGCGATCGCAATAGCCGCGGATCCCTGTTCGATGGCCGGGGAGTGGCTTCCCACGGGGATGGATCACCTCCGGCAGGGAGCCTACGACAAAGCGCTGGCGGCGCTGGACAGGGCCGTGGCAGAGGCGCCTCGGTGCGCAAGCGCTTACTACGGCCGCGGCCTGGCCCTGGACAAGACGGGCAGGCACGACCGGGCGATCGAGGAGTACTCCCTCGCCATCCGGGAGGATCCGGGCGATGCAGCGGCCTATTACAGGCGCGGACTGGCCTACGGCCGCAAAGGCCATTTCGACCGGGAAACCGAGGACTACAGCAAGGCGACGGCCCTGGCCCCGGATATCGAGCAGTCGGCGAGGGGGATGGAGCAATGGGAGGACCGGGAGATCGGGGAGTATACCAAAACGATCGAGGAGGACCCGAACGAGGCATGGGCCTACTACAACCGGGGGATCGCCCTTCGCTTGAAAGGCAAGGCCGAAAGGGCTGCCGCTGATTTCCGCAAGGCCCTTTCGCTGGACCCGAAACATGTCTGGGCCATCTACCACCTCGGCGCGGCGCTGCGGACCCTGGGGCGGCTGGATCAGGCGGTCCAAGAGTTCGACCGGGCGCTGACGATCGATGCCGGCTTCGCCTGGGCCGCCCACAACCGCGGCCTGATCCGGAACAGACAGGGCCAATACGCCGGGGCGATCGAGGACTTCAACAACGCCCTGGAAACGGATGCGAATCACGCCTGGATTTACTACGACCGCGGGTTTGCTTATCTGAAGCAAAAGCGATACGCGTCCGCCATCGCCGACTTGACGAAGGCCGCGGCGATCGCCCCCACATTCCCACAGGTATACTACTGGCGTGCAGCGGCATACGGAGCGATCGGCCAGAATGGACGGTGTCGTCGGGATATGCAAAAGGCCGCTCGCCTCGGCAGCCCGGCAGCCAGAAAATGGTTAGCCGATCGCCCATAGACAGGCGACTTCAGGGTTCATGCAAACAACTGCTTCAGGGCCGTCCCAGCAAGGCTCCCTACGGTCACGGGTATCAGTGCGCCCTGGTTGTAAAAGGTAAACTGCGCGGGGTCCGCTTTCAGGGCATCGAGTCTTTCTTTGACCGCACGCACCTTCAGCAGCCCCGAGGCATATGCAGCGAGCCCTCGTACCTCCTGGTCTTCGGAATCAAGATAGGGCGGGAGATAGACCGAGGCATGCCTTACCCTAAGCACGTCGGGTCTCGTTCCGGCCAACCTTCCCAAGCCCCACATCAGGCCCCTCTGCAGAACGGGGAGAGCGAGGTAGCAACCGTCGGGACGCATATAGGCCACCAGCATATGGCCGAATTCCTTGGCAATCCCTCCATGGATGGCCATGATCTCCGCCAGAGCTTCCGGGGCGCCCCAACCGATGCCCCCCGATTCGTCATTCAGGTTCCACATCAACCGGCGCACAACGGTGCGGGCGGCCTCCGGATCGGTCTCGACCAGGGTCGCCGTGATCGCACCCAAGGCGGATACGGCATGCCACCTGACCCTTTCGTCTGCATGGTAAAGGCAGGCGGTAAGCGGAGAAATCGCCCGACGGGGCGGCCACCGCAGCACCTCTGCCAAAACCATATCGAGCGGTTCCCCGGAGAGGCAGGCGGTGAGCGATTCTCTATCTTTCCTCACGGTATGGACCTCGATAAGTCAAGACGGTAACCCAAAGAAAATTCTATACGATTACCCGTATAAATGCAAAACGCGGTTCTTCATAATCTTCATAATCTCCTTGACAAGCAAGCCCCTCCTTCGTATTCTTCCCCCCACAGAAAGCAGCCATTCATCCATTCAATTAAGCTGTGCGGTCGACCGACAAGTGAAGCGCCCCGCCCACAGAGGGGGCTTTTTGGTCAGGGGCAAAACCATGAATCAACTGGACATGAGGGGCCGCAACGTCATCGTGACAGGAGGGGCGTCCGGCATCGGGCTGGCCATCTCCCGGCGCCTCGTCCAGTCGGGAGCGAACGTTGCCCTCTGGGATATGAACGAAAAGGCCATGGCGGATGCCGCCAGGTCGCTGGGCTCAGCCAAAACGCATACGGCAGCCGTCGACGTTTCCAAACCGGGGGCGGTCGAGACTGCATTCGCCTCGACTATCGCCTTGTTCGACAAGGTCGATGCGCTGGTGAACTCGGCGGGGGTCGCCGGACTTAACGCCACGGTCTGGGAATATCCTGTGGATGAGTGGCTCCGTGTGCACGACATCAATCTCCACGGCACCTTTTACACCTGCCGTACGGTCATTCCCCACATGATCCGGAACGGTTACGGCCGCATCGTCAATATCGCCTCGGTAGCCGGAAAGGAGGGCAATCCCAACGCCGGCGCGTACAGTTCATCCAAAGCCGCGGTCATCGGGCTGACCAAAACGCTCGGGAAGGAGCTCGCCACCAAAGGCATCATTGTGAACTGCGTCGCTCCGGCAGCGGTGCGGACCGCGATTTTTGGCGAATTCACCCAATCCCACATCGATTTCATGCTCTCCAAGATCCCGATGGGACGTTTTGGTATGGTCGAAGAAATCGCGGCAGCGGTGGTCTGGGCATGCACCGAGGAGTGTTCATTCACGACGGGAGCGACGTTCGATCTTTCCGGCGGACGGGCAACATACTGATCTCAGGAGCAGGCAAGAAAATGAACTGCCGTCGGCGCCTCTCTCGTCCACCCTCCGCTTGACCGTCACCCGGAGAGCGAATAAACACAGAATTCGAGGAGGGAGGAATGTGCAAATGATCGAGAAAAGACCGTTTGGTCGTACCGGCCACATGAGCACTGCAACGATCTTCGGGGGCGCGGCCCTGATGCGGGCCACTCAAAAGGATGCGGAGCGGGCGCTGGAAATCCTTCTGAAGTATGGGGTCAACCACATCGATACGGCACCCAGGTACGACGATTCGGAAATCCTTATCG
>Ga0194126_10006474_pt1 | contig 16700 bp, 8 predicted proteins | sample TA2KigC150mmetaG_FD_148641 | JGI IMG/M metagenome (GOLD analysis project Ga0194126, IMG submission 148641) | Freshwater microbial communities from Lake Tanganyika, Tanzania - TA2015035 Kigoma Deep Cast 150m | ecosystem: Environmental > Aquatic > Freshwater > Lake | place: Tanzania: Lake... | reverse complement strand
CATGTCATGCCCTTCCTTCCTGGAACCTTTCTCGTCGGCCCAGCCCTATAAAATGGACATGACTTGGGACCATAGCAAAAGGTTTCCACGCGATACCGCCTCTGTCTCGGATAACGATTTAGACCATTTTTCTAACCCCTTGATCTTTGCCTGGTTTCTCTTAAATGGTTTAAATTATTAGCTTAAACCCGTTTCTATCTGGTTCAGTTTTTTTCATCTACTTCGGTCTTTTTGAGTTAATTTTAGCACAAATTTAGCACAGTCTCAAATTGACCGGAAAATGACAACCGCGATTGCCTCCTTGACCTTTCAGCTCGGATTCTAATTGAACTCGTGGTCATAACGCCTTTTGGTAAAGCGATGGTGGGCATCGATGACCTGTTTGGGATGTTGGCCATTGGTTAAGGGAGGCGCAAGTTCCATTCCAAGACGCATCCTCCTTTCCCATGCCTTCACCGCTTTAAGGACGCGGAGGGTTTCATTGGGGGAACCCCTTTTAAAATGCCTTTTATTGCGCAATCTGAAATTCTTTATAAGATGATCCAACTTATTTGGGATGACACCGGAGCATTAAAGAAACTCTCTATGATTTTCAAATACTTAATTAATTATGCCTGCCACCAAGACCTTATACAATGACAGGACTCTCACCCGTAAGAATGCGCTACCCTTCGCTGGGCATGCTGAATGCTGCGGTCTGACCCCTCTGGCCTCCCTCCATTTTGGCGTGGATGGCGTTTAACCTGTTCTTTCTCAGACAAAAGCGGATAGGAAAGTCTCAAAGCTTGCTATATGGTGCGTTTCGAGAAATCTATTCTTAACTTGATCAAAATACTTAGGGTGCAACAAAACGTCTGGAGCTTTCTTTGTATACGTAAGGTTCTTAAACTTGTCATTTAGAGCGAGTCGAAGATATTTCTCGGCAAATTGTGACCTATTGAGTCCCTCTTTATGGTAGGGCGGGAGTAACTCAGGATCATTAACACGAACAGAAAAGAATTGTTTGTATTCACGAAGCTTGTCACTCTTCGCGGGTGAACTGAATACCTTTCTGTTTGCCAACCCCCACGTTTCAATACAAAAATGTTGAATCACTATCCTCACTTCCGCTGAAACTACCCTCTGTGACACGAGCTTCCATACCTCATTGTACTTCTCGCTACGTGTAAGTTCTTCTGAATCAACAGATATAACCAGTCTATCGAAATTTGGGTTGCCGTTCACATCTGCTATTGCGTCATCAATCACGTTGAAATAACCAGGGTATCCGCCACCTGTAACCAAGTAAAAACAATCTTGATTGACGTCATTGAATCTTTCAACGTAGCTCAATTGTGGATTAACGAAAGGAATCCACTCTTTGTAAACATCTTTTTCTACCTTACCTTCAACAACAACATAAAGATTCATTCTACACCTTCTGTATAAAAAGGGTCATTTATAAGTTTAATAAAGGCTTGTTGTTTGGACTTACCAAATCGTTCAACAAGCTCATCACCATGTTTGATCGAAACTTCAGACCCCCTCCTATGGAATATATACCAATCATTTACTGGGATCTTATTGATAATATATGGATGATGACTCGTAATAAAGAATTGGATATTCTTTTCAATTTCCAAAAGGAAGGTTGGGAAAAAGTCAATTGCATTTATGCCCAAGGAATTTTCATATTCATCAATGATATAGATGCCTTCATCAGGCATAATAAAAATATCTGTCAATAGCAGTAATACCTTTTGCATCCCTGAAGACAACTGTTCCATTCCAAGCCATTTATCAATCCTTTTCTCCTTGGCACAGAAAATGGGCATTTTACCAGGGACGGAAATATCCTTGTTCAGCTCGCTTAAATCAAGTATTTTAGTTTCTACAATGAATGGAAATACTCTTTTATAAATAGTGCATATTTTATTGAAGAGATCTTCAAAATATTCAGAAAGAAGAAATAAACTGGCACTTAGACTAAGGTCTGACTGGAATAAGGTTCTAATATCCCTTTTCTTATTTATTTTTTCAATCAAACCCAAAGGTATACTCTGATATTGTGAGGCTTTAATTAAAGCCTCCTGAGAGAAATCTCTACGTAAGATGTTTGAAAAACCTTCATGTATAGGCTTTATCACTTCTTCTTCCTTTAACAGGTAAACGCTGGTTTCCTTTTGCGACAGTTTTGGCATTTCCTTATTGAGGAATCTAAACGACGTGTCATTCCTTTCTGTAATGGGTTCCTCATTTCTCTGCACGATCTCGCTAAGGTTATCCTTGATGATTATCTGCTCACCGCCCTTCTTTTCTGTTTCCAAAACCCATTTATAAGTCTTCCTATTATGTTCAAAAGTTATCTCCCACATTCCAAACTTGAATGCATTCGATGCAGCAAAACTGCCAAGATTGAAAACCGTGTTAAGAAACCTGGTTTTTCCTGTGGCAGTATCACCAACCAATAAATTTATCCTACCAAACTCGACCTTTGAGAAATGCCACCGGTCTGGATCGAAACTGTGACACTCGTATGTTAGTATTTTCATTTATTTCTTCTCCTTATGAGAGTGTACTGTAGATTATTGATTGATCTCTACGCCTTCCCTTCAAGCAACATCTTACTAAGCCCCGAACCTTCCTGACCTAACTATCCATAAGCTCATTTTGATTACCTCCAATCCTGCAACCGCAAATCATCTATTTTTGTTACTGCTGAGAGACATTGCTGTCCAAAATAACTGGAATAATTAAAGGTACTGATTGATATTATTAGCTTTTTGGACAAGTTTTAGGCCTTTTAAAAACCAGGTTTCACTCTTTTCCTTTAAGACAAATCATTCTGCTGTCCAAGATAATGGGACGATAAGAATATTTTATGACCATAAAACGCCTATAAACGGGGTTAATTCTAAGGTTTTAATGGATACCCACATCTTCATAAGCATTTTGCTGTCCAAAATACTGACTTTTTAAAAACTTATTTTGGACAAGAGTGGCTGAGAGATTTGAGTCCATTGTGCTTAAACCTCTTTTAATAAGGAAATTTGTTTGCTGTCAGTTTTACTTTTCTTGCCCTTGGCAGATTTTTTTATGGCTACGGTTTGACCAGCCTCAGCGATCTCTTTTTCGTGGATTTCGTGGTTGAGTTTCAGGAGACGTTTCAGGATTTCGCGGCGGGCATCGGGCGAGATGGTATAACGGATGCGGTCGTTCTCTGGCAGATAATCAACTTCATAAAAATCATGGGCAAGGTTTACATCCGTCCACCCGTACGCTTTCAGGACTATTTCATCCATCTCCTTGTGTAGACGGCGAAGCTCGAAGATGCCTTCCACAGCTTCATTGAATGAACAGGTTTTCTCGGCCTTTCTTAAATGATTCCAGAGATTCAACGTTTCCTTGCCATACTTTTTTTCAATCTCTTTTTCAGGTAGATCACTATCGATCGCCGCCAACTGCTTGTTATGAAATTGATTATAGGTTTTTGTTAAACCAAGCTGGATTTTGAGCATGAACTCCTTACGATGCTCATAATATTTCTCCCCTGCTTGTTCAAGCACAGATTCCATTTCACTGGCTATATTTTGCGCTAAAGGAAATGTATCAATACAGTCCACATTAATGTATCTGATACGTGATTCTAAGGTTGAAGCATACTTCCAGCACCACTCATTATGTAGTGTATTTTGTAGGAATGAATATTCCATATACTTAGTTCTTGTGACTACGTTTGTCGCAACATCATAAATTAATCCAACATGGACAGACGAATGATTGACATACTTTGATACTCGACTCGACACCAATACGTTTTTAAGAGGCATTATCTGCTGATAAAGTTCTTGCCTCAGCCTTTCAAACAACCACCATTTTTCACGTGCATTTTTACTATAAGTATTTTTTATCCGTTCAGGTCTTACTAATTTTTCAACAATTTCGAAGCAATCTGGGTACTCCTTTCTGCACTTCTCTTCCGGCCAGTCAAAGAAGTTAATAACCCACCGGCTCGGAGACTGATCCGGGTTTGTATTCAAATCCTCACCGTTAAGGTACGGAAAAAGAACATCTTCGTTCTTGGGATTTATTGCAATAAGTTTCAAAGCCTCGTGGGGCTCGAGGACAAAGCCTTTGCCGAGCACAATGGAGCCCTGAAAACTTTTGTCTGCATTCTGAATCAATGGATATGGATTATCTGTTGTTTCGGCGTCGTCAAGATAAGCGGTAATCTGTTTGACAACTTTGCCCCCTAAGACAGATTGTTGCTTCCATTTGCCTTTGTAAACGTTTACAAGTGCCACCTCTACTGCTGCAAGGCCAGGCCATTTCATTGAGCGAATGGCAAAGTTAATACTGCCGCCTTGCGATAGTATAACGTCGAGCCCACCTTCCCGTGCACTACCCTGTGCAATAGTGTTGGTTGAAATAAGAGCCTGAAAGCCTTTTTCCCGTATAATAGTAAATATTCTTCTGAAAAAATACGTGACAAGATCACAACTGCCCGCTGGTGCATACGCACATTTGACATATTCAAGAAAGCTCTGACCAAAAGTGCCGGAAAGTTTCTGGCCGCCAAGAAACGGTGGATTGCCTAAAATACAATCGAAGCCCCCGTCCATAAATACTTCCGGGAATTCCAAAAACCAATGAAAAAATCTTTTATCAAGAGCAGCAGCAGTCGCCTTTGCTATGCCCATACCTACTATCTGCCTACCCTTAAGATACTCTTGGTATTCAGCATCGGTTATGAGTTTCTTTTCATTCTCTTTTGTCTTGGGTATAAAAAACTGGGCTGTCTGAAGATCGGCAAGGTTCTTGAATCGCCACCAGAGGGATCCGCTGGTGAGCTTCTGGTACTCTTTTTGCTTTGCTGTAACCTCAGTTGGGGTGGCTTCCGGCATGCTGCTGAGTTTGTTCAATAGGACCGCGATATTCTTCACGTTCTCGGTTAGGGTTTGCCCGAAGTTAAGGGTAAGCTGTTGCCTCTGGTCCAAATCTTGTCTATTCTTCTTTGCCAGCCGTTTCACAACATCGGAATCATCGCCTGGGAGCCTCTTAAATGCCTCTGTGGCAATGCCGTTAAGCAGTTCTTCCTTGTGGGCAAGGCCGACAATAGAGTCGCCGCATTTGATATGATGATCAAGAAAGTTGAGCGGCTCGCCGGGAACATGTGCTTCAAGCCAGAGGGAGACCTTACACAGCTCTACTGCGAGGGGATTTTTATCAACACCATAGATACAGTTGCGTATGGCATCGCGCACACCTGCACGGTATGCTGTAGGCGAGGGTTGGTCCTCACCAGTACGCATTTTGGCGAGTTCAGCGCCGATGCGGCGGGCGGCATTGAGAAGGATGTGCCCGCTTCCTGCTGCGACATCGCATACCCGGATCGTGAGCAGCGCTTTCTCAGGGTCTGGTCCTTTAATCCTACCCTCGATAATGTAATCAAGAGAATGTTTTATCAGGGGTTGGACAAGCTCATCCGGCGTAAAGTGTGTGCCCGTTGCAGAGCGCTCTGAACCTTTGGTAAAGATGAATTTATAAGTGCCGTCATCCTTTGCAACCTCGGGAGCATATTCGAGCAAGCCTTCATACACAGAACCAAACTCTTCCGTATTAAGAGAAGCGTAGTTTACCCGCATCTTCTGGCCTGTATCTTGATTGATAAACACGCTCAGATTTTTCAGACATTCAAGGATGGTTTTGTTATCAAGGTGACAATGATTTAGAATCCCTATCGCATCATACCCAAACAAATCACCAGCAAGTGGTTTTATATCGAGATGTTTTCCTTTGCTTTCACTTTCAAACAGGCGGAAGGTGTTTTTTAAAGAAATCCATAGGTCGTTGTACCGCTCTTCCTCCAGATAGCCTTTTTCACAAAGCCTGCGGAGATGACTTATACTGTAATAGTTGTAATAAATATCTCTTTTCGTTTTATTGTCATTTCTTGGATAGATTAGATCACGCTCTTCAATGACCATTAAAAAGAGAAACCGGTAAATAAGGCGCAGCAGGATTTGATAATAGTTGTATGCCGAGAGTGTTTTTTGGTGGAAGGCTTCCCGCAGTGCCTGGTTTGCAGGGTGTCTTAAAAAACCATTTGCCAATGATTCAATTGAAAACTTAACAGCTGCACGTAAGCCATCTCTAATACGTGAACCTGCATCCATGGCATCCTGATGGTACTTTTCAATGAGGCTTTCAGGGCCTTCATCTATTTTGATCGGCATGCGGGAGGAGTGCAGGAGCCGGAACATGATGGCAAAGTCAGCATAATGCCCTTCTTCCATCATGCCCTCGAGGTTAAACTCAATAAAGGACAGTTTTATGAGGCGGCTGTTATTCCGCAAAAAGCGCAGATAAATACCATTAGTGACAATTGCGTAGAGGTGTTCCGTGAGATTTACGTATTCCTGAACCAGAGCATGGGGTGACATCCTGGGACCACTTTCTTCTCGCTTTTTATCCAGACTGTCATTAAACCCCATGATATGTATTGGGAAGCTGTCTAAATTCTTTGCCCGGTGGCTTATTGCATAAGTTTTGTCATTTACAATTTCTGCCTTGCTCAGCTCAATCTCATAACCCAAAAGGCCAAGTAAGGGTAACATCCAGTATCTTCTTGTTTCCGCAGTGCCGGTAGCACTCTCAGAGACACTTTCCCTGTGCCGCTTAAAGATGCGCCACAAATCCTGAGCATCTGCCCAGGCTCTGACGATTTCATCCTTGACCTTTACACCGCTGTCAAACCCGAAATCTTTAGGGAGCTGTCCCCCAAGCTCACCTTGCTCGATCTTGTCAAGGATGTCAGCAGAAAGAATAGCACCTTCTATGCGTATGGTTGTGAACTTCATCTCTTGCTATCAGGCAATAGAATATAGATACCCATTAAGTCCATTGGCAGGACTGGCTTAACAACCTGATACTGTTTGCCGCCGATGACCCTTCGGAACCGTTCATGAGCTTCTATAAGGACCTCTGCTCTCTGGAGTGCAATTTGATCAAGTTTATCCCTTAGAGTCTTAATAGTACTTAACTCGTTATCAAGAAAGTCGGCTTTTGCCTGTTCTGTGAGATTAGCGGTAGGAATTACGTTGGCCATAAGATGTTTCAGCTCTTCCTGGGAAAGAATATTATTATCGGTAGCAGTTCCCTTGTATCCCCAGGTAAGCATTTCCTCTGCCACTAACTGCTTGCCGGTCTTTTTTTCCTCAATGACATTGCGTACCCTGAACAGGAGAAGGGTTGTCTTGATGTCAATATCACGGCACCTGATAACCGCTGCTCGGGCAGGACCGTATCGCATATCATGGTTAAGGGAGTTCGCCATAAGATACTGGCACAACTGCTCAACAAAAATGTGGTTTCTGCCCAGATACAGGTAGCCTTCGGGGGTTGGGGAATAAAAACTAACTTTTATCTGATTTACCTGCGGGAGCACATTTTTTAATACAGGGGGGAGGTTAGTGGTATAAAGGGTATGCCCTTTCTTGTCGGGTGTAATCTGGACACCCAGCAGATGTGAAAGTGCTTCCACCACAAAGGACTCAACCGACTTGGGATTTCCTATTGCTTCATCAGATTGCTGTAGATCTTCTTCGATTTCGTGAGCTTTTATGGCATGCTGGGCAAAAATGTTCCGAGAGGCTGTCTCACGGGCAGCAGCATCATCAATGGCTTTTGTTGCAATGAGTTCCTTCTGCTGAACCTCTGCTTCATTGCTAAACTGAAGGGTAAGTTGTTGTCCTTTGGGCTTCTGGGGAGCATTTAAAAGGACCGCTTGAAGCACCGCATCCATAAGGGATTGACTATCTTCTGGAAAGGGTATTGAAATTCCTGTGGCTTTTCTTATCTCACGCACCTTGCGAAGCAATACCTTCAACACAACTCCATCTATCGGGTTGTTCGATCCATAAAGCAGGTATGCCTTAACCAGAGGAGCGGTCTGCCCGAACCGGTCAATGCGACCCTCACGTTGTTCAAGACGGTTTGGATTCCAAGGAAGGTCATAATGTAAAACGGCAGTAAATTTATCTTGGAGATTGATACCCTCGCTTAAGCAATCCGTTGCAACCAATACGCGATACCGATATTTTGCTGGCTCCATTTCATCGATACGCGACTTTCTCACTTCATCCGGGTCTTCGCTTGTAACAACCTGAAGATTAATGTCAGGATGTGTTTTAACCAGTTCTCTTTTGAGGACATCGCCAAGATAATTTGCTGTAGCTATAAACCTACAGAAGATAACGGGAATAAATCCCTCTTTAAGCCATTGCCTTATAATCTTAACAGTCTGTAAGGCTTTATAGTCAAATTCAAGATCATGAAGTCCTTCCAGTTGCCCAGCCAGCTCGTTCAGCCGTTTATTTTCAAATGAGGTCCATTCTGCCTTGTTGATAACCGCTGTTGGAGCAAAATCTTTCTCCGCTCCATACTCCTCATCCATAAGCGGGTTTATTTCAAAATCTGTTGAACCTTCGACACCTTCGAGGCCAATTTCTTTTTTCACATCTAATTTCTTATTTATCATCTCAAGGCCTGCCGCCGGACTTGACATGACACCCCGGAGCAGAGCCAAGGCAGACCAATAACGGTAACGTGATTTGCTAATCTTATGATCAACACCCTTGACTAAGCCGAGGGTAAATTCAAGGACATTATCATAAAATTCAGCATATTTTTTTGAGAGATCGTACTGGTATTCACCAGCATCACGTTTAGGAAAGGGAGTATCTTCACCCATCCACTTCAGAACGTCTGCTCTCCTTCTCTGCACATAATGCTCTGCAAGTTCTTCGCGCTGCGCCTTTGATGCAGAGGGTAAATCAAGAGCGGTATATTCACCTTTTAATAGACCGAGCAAGGAGCTGAACTGCTCCGGCTTTCCGCTGTGTGGGGTTGCAGTGAGTAACAACAAATGCTGGTTTGCCTTTTGGGCTAAATCATGAATGAGATGATGCCGCTGCTGCTGGCCAATATGAACGCCAGTAGGTTTAGTACAAGTATGTGCTTCATCAACAATAACAAGCTCAGGACATTCCTGAATGAAGACCTGCCTGCGTTGTTCGGATTTTATATAATCAATGGAAATTACCTGATAGGGATAATACTCGTAAATGCTTGTGTCTCCCTGTATTTCTCTATCAAGCCTGGCCTGGGTGTTGGAGCGAATGATAACGGCATCGATTCCGAACTTATCCTTCAACTCCGCTTGCCACTGCTCACACAAATGGGGTAGAGCAATCACGGCAAAGCGATTAATCTCTCTCCGTTCTAATAATTCCTTAAGGATCAACAGGGCCTCTATGGTTTTTCCAACACCAACATCATCAGCAATTAGCAGGCGTATGGTACTGGTCTGCCTGAGAGCCATAATAAGAGGTACCATCTGATAAGACCGAGGCCTGAAGGATAATTTTGCAAGTGATCTGAACGGCCCTGCACCATTTCTAAATGATAGACGGACAGCATTGTACAGGAGCCGAGCTGAAGAAATGTCACCAAGATCCTCTCTGGTGGGTGGAGAAAATGTTGTCGACTGGATGGTGTCTTCTTCGAAACTAAGTGGGAGATATATCCCAGTTATTTCTTCCTCTGAGCCACCCAGAGGTTTTAGAAGAACCAATTTTTCATCGGGTGATGGAAGTACAACCCAGTCTCTGTTTCGTACTCTGACAAGAGATCCTGCCTTGAATTCCATAGTCTCTTATCTGACCTTTATAAAAATGTCGCTACGCTTTGCGATGATTTCTTCGAGATTGTCTTTATAGTAATAGACAAACACCTGTTCGCCTTTGTTGCGTACGGCCTGACGAATTTCATTATCGCGCTTTTTGACTTCGGGATGATCATGGGGTGTACCATCGCAAAAAACGTGGATATCAGGTTCATAAAAGAAATCAGGCTGAGAATAGATATCACGGGTTCGTTTCTGCGCCGCATCGGGAAGTCGTAAACCACGCTTGTAAAGGTAATCAATGATTTTTCGCTCAGTTGAGGAATTAGGATCTATCTCCGTCAGGAGCCTTTCGTACTGCTCATCATAGCTTCTGCCGGAACTGCTGGTGATTATCTCAACGTCGCAGGCCCGAAGCTTTTCAAGAGCATCCTTTATCTCAAAGCGGTTGATGACATCATGGTAACGCTGGTTGTAATAGTCAAGCAAATCCTTATAAGAGGCTTCATCTTTGTATTCAGGATCATCGTAGTTGCAGACTCTAATTGCCTCCTCAATCACAGTATTAAAAACGGTTTTGTCCTCGATAAACTGTGACAGGATGCCAAGGCTTCCTTCTGACGCTTCATAAAGAAAGATGTTGGGGGTTTCGCCACCGCCCATCATTTCTGCACCTATCTCGCTTGACTCGATCTGAAACACGTTTTCTATGGCCCGCTTTAAAGCATACTGAAGGGTAATTACACCTTCTTTGGAAAGTGCAAGTGATTTTATAGGCTCAATATATAAAGCATCCGCCGTATCGTGGGTAATAAGCATGACGGATTTATTAGGTTCATTTAGCTCCGGAGCTCCCGCCCGTTTCCATCTCCCCGACTTTAAACCAATAACAAAGCCTTCCTCTTTGGTTGCGCGCCATTTTTTGTTGATTTCCATGAGGCAGGCAGCGGGGATATACTGCACATTGAGAAAATTATCATTATCATTTTTAATTCTTGCAGTTATAACAGATTGCCTGCCCCCAGGGACATTGAAGAGTGTTTTTATTTCATAACCTCGGGAAAGACGCTCCTCTTCTTCGCAAGTAATGCGCTCCATGTCTTTTGTTCTTGTCTCTGAAAGTTGAAGCAGATGAACAAACACTTCTTTAGCATTCCCGTCGCTGAGCGGGGAGCCGCAGAAGGAGCAGGGGTTCATGTCAAAATCAACGCCCATAAAGAGATACCCGCAATTCAGGCACACTTTGGCCTTTTGAAGGCGTTTATCAATCTCAGAGGTAAGCATTTGTTCAATCATATATTTACCACCGTTGTGGTAAATGATATTGCCGGGTCCAAATTCCCGAAGAGCAATAAACCGGGGGCGGGAGATGTATTCACCCGCGTCACCGATGGGGATAAATGTTCTAATGGGAAGACGGGTGAAATTATAACCGGGCAAAAATCCTTCAGCTGCAAGATATCGGTATGGATAAAATTCCGACAAGCTGTTGTTGGAGGATACAGCCCTGTTGCACAAAAGGTCTCGCTGACGTATACCCTGTGCCTGATTTCGCAAGGCCTCTCTCATCTCATCGGAACCACGAGTGTATAGACCACCCTCTATTATCTGTGTGGCTTCACTTAAAAGACGCTGGGCAGATCTATAAAGATTTCGCCATCTATCAAGAGCTCTGTCAAACTTGTTGATAGCGCTATCGATGCTTGCATCAATCCATTCATCATTAAGCCATAAGAGAGAACCCACTTTTCCGTTCCCATTTAAATTGTGAACAACCTTCTTAAAAACGGCTTTAACCTCGCTTTTTTCTTTGTCGGTTATCTGGAGTTTTAATTTAACGGCCTCCTTAAGCGGAAGGTTTATTGGGTCGGTGTCATCCATTGTGTCCATCAAAGATTCGTTAACCTCCTGCAATCCAACTTTTGCAAGATAAATTGCATAAAGGTGAGACTCGATAAGCTCCTTATTGGCAAGGTCAATTTTTGAAGCGGCAACAACGCCTGAAACCATCTCAGGTGCGTTGTTAAAGTAATGTGTGTCATGGGGTGAATACACAGAACAGTTCGTAAAAACAAGCGCCGCCTGGCCACTTCTCCCAGCACGTCCGCTCCGCTGAGCATAATTGGCAGGATTAGGCGGAACATTACGCATATGAACAACATTAAGGCTTGCTATATCAATGCCAAGCTCCATAGTGGGCGAACAGAACAGAGCGCTGTATTCCCCTGATCTGAATTTCTCTTCACGGTCAATTCTATCATCGCTAGTGAGCTGACCTGTGTGTTCTCTCCCGATGATGGGTTTTAATTCACGGAAATTTGTTTTGTAAATAGTTTGGAAGAAGAGATTTGGCTTTTGCGCTATAATTTTATAGGCTCGGTTTTTCACCATATCATGTTTTATTGTTTTTTCATTACCAAGCCGCCAGATAATAGAGTCAATCCTGAGCTGGTAAAGGGTTGTTTCCTGATCTTCAGCGTTTTTAGCCGTGCTTGTATAAAGCCATCCTGCATCAACAAGTAAATCAAGAAGGCTTTTAATAAAATCGGTATATGTCTTCGCTTTTAAATCAACACCCCGCTTCTTCGCTTCGCTTCGGAGATACTTTCCCAGAGCACTATTTGACCCGACACTTGCAGTGTAGATTATTTTTCTACCCTGCTTTAGCGTTTCGTAACGCATGTGGTATGGGTAGTTTATTTTCTCATTATCCCCAAGGTTCCAAGGTGCTTTCAGCTTTTCTGTTATTTCCTTGCTTTTCTCATCAATGGCTTTTGGGGTTAAATATCCTTCACTGTAAAGTGCATATGATTTTCTAAAAAAGTCGAGCACTTGATAAATGATTTCTAACCGCTCATGTGATAGTAAACTGCTCAAAAAAGGAACAAACTTCCAGCTATCATCTGAGTCGCAGTTTTCTTTAAGGTTCTTATAGTCAATCTCAAGCAGGGCACATTGCTCAAGGTTTGGAAGTACCATTCGCCAACCCCTTCGCAAATCATATAAAGCCCGATACATAAGTAAATCTTTCAGGGCCTTTTCGTTATCACGGATGCCCGAAGGGAAGGTCGATGGTATTTTTGCATATTCCTCCTGTGAAAGGTTCAAGGCTTCAAGAATGACCTGATCAAGGTTTGCGTGAGTGAGTTCACTTTTTGAAAGTAGAGCATGATAGATACCCGAACGTAATTGCACTACTTTTATAAGGTCGTTGAAGTGTCCTGCTTGAAGAGCAGCATCCTGCCGGTTATCGGTAAAGCTAAGGAGTTTCTGATCAGCGAAGCTGAAGCCGTATTTTGAAAGATACTTGAGTACTGAAAACGATAGGATCGTAGTCGAGGTACTCCGCCCCTCACTCCCGAGACGTGTGAGTTTTGTTCCTTCGCTTGTTTTTGTGTCATAAATAGTGCCACCGGTGGGATCAAAAAGAAGTTTCGCGGGCATGAACCAACCTTCATACTGCATTGGGTTTGTGTCCGAGAATTTTCCTTTGTTATCATAATAGATTTTCTGCGGTATTCTGTGACGGTAATCTTTTTGAGGCTTATATTTGCCGCTTGAGTCAAACCTCCCCCATGCCTCAGGCAAAAACTCAGGGTCAGTATCAGGATCCCAGACATCAGCCCCTGGAATCAGGTAGCCCGACGTTATGTTTTCTTCCTCTTCGATGATTTCCCGGAACTCTCGGGGCGTTATAGACTCTTTGTCATAATCCTTATTAACGCAGATAAACTCATGTCCGGACAACCTGCTGAACACGACAGGGTATAAAGGAATCTTCTCATCACCATGCCCACGATGATTGGCTGGCTCAAGACTGATTATTCGCTTTTCATCATTGTGGAGCGACACATATACTGTTCCTGTCTGTGAGATAAAGTGGTGGATTTTGTACGGGAGATACGTGTTCAAACCAGCCTGAACTCTTTTTTTATTTACATGGGTGATCCAGAGTAGAAGGTCACGAAGTGCTTTTTCGCAGACCGTACCTTCAACCCCCGAGTCAAGAGTGAGTTGATTTACTATCTCTGAAAACTGCATTGGCTTATTTCTGAAAAGCATACCCTCTGATTCAAACAGGGCTATCCTCGTTTCAAGCCATACGGCAAAGGGACATTTCCTTAACGCCTCGTCGTCGTCCTCAGGGTTGATAGTTACTTCTATGGTCTTTCTTAATTCATCGGGCCTTGGCAAATTGCCTGAATACTCAAAACACCTGACAAGTGACTCATTTATAATTTGATCTTTTGTAAATGCTCCTCCGAATATTTTTTGAGCAACTTTCGCAACCTGCTCCTTCTGCTCGGAGATGTTGCCGCCAGAAACCATTGTTGCAGACGTGCCGATACAGGATATTATTTGCTTCGCCTGCGCCTTGATGCGTCTAATTAACAGGGCTACATCCGATCCCTGTCTGCCCCTATAGGTATGGAGTTCGTCAAAAACAAGGTACTTTAAATGCTCATACATTGAGTTCCTAATAATGTATTCCTGCGAGCGGGTGAGGATAAGCTCAAGCATCATGTAGTTAGTCAGGATAATGTCTGGAAGCTCATTTTTTATCCTTTCCCGTTCGTCTTTGCCTTCCTGGCCGGTATATTGAGCATATGTGAAAGGGAATCTCTTGCCAGTAACACTCTCATAATTCTCCTTGAATTTTCTTATTTCCTCGGACTGTGAATTAATAAGTGCGTTCATGGGGTAAACAATTACCGCCCGTATTCCATTATCGTTTTTGTTTTTTAGAAGGTGATCAAAAATGGAAGCAAGAAATATTAAGGACTTGCCGGAGCCTGTTCCTGAGGTGACAACATAATCAAAACCCTCACTGCCTTTTGTGATGGCCTCAACCTGATGGCGAAAAAGAGAAAATCCTTTGAAAATATTTTCCAGCTCCGGATGGAGCACTCCCTTGTCGCATAAGGTCTCCATCGATGTGCTTTGCTCAAAGGAAGGGTTGAATTGGATAAGCGGCTCAGGCCAGAACTTACCCTGATTCATTTCCGACTCAACAACCGTCCTAATGCGCTCATTTTTTATATTGATAAAGCTGTTCACAAAACATTTGTAATCATCGATTATGTCTTTATGTAGATTAAAAACGTCTATAGCTTGTACCATTGGAAATACTCCTGAATGACCAAATTATCTGCATCAATAGCTTAAGAGATGTTTTTGCTCTACTATCACAAAAAAAACAAAAATCACAAATAAATAGAGTTAGGATTAAATGGGCACCCAAATTCCTGACCAATGATAGATTCAATCATCTTTTCTACTTATCCTCACCTTCTTGATCGCCATTTTCTTCTTCGCCAAGAGACTGCGCCCCTTTTATTGGCCACAGAATGGCAATTAATTCTTCAGTAGGTAGTTTGAAGGGTAACGACAGTTCTTTTATACGTTTTTGCACCTCAGCATTTGCATGCTCGATGTGTGATTTTATTAGTTCCACCTCCTCAACAGCTGGAGACACTTTCAAATGTCTTAACCCCTCGAAGAAATTGTGTTAAGTTACCTCAAGACTTTCCCATCGTTTATTACAGTATCGTGTGTCGATAGGCCAGGGTGTCTGGTCTACACTATCCACTTAGCACTTCCCCTTTCAATTTTTCCGGAGTGCTTTCTTCAAGCCACAGTTTACAGATATTTTTCCATCCAATCCGCCGGTACCTTTTGAAGGCCATCAGGCGTAAAGCGTAAGGCGTAAGTGGTCAATACTCAAAATCGAAACCAAGTTCCTGCTGAGTTGCTCTCAAATCTTCAATCGGTGCAATCGCTGGCATGGGTTACTCCTGAGTGAAAACGTGATTCGTGAATCGTGATTCGTGTCCGTGACCGTGTCTCCCGAGTTATCGGGACAAGCGTGATTCGTGACCGTAGGCTCAGCCCCTTTTTAAGAATAGGCTTCTGTTGAGAATATCCATGAGATCTCCCCCCACCGGAATTTGCCCCAATATATCAAAAAAAGAAAATTATGGCAATCTTTTTAGCATTTTTTGTGCCAAATCTATTGACTTATAACCTCTTGATACTAAATCAGTTCTTAATTGAGATGACTGAACTGGTCAAAAACTGACCGTTCACGACCGTCAGTCGTTAGGCGCAAGGCGTGAGTGGAAACTTCCAATACCTTCTAAATTTGATTTTCCCGTCCTCCCGCACCCTCAAGGTCTGCCACTCGTAATTTTCCCGTTCCACAACCCGCTCGATGCTTCTCTGAAGAGACCGGTGAGACTTCCCCTTCTCCTGCCTGTCCAGTAGAACGATGTTTCTGATCGAAACTCCCTTCTTCATCCCATTGAAAACAACGTAATCGATGGGATGAAAGATCACTTTCGCATCGTCAGGATCGAGTCTCCTGGGCGTAAAGACAGGGTCGATTCGCCTGACCACACGCTGTGCCTCCCTGCGGCCTTTCTCCCGGGCGCTTTCCCGGAGTTCTTCCTCTTTTTCGTCAAGCTTTTCTGAAAGTCTCTCAAGCCTATTGCCCTTGAGGTCCAGGCCATCCATCCAGTCTGAGATGGGCTTCTTTTTTAAGTAAATCTTGCAGTCGCTCAGGCGGAAGAGGTTATGGCAGCCCGGGCATACACCAAACAGTTGTCTCTCAAGCGAAAACAGTTTCAGGATGTCCGATTTCATTCTTCCACCTCCCTCCGGTAGGTGTCCCAGGTCACCTTCTTTTTTTCGACAAGATCCCGGATCGCTTTCTGCTTTCCGGTAAGGCTGGCTTTACCTGTCTTGATGTCAACGAACAGGATCTTATCCACCGTCCCCTTCCTGGTCAGACCCTCAAAGATCACGTAGTCGATGGGGTCAAACAGCGACCTGCAGTCATTTCTTTCAAAGCAGAAGTCTTTCATGCAGGGGGCGATCCGCTCCAGGATAAACCCGATGTTGACGGCGGTTGTTTTTATCTCCGACACGCGGGAGATTTTTTTCCGTCTCTCCCGGATCTCCTTCTCCTGCTCCCTCAGTTCGTCAAGACGCTGTTTGTAAATCTCTTCTGCTTCAGGCGAGAAGTCATCGAGGTAGA
>Ga0194126_10006460_pt1 | contig 16717 bp, 19 predicted proteins | sample TA2KigC150mmetaG_FD_148641 | JGI IMG/M metagenome (GOLD analysis project Ga0194126, IMG submission 148641) | Freshwater microbial communities from Lake Tanganyika, Tanzania - TA2015035 Kigoma Deep Cast 150m | ecosystem: Environmental > Aquatic > Freshwater > Lake | place: Tanzania: Lake... | reverse complement strand
TAGCCCGGGCATGGCTGTGCCCAGGGCTTTGGATACCTCGGCGATGATTGCCGGGTCTCGGTAATGTGTGGTGGCCTTGACGATGGCTTTAGCCCTGGCTGCGGGATTGCTGGACTTGAAAATCCCCGAGCCGACGAAGACGCCATCGGCACCCAGTTGCATCATCAGTGCGGCGTCTGCTGGTGAAGCTACGCCGCCGGCGGCGAAATTGACCACGGGTAATTTCCCTGTTTTGTGTATTTCCAGCACCAGCTCGAGTGGAGCACCCAGGTTTTTGGATTCGGTGGTGAGCTCATCAACAGGCATGCCCTGGAGCTTGCGGATGCCATCCTGGACTGCCCGCATGTGCCTGACGGCTTCAACGATGTTGCCGGTGCCGGCTTCACCTTTGGTGCGAATCATGGCAGCACCTTCGGCGATGCGGCGTAGGGCTTCGCCTAAATCGCGGCAGCCGCAGACAAAGGGGACCTTGAAATCGTGTTTCCAGATGTGGTGGCTTTCATCAGCCGGGGTCAGCACCTCTGATTCGTCAATGTAGTCAACTCCCAGCGCCTCCAGCACCTGGGCCTCGACGAAATGTCCGATGCGGCATTTAGCCATCACCGGGATGCTTACTGCTTCCATTATGGCGGTGATTATTGTCGGGTCAGCCATGCGAGCTACCCCGCCAGCAGCTCTGATGTCTGCAGGTACGCGCTCCAGCGCCATGACGGCACAGGCTCCAGCGTCTTCAGCGATTTTGGCGTGTTCCGGTGTAACCACATCCATAATCACACCGCCCTTCAACATCTGGGCTAAGCCTGATTTAACTTTCCAGGTGCCTGTATCCATTTCTCCACTTACATGTGTAGTTCTATTAACATATTTTACACTGGTTTTGGTCTTCGTAGCAAATGTGGCTAACTGGCCTTTCTCAGTTTTCAGTTTCCTTCAATGGAATTATATCACCTATGGTTGATAAAATGACAACGCATAGTCGTGGAGCTTTAGTCTCGCTGGGGTGACTTTGGGTAATGGTGTGCTATGTTCACTTCGTATTTCGGACTTATGCTATAATCCCGGTGTGAAAATACTAGGTATTGAGACATCCTGCGATGAAACTGCGGCGGCGGTGGTTGAGGATGGTAGTAAAATTCTGTCAAATGTCGTTGCCTCTCAAGTGGATATACATAGTCGCTATGGTGGGATTGTACCTGAGGTAGCATCAAGGCAGCATCTGATTACGGCTTTGCCGGTGGTGGAAAGCGCTATGACTGAGGCGGAAGCTGCATGGCAGGACATTGCCGCTATTGCCGTAACTATTGGCCCCGGTCTGGCAGGCTCGCTGCTGGTCGGGGTAAATTTGGCAAAAGCTATCGCCTTAGCTCATGGTTTATCGCTTATTGGAATAAATCACCTCGAAGGTCATATTTACGCTAACTGGCTGAGTGATGCCAGGTCTATTTTCCCCTGCCTCTGCCTGATTGTTTCCGGAGGACATAGCGATTTGGTGCTGATGGCCGGGCATGGAAAGTTTGAAAAGCTGGGGCGAACCAGGGATGATGCTGCCGGTGAGGCCTTCGATAAAGCGGCCAGGATTCTGAACCTGGGCTATCCCGGCGGTCCAGCTATAGAGAAAGCAGCTGAAGGCAATGTCGCTTCTTTTTCTCTACCTCGGGCATGGCTTAAGGGCAGCGATGATTTCAGTTTTAGCGGGCTGAAAACAGCTCTGCTCCATCTGGTCAGGGACAACGATTTCTCAGACCCTTCTCTGGCAGCGGAAGCGGCGGCTAGCTTTCAGCAGGCAGTGGTTGATGTCCTGGCTACTAAAGCGATAAAAGCTGCGGAGAGACTGGGAGTGAAGCAGATATTGCTTTCCGGCGGTGTGGCGGCTAACAAGGCACTCCGTGACCACTTTGCCCATAATTCACCCGTGCCCGTGCTCATACCACCTCCCAGTTTGTGTACCGACAATGCGGCTATGATTGCCGCTTGCGGTTACTATCACTTTCAGTCGGGCAAAATTGACGGTTTTGATATTGATGTGATACCCAGCCTCAGCATCGGTTAGTGGCTACCAGACATTCGGCACAATTTCGGCGATGGCAATAGGTCTTGAAGATGTGAATCAGCCCCTGTTGCTGGCAGGCGGAAAGACGAACGTCTAGCTTGAGCCGAAGCTGCTGCATCATATACCGGGTTAGCTCGTTGTCTCCCGTTTTGGGATAACGGCGGTAAATCTCGGTGGCTCTTTTTTGTAGCTGCGGCTCATCAGCTACCTCGCTCCAGGCACAGGCGAACGGCAATATGGTATTTATGGCTATTACTGCGGCTTTTTCTCGACCGAGCAGCGCCGAGTTTCTATTCATGGCTATGCTGAAGTCAAAGTGGCTTTCCCAGTAGCCTTGACCAGCGATAATTAAGCCGTTTTCCAGCCAGCGATGTTCGGCTCCCGGAGGTGCTTCCTTGACTAATCTCACAATCTCCTGGAGCAGCCCCGACTTATTATACCGGGCTATAAGATAGCTTAGAGCGATGAGGCGGCGGATGGGGAAGTTGTCTGGACGCACTCTAAAGAAACACCAGTCAACTTCCTTCATGGTTCCAGTTATACCGATAGCTTGCCATGTCCGTTCTAACTTATTTGCCTCTCTATCTTCTACTGGCCTGTTTCGCAGTCTGTGCCGTTGTGAAGGCAGCAATCCGGCAGTTCCCAGAATCAATGCCTGCCTGGTGCAATTATCCCCGGGCCCAGCTTCTTCCAGAATGTCGAGAGGCAACCTATTGGCGAGTTCCTCGCAGGGCGCGGCATTATGTGTATAACCCAGGGCTCTGGCTATACCTCGGTAAAGCACCTGCCCGGCATCATCTTCGCTCAGGGCTTTGCGGAATGAGCTCGTTTTGGCAGTAAATCTTTCCTCGCCGCCAGCAGTAAGCAATTTACTTAAGCCGTCTGTATTGGAATGATGGCTGACCTCTTGGCAGGAGGTCAAGGGTTGACCATACGAGTTGGCCTGACTGTCTAGCTCATCTAGCGGACTCTTAATGAAGGAACTCAGGCAAATTGTGGGAATAACTTTGCCGTTCTGGAGTAGAGTCGGAACTTGACTGTCATGCCACCATACGATGTGCAGTGCTATATTATTGTATTTCGGGTCCAGATGATGACCGTGGCCCTGCCACTGGCTGGACTTGACATGCACCTCGATGTCCCCGGTTATCGTCTTGCCGTTGATGACAAAGACGACATCTCGGAAATCACAGCCTCTGACATTACTGATTCTGCCGGGATGGACCACCTGAATTTGCTCGCCTGTGTCAGTGGACAATTTTGGGACCAACCGGCGTTGCCAGATACTGGTAATAAGTTTCTCTGTTACCTGCGCCTTCATGTTTTTTACACGCTTACGTGTAGATATAAGGTAAAAAAATTTAACTTAGTTTTGCTGGTACCCAGGTTCGCTTTTCATCAATGATGCGTTCAACGTGCCAGCCTTTTTTCTCCAGTTCTGAGGTGATAAAGCGGCGATGGCAGCGCCACGGCAGTCGTTCGGCACACAGTATGACACCTCTTTTCTGCCGGGCTATTTCTTCTATGGCCTTCATACCCTGCTCAAACTCTGGTGTAATGGTGAAGGCTTGGTAGCCGCCTTTCCGGTAGCCGCCTAGTTCTTCTCCCAAATGCAAATAGTCGATGTGTAATACTGCCAGCAATTGTGTCAGTTCTCCTTGCTGGAAATGCTCAAGCCGGCTGGTGGGAAAGCGACGCACATCTATCACCAGCTCAATTCCGTGGCTTTGGAGCAGTGCAGCGAACTCCGCCTTTGACCGAGTACTGGTTCCCAGGCTGTAAATTGTGCTGTGGTGTTTCATCCCTTTGGAAAAGCCGCAGCAACTCGCCTTGACTTGGTGCACCTTAATCTCCTGGCTTGTATTTGAAACCGGAACGCTCGGCAACCAGAGTAAGTAACGTGGCTGAAGTCCCACGGGGCTTGTACATTCCAGTTTCCCATTCGCTGATTGTCTGCTGACGGGTGCCCAGTTCCTCAGCCAGCTTAGCCTGGGTTAATTTTAGATGTTGCCTTAACGCCCGAATTCGCTGCCTATCCCAGTCAACCCCTTTTCGTTTTTGAGCCATTTTGATTATATTTTACACGTTATAGTGTGAATAATCAAGAAGCAAGGTGTAACATATTCTCAGATGGCTGGGCTGAGAAGGCTAAGCGACGTGAACTAGAATGTTTTTATATCTGTGACCCTTACTCCGTCTGCTGCTGATTCAGAGTGGACGATTATCCAAGCTCCAGTTGATGTGTCCCGAAAACCATTGCCGAATTCTTTGGTGTTAGAGTTGGTGCCTTCACCCTCAGGCTGCCAGCCTGCCTGCGCCATGAAGTCCACCAGCTCCCCCCGGCTGCCGAAAACTTGTTTTTTCTTGGGAGTAACAAGTTTCGTCTTTGCCACGTAAATCACCTCCTCTGTTGTTATAAATTCCCAAAAAATACTCTTGACAGCCCAGCCATCTCTTGTTTATAATTATTTTAGCACTCTTGGTCGGAGACTGCTAATTTTATAGCTGGTATCTGGCATCTGCCAAGTATCAGTGAGGTTTGAGAAACGTTGCTGTGAACTGTAGAGTTTGTGGCAATTTGTTTTTCCAGGGAGAGCAGTATTTCAGTGCTCTTGGGGGGCTTTTGCTCATGTTAGAGGCAGGAGCAAGGCAGAGAAGTTAGATTGATAACAATGAGTACAATAAATTGGCCGAGGAGGTGAAAGCATTGCCTATTTATGAGTACGTGTGTAGCTGTTGTTCAGCTCGATTTGAAATAAAGCAAGGGTTTAGCGATGAGGCGAAAACTTTCTGCCATTTCTGTGGGAGTAAAGCGCGCCGTGTTTTCTCACCTGTGCCTATCATTTTCAAGGGTTCAGGGTTCTATGTAACAGACAGCAGAGCAGCGGCAAGTGGGAAGTTGGGTGGCAGGGGAAATGGCAGTGGGGCTGCAGGTAGTGGCGAGGGCAAAGGGACGACCGAAGAAAGCGAAGAGTGTATCGCCTCATGAAAATTTGTGTTAAAAAGATATATTGCCCAGCTTGCCGGCGGTTAGTTAAATGTCGTGAGCAGGTGGCTAACAACGTGATTCATGTTATTTGTTCCAGATGTGGAAAACTTCTTCGCATCTGGAATGATATCAGATGGAGGTCTGTATTAGCGAGCAAGTAATGGCTAAAAGGGACTATTACGAAATCCTTGGCGTGGACAGAAGCGCCGACGAGGTTGCTATAAAGCGGGCTTATCGCAATCTGGCCATGAAATATCATCCTGATAGAAATTCAGGTGATGGACATGCTGTAGAAAAGATGAAGGAGATAAACGAGGCCTATGCTGTGTTGAGCGACTGTCACAAGAGGCGTCTATATGATACTTATGGACATGCCGGGCTGGAGGGTTACACCACAGCAGACATATTCCGGGGGATTGACTTTGAAAGTTTGTTTCGGGAGTTCGGGTTAGGTGACTTCGGTTTTGGCTTCGGTGACAGCATATTTGGCAGTTTCTTCGGTACCGGAAGGACATCGACCAAGACGCGGCGAAAAGCAACCGACATTAAATATGATTTAGAGGTTACATTAGAGGAGGTTGCCTTTGGTGCGGAGCGGAAAATCGAAGTGCCGAGAACGCGAACTTGCTTCTCTTGTCGGGGAACGGGTGCCGGTGAGCAAGGGCTAAAAGGTTGTGACCATTGTGGCGGCTCAGGTCAAATAATAACGGAGCAGAGGTCGGGGTTCACTGTTTTTCGCCAGATTACCACCTGTAAGCAATGCCGAGGCCGAGGCAAAATTGTAAAGGATATGTGTGTCAGTTGCCAAGGCAAAGGCTTTGTGGAAGAAGTCAATGAAGGGCGATTTCCATCCCTAAGGGAGCTGATAGCGGTTATATCATAAAAATCGAGGGTGAGGGGGAAGCTGGCAATGAAGGCACCTTGCCTGGTGACCTTTATGTCGTGCTCAATGTTAAGAAACATCCTGTCTTTGAGAGGCATGGCGACGATATTTACTTGACCAAGGAGGTAAGCTTTGCCCGGGCAGCGCTGGGTGGTGAAATCGATGATATACCCAGTTTGAATGGCAATCTTAAGCTTGAAATACCTGAGGGGACTCAAACCGGGACTATCTTCAGGATGATGGACAAAGGCATTCCTCATCTAGACAGTTATGGCAGTGGTGACCTGTATGTCATGGTCAAAGTAGTGGTCCCCCAAAACCTGACCGAGCAGGAAAAGAAATTGCTCAGGGAGTTTGACAGATTACAGCGGCAAAATAAGGAAAAGTAGCTGCATACCAAATCTGGGAGTAAAGAATTTGGAACTCTCACCGTTAGCACGGGAAAAGTTAGCTAAAATTGGAGAATTGTCCTCTGAGGAGAGGCAGAAACTCAGGTCATCTGAAGAACTGACATCGCTGCTGGCTGATTATTTTACTGACAAGCTCAGTGCTGATGGCCTATGGTTGAAGCTAAAGAGATTCAAGGAAGATGGGCGTGACTCGATGATAAGGGAAACACAGCTCAGGCTGGTAAGTGCTATGAGTTTGGGCAGCAGCAATGCCGATTTCGAGCGTTGTCGCAGTGGTATTCTTGGCTGTGAAATGCTTAAGGAGCAGAATAACTATGCCGAACTAGAGCACAGCTTAAGCTTACTGGAAAATCTTCGGCAGCAGTACCAGCAGGAGAAAGAATTGGCCTTTAATTCTATAAAAGGCGAGATACAGAAGCAGGTCGAGACGGCAGCGAGGCAGATAGCTAGGCAAGCTGGGAATCGGGGGGTCTCCATTGATGTTCAAGGTTCGGTTGAGGCCAGCGTAAGGAGCAGTCCTCAATGGAGAGATTTCTTGGTGAAACACGAGAAAATTTTTGGCCAGAAATTCGATGATTGCCTGGCGAAAATAAAGAAGTTAATATAAATAAGCTCTTTGTTATAGCATTACACGGATAAGGGAAAGATAGAATGCCAATCTATGAATATAAAGCAGATGGAGAGGGCTGTGAGCATTGTCGGGATGGATTTGAAGTCAGGCAAAGCATAAGTGCTAAACCTCTAAGCAAGTGTCCTAAGTGCCAGACACCGGTTAAGAGACTGGTGTCACGATTTCGTGCCTGTGTAGTTGAAACATCTAGCGAGGCGACATTGACAGAAACGAGGATAGGCGAATTTGAGAAAGAAGGGAGGTGGAGTCATGCTGCAGAACTTGCCGACAAAGCCGGGCTAGAAGATAGGGCGAAGGAAGATTACAAAAAGGCTGGATATGACATGTAGCCCCACTTTACAAACGGAATTTCTTATGCTAATATATTTAGCAGTCTATGGTCGAGAGTGCTAAAATCTAGTTAAAGAAGGAGGTAAAGATGGCGGTTAAACTTGAACCTTTAGGAGACAGGGTAGTGGTAAAACCGATGCCAAAGGAGGAGGTTACCAAGGGAGGTATCGTCTTGCCGGATACAGCTAAGGAGAAGCCTCAGGAGGGCAAGGTCATTGCTGTCGGTCCTGGTAGGATGACCGATGATGGTAAACGGCTGGCTATGGATGTGAAGGTTGGCGATGTGGTGATTTATGCCAAGTACGGTGGTAGTGAGATTAAGGAAGATGATGAGGAGCTGATTATCCTTAGGGAAAGCGATATTTTGGCCAAAAAGACTTCTAATAAGTAGAAAGAGTTCATAAGATATAAATGAAAGAGGAGGTTACGAAAGATGGCAAAACAAATTCTGTATGGTGAAGAGGCGAGACGGGCGTTGAAAGCTGGCATTGATGCCTTGGCCAATGCGGTTAAGGTGACCTTGGGCCCGCGTGGGCGTCCCGTGGCTCTGGATAGGAAGTTTGGCTCGCCTAATGTTATTAATGACGGTGTTTCCATAGCCAAGGATATTGAGTTGCCTGACCCCTTCGAGAATATGGGGGCACAACTGGTCAAGGAAGCGGCAGTCAAAACCAATGACAAGTGTGGTGATGGTACCACTACAGCAACTGTTCTGGCTCAGGCAATTGTGACTGATGGCTTTAAGAACATAGCTGCTGGAGCTGATGCCATGTCTCTGAAGCGGGGTGTGGGAAAAGGGGTGACAGCTATAGTTGGAGAACTTAAGAAGATGTCAATACCGGTAACTACCAAGGAGCAGGTAGCTCAAGTGGCGACCATATCGGCAGCAGATGCTGAGATCGGCAATCTCATTGCCGAGGTAATGGAAAAGGTGGGTAAGGATGGGGTAATCACTGTCGAGGAATCGAAAGGGTTACTATTTGAGACGGAGTATGTCGAAGGCATGGAGTTCGACCGCGGCTATATCAGCCCTTACTTTATCACTAACCCCGAACTTATGAAGACAGAGCTTGAAGACCCCTACATTCTGATTACAGACAAGAAGATTTCAGCCATATCAGAGCTTTTGCCGGTTCTGGAGAAGATACTTCAAGTTTCCAAGAACTTTGTGGTTATCGCCGAAGATGTGGAAGGTGAAGCTCTGGCTACCCTCGTGGTCAATAAGCTAAGGGGAACGCTTAACTGTCTGGCAGTCAAAGCACCAGGATTCGGTGACAGACGCAAAGCAATGCTTGAGGATATATCTATCTTGACTGGAGGCAAGGTTATCTCCGAAGAGGTGGGTAGAAAGCTGGATTCAGCTACTGTGGCTGACCTCGGTCGAGCTAGGAAAGTGGTGGCTGACAAAGACAACACCACCATCGTTGAGGGTAAAGGTTCTGAGGAGGCTATTCAGGCTCGTATCAAGCAGATAAAGGCGCAGATTGATGAGACCACCTCAGACTACGATAAAGAGAAACTCCAAGAGAGGTTGGCTAAGTTAGCGGGTGGCGTGGCAGTGATTAAGGTAGGGGCTGCCACTGAGGTTGAGCTTAAAGAGAAAAAGCATCGGGTTGAGGATGCCCTTTCAGCAACCAGGGCTGCAGTTGAGGAGGGAATTCTGCCCGGTGGCGGAGTTGCCTTGATTAATGCTACCCCGGTTCTGGATAAGGTTAAGGCGGAAGGAGACGAAGTTACTGGCGTGAACATTCTCAAGCGAGCTTTTGAAGAGCCACTACGCTGGATTGCGGTAAATGCGGGACAGGAAGGTTCGGTTGTTGTGGACAAAGTCAAGCGCAGCAAGAAGGGTGTTGGTTATGATGCCTTGAAGGATGAGTATGGCGATATGGTAGCCAAGGGCATTATCGACCCGCTTAAAGTTACCAGGACTGCACTGGAAAATGCCTCCAGTATTGCCAACATGATTTTGACTACTGAATCGCTGGTGACCGACATTCCGGAAAAAGAAAAGGCCCCCATGCCGCCTATGCCTGAGTATTAGAAGGGTATAGAAAGCTGTAAATGAGAGCCGTCCCAACTGGGGCGGCTCTTTCTTATTTTTATCTGTCATTGCGCGGGGTGTAAGCCCCAAGCAAGCTCAAAGTTTTAGCAGCTGGGCTAATGATTCTTCTTCCTTGACTGGGCCGACGATGGCCAGGTTCAGCTTCTCGCCGGTCAGAAGTTGCTGAGCTATCCGCTTCAGGTCTTCAGTGGTAACAGCTTCTACCAGTGAAATGACCTCGTCTGCGGTAAGGATACGGTTGGTGAGTAGTTCTTGTGCGCCTAGCCAGGCAGCGACATTTCGGCTGTTCTCCAGGCTCAACAACAGTCGTCCCTTAGCCATCTCTTTAGCCTTATCAATCTCAGCTTCGGAGATATACTCCTTGAGTTTAGCAACCTGGTCAATGATTGCCCTTAGCGCATCTTCGGTTCGGCCGGGGTCAACTCCAGCATGGATGATGACGGCTCCCGAATCAGCAAAATGGTCAGCGTAGCTGTGGATGTCGTAGGCAAGTCCCTGTTGCTCTCTGACGGTAATAAACAGGCGGCTGCTCATTCCCTCGCCCAGTATTATGCTCAGCAGGTCAACGGCATAGCGGTCAGGATGGAAAAATGACAATCCGGGGACACCTAGGCAAAGATGGGCCTGTTCGGTATCTCGGAACTCGATATGCATCCTGGCTGCCTCTTGGCTACTACTGTTAGGGAAGCCTGTCGATAATTTGTTAGATGTCCAGTCGCTGAGAGCTTGGCTGATAACCTCTTGCACTTGCTCCTGTTCAATATCGCCGGCGACGCTAACAACAGTGTTGTTGGGCAGATAATGGTGGGAAAGAAAGTCTAGCATTTGCTGTTGTGTTATAGAGGTTACGGTTTCTTTGCTGCCGGCGATATCGCGTCCCAGTGGTTGTCCCGGCCATAAAAGCTCGTCGAACAGCATAGCTACTCGCTGGCGTGGAGAATCGAGACTCATGTTTATCTCTTCAATGATTATCTGACGTTCTCGGTCGATGTCATTGGCGTCAAAGCGAGAATTTCGTAACAGGTCGACGAGCACATCCAAAGCTAGAAAAAAATGCTGGCTGGTTACCCGGCACCAAAAGGTGGTCAACTCTTTGTCGGTGCCGCCATTGATCATGCCTCCGACGCTTTCAATCGCTTCGCTGATTTCCTTAGAGCTTCGTCGCTTTTCTGTCCCCTTGAAGCAAAGGTGCTCAATGAAATGAGAAATGCCAGCTTCAGAGTCAGTCTCGTAACGAGGGCCGACACCTAAGTAAAAGACCACGGAGACCGAGCGAGTATGAGGCATATTACAGGTAAGAAGGCGTAATCCATTATCAAGGGTGATTTTTTGGTGCATGATGCTAGCATTTTACTCTCCACTTATGTCTAGCGTCAATGTGTTCGTGTGCGTCCGTTTAGTACATCAGGAGATGCTTGATGTTTTTTGTCATTGCGAGTCCTTCCGCTGAAGGACGTGGCAGGCAACGAATACCCAAGCTTATAGAGACAGTGCGAAATTCAGATATAATTTGGCTGCCTGTACCACTTGTGGGAAGGAAACTGATTCTTCTGGTGTGTGTGCCGCTTCTAACCGGCCGGGCCCTAAGATGATTGGGTCCACCCCGGCAGCCCAGAGAGCGCTACCATCAGAGTGGCTCCTGAAATCCTGAGGCTCCCATGACAGGGACATCTTTTTGTATGTCTCTCTCAATTTATTTATTAACGGCCGCTCCAAGGAAATCTGATAGCCGGAGTAGGTCTCTTCAAATTTTAGGTGAGCATTTAAGCCAGGTATGCCATTGCTGGCTACTGCCACTAATTGCTCTAGCTCTGTCTTGAGGGCGTCAATCCTAGAGTTAGGCGGTAGGTGAAGGTCCAGCCAGGCTTCACAGGCATCGGGCACGACAAATCCACCGGGGAAGCCGGAGAGCTCTCTGATGTTGTAAACCAACCCGTGTGGTGTTGAATCGGCATATTCGGTGATCTGCAGCAGGAGCTTAAGCATGGTCTCAATAGCATTTTGTCCTAGCTCAGGCATAGAGGAGTGAGCTCTTTTCCCTTCAGTGCGTAACAGCACTTCGAGATAACCGTAATGTCCCAGACAGGGTGCCAAGTTGGTAGGCTCGCCGATTATTGCCCAGTGGAAGCCGTATTCTCGAATCAGTGCCTTGGCACCGCTGCTATCCTCTTCTTCGCCCACCACCAGAGCCAGACCTACCGGCGGGAAAGCATTTCCTCTGTGAGCCAGGACGGTAAAGGCTTCTATCATAGCGGCGCAGCCTGCTTTCATATCTGCGCTTCCCAGCCCGAAGACGGTATCATCTTCTTCACTGAAGCCGAAGTCCTCAAGGTCGTGGGCGGTAACAGTATCCAGATGCCCGACGAAGCAAAGCTCGACGTCATTTCTTTCTTCCGGGAAGGCTACCAGGTTACAACGGTTCTCATCGACTTCTTGTTTGGTTACCCGCAGACCGTGTTTTTTCAGGTATCCTTCCACATACTCGGTAATCTCTCCTTCCTTGCCTGACGGGCTGTATATGTCTATCAGGTCTTTGAGAAGACCTTTCAGCCTTGCCGGTTGTACTCCGACAGTCCTGCTTTCTTGTTGAGTTCGTTTCACTGTTAGTCCTCTGTCTTGTTGTTCTTTTTGTTTGGTCGCTGGAGAGTCTTAGCTAACCAGACGTGCTGGCTACTAATGGAGAAACCTATTGCCTTGAAGAAGGCGATGGCCGCCTCATTTTCAGCATCGGTATCGGCTATAATCATTCTGACTCCGTGTTTACGTAGCCTCTGTTCCAGATTCCGGTACAGACGGTAGCCTAGGTTAGTCCTTTGGAAAACCTCGTCCACCCCTATCCAGCTCAGGTATCCATATTTCTTCCAAGCGGTGCCTTCTTTCTCGATGGTGGTGCCGATGATGAAGCCAACGATTTTTTCTTCTGCCTCAGCGACCAGGCAATAATCAGGGTCGGAGGTAAAATAATCTGTTACCTCATATTGGTCCCAGGTGCGATATAGAATGGGGAACTCCTCGCTGGTGAAAAGCTGCTCACCCAGGTGATAGACTGCGCTGATGTCATCTATCTCCATCTGGCGGATGGTTGCTTCGATTTTCCTCTTTCTACGGTTTTCCAGTCGCATCATTCCTCCGTGTTTGTTTCGGGATATATCTTGTTAATGCAGTTATTCATTATAATTGTAGTGGGGGTGGCAAGTCCATCTGACAATGTGTGGTGTGAGGAGCGATAGCGATGTGGCAATCTCATTCTACGTTCTGTCATTCTGAGCGCAGCGAAGAATCTCACGGTATTCCCGTCACCGAGATTGCCACGTCCTCATTGCATCGGGACTCGCAATGACAGCCAGTGGAATGTAGCCGCGAGGCTTTAGCCTCGCCCGTAACTTCTAATCCACCCAAAAGTTCGTCGCCAAGCTACGACGTTTGTCCCAGAGCTCGCTTTTGCGTATGAAGGCATCTACCCCCGTGCCTTTGTCTGCATCCTCTATTTCCCGCCAACCGCTGATAGCACCGATTAGCGCGCCAGATAGTGCTTCGAAACCCTGCGCTGTGTAGAGGTCGCATTCCACGCCACGGTTGATTATGAACTTTAATTGTCGCAGCCCCTGCTGGTGTTTGGTACGTAATAATTCCAGCAATCTGTTAACTTCAGCATCAAGTTGGTCATTGGGCACCACACGATTCCATAACCCCAGTTCCACGGCACGGCGAGCATGGTGGATGGCACCCAGCATATTGACCTCCTTGGTCATGCGCCTACCGATGAGACGAGCCAGGCGTGTAGTTCCACCCCAGCCGGGTGTAATGCCCACATCTACTTCTGGCATTCCCCACCTGGCGCGTTCTGTGGCGATGACAAAGTCGCAGGCCATGGTGATCTCTAGTCCACCGCCGACGGCGTAACCATCTACGCCGGAAATGGTTATTTTATCTAGTTCCTCAAGCTGGTTGGCCATATTCTGGTAGTATCGTACACGTCGCATAACTTCATTAGCATTGCCCCACTGCGGCATTTCTGTGATGTCATCGCCGACACAGAAGTTGCCGCCAGCGCCCTTTATCACCAGAAATTTCAGCGTTGTGGATTTGCGTACCATCTCTATGGCTGCTACCAGCTCATCTGAGAGGTGCATACTCAGCGCATTGTAGGCTTTGGGCCGGTTCAGCGTAATCCAGGCCGCCTGGTCTTTTTCGGTATAGAGCAGGTCTTTGAATTTCATCGCTTTCCCCCTTTTAAACTGGATTGATTCTGCCACAATGTGGGCACCTAATGGAAGGTTCTTTGAAAGAGGGTGGTACTCTAAGTGTGGTGCCGCAGAGGCAGTTTACGGTCCTGTAGTTGTTGAGTTGCCACAGCAGGCATGAGGTCTCCCGGGCACGTTGAATCTCTTCTGTTTCCTTTGCATCTGGCTGGGCTGCTCGCAAGGGAATTACCCCAGCGGCAGTAACAGCGGTAGCAGGGAGCACTGCTTTAGCGCCGCTTCGAACTTGCCGATAAGCCAGTGCGTAATCAGCAAACGAGGCCCCGGCCATTGAGCGCAGTATGCGTACCCGCTCTGATATGGGTGGATGGGTGCTGGTGAGGTCGCTGGCTGCCATGCCCTGCTTGCGGAACGGGTTGATGATGTACATAGGCGCTGTGGCTTTGTTAGCTGATTTAAGCTGGTCTGGCGAGGCGGCTATTTTCTCCAGGGCTGAGGCTAATCCCTCAGGATATCTGGTGTATAGGGCCGAGGAGGCATCAGCCAGATACTCTCGGCGTCTGGAAATGGCGAAATAAATGAGTTGGGCCATAATCGGTGCCAGTATCATCAGTAGGATGGCCACAATCAGAATTATAATCTGGCCTGAGCCGCCACGTCCTGATGAGGAGCTTCTTCTGGTCCTGCCTATTCCGCCGAAGAGCATCAGACGTGATGCATACCAGGCTAAGATGACAATGGTGCCGAGCATCACGCTGCACATAGCCATCAGCAGCACGTCTCGATTCTTAATGTGTGCTATTTCATGCCCGATGACTCCCTGTAGCTCATCTCGGCTGAGCTTCTGCATCAGGCCGGAGGTGATAGCTACAGATGCCTTCTCGGGGTCTCGCCCTGTGGCGAAGGCATTCAATGCTGGGTCATCAATGATGTAGATGGAGGGCATCGCTTCCAGCCCTGAGGCAATCTTCATCTCCTCGACAATGTTAAATAGACGAGGGTGGTCATCGTGGTTGATTTTTCTGGCCTGTGACATCCCGAGCAGGATGTTATCTCCCTGGAAGTAGGCGACCAAACTCATGATTATCCACAGTATCAACGCGAGGATTGCGCCGCCTATACCATTATAGAAGAAGTACAGACCGAGGAAATAACCGAGGAGGGCCAGCAGCGCCCCCATTCCGACGGTGAGTATTGCCGACCTGGTTTGGTTAGACCTTATCTGTTCCCACATCTAAATAAGCACAAAACCTCAAACACCAAATCCCAAACAATAATGTTTAAAGGCTGTTTATGAACGATTTATTCCCTAACGTAGTGCGACCCTTCAGGGGTCGCCTTTCTCAAGCGAGGCTATCCCGCAAAGCGGGACGCACTACATTCATTAATAAACACTCTCATGTTTAGGATTTTGAATTTAGGATTTCTCCTTTTCCACTAACTGAAACTAACCTTTGGTGCCTCTCTCTCTTCAGCTACGGTGACCTCAAAGAACTCGCCGGGCTTGAAACCGGTCATGCTGGCTATGATGTTGGAAGGGAACATCTGTGTCTGGTTGTTGTATTTTAGAACCGAGTCGTTATAGAACTGGCGGGAGAAGCTTATCTTATTCTCGGTTGAGGTCAACTCCTCCTGGAGTGCCAGGAAATTCTGATTAGCTTTAAGGTCGGGGTATCTTTCAGCCACGGCTAACAGGCGGGTTAAAGCTGCACTAAGTTCTCCTTCCGCCTTAGCTCGCTCGCCCGCCCCTGCGGAGGCTACTTGCTGGGCGAGCGTACGGGCTTTAGTTACTGCCTCCATTGTCTCCCGCTCATGTTTCATGTAGCCTCTAACTGTCTCCACAAGGTTGGGAATAAGGTCATACCGCCTTTTTAGCTGGACATCTATCTGTGCCCAGGCATTCTTCACCTGATTGCGCGACCTGACCAGACTGTTATAGGTGGCAATGAATATGATGAGGAGAATTACGACGATGCCGATAATGATGTAAACCGCTATCATATAACACCTCCATTAGATTTTAAACTTGCTTTAGTGTTTATTGTCATTGCAAGGCACAAAGTACCCTGGCAATCCCGTTCTTCGTTCTGTCATTCTGAGCCCTTCGCCTGTCATTCTGAGAGAGTCCTTCGCCTTTGTCATTCTGATCCTGATTTATCGGGAGAAGAATCTCACACGGCTCAGGATAAAACTCCGTGACCAAAGAATCTCATGTACTCTCCACCACCGAGATTGCCCCGCTTCGCTCGCAATGACAGTTTGGGAATTGCCATGTATTTTAATTTTTTAGAGTATGTCGCCTAGTTGTATGCTCATTGCAGAGTTTATCTCTGTGCCTTAAATACTTCTCCCAGAAAACCGACTACTTTCTGCTGGGAGTCCTGCTTTGCCGACGGTTTCTCCGCGAGCTGCTTCAGCAATTCTTGAACTTCACCGCCATCAAACCACAGCCCGTGTCCTTGCCTGCAGGCATCAACAAGTATTCTAGGTTTTTGACCTAGGGTTGTTTCTCTCATTTTCTGGCGGCACATCGGGCACCTCCGCCTTGTCTCTGACAATTTGGCCTCTCTGGTGTCGAGGATATTTTTGAGTAGGTCTGAGGTGTCGAGGCTGATGGATTTTAATAAAAGTTCAAGCTCCCCGGAATCAAACCATACCCCGTAGCAGTCGTTGCAATAGTCAAGCTCAATGCTGTTGTATTCAACGACTATCATATCATTCTTGCAGGCGGGACATATCACCTTAGCTCGGCCTCCAAATGGATTGCACAATAGTGTAGTGTCCGCATCGGGTTGTGTCAAGGCATATTCTGAAAGCTCTAAATCCCAAATCCCAAACCCTAAACAAATGCAAAATACAAATGACCAAAATTTCAATTGATTGATTTTTGGATTTCGAGATTGTTCGAGATTTAGAAATTAGAGTTTAAGATTTGGCTGTAGGGATGTTTCCGTCTATTGGCGGTATTAGCATCTGGTGTGATAATATCTGCTTAAGTGGAGGGCAATATGGCACGCGAATATGAGATAAACGAACTGGCTAAAGAAGAATCATGGCGAATGTTCCGCATAATCGGGGAGCTGGTGGAGGGATTTGACGAGCTTGCGGGTGTAGAGCCGGCGGTAACTATATACGGCTCGGCTCGGCTCAAGGTGGATGA
>Ga0194126_10006455_pt1 | contig 16731 bp, 17 predicted proteins | sample TA2KigC150mmetaG_FD_148641 | JGI IMG/M metagenome (GOLD analysis project Ga0194126, IMG submission 148641) | Freshwater microbial communities from Lake Tanganyika, Tanzania - TA2015035 Kigoma Deep Cast 150m | ecosystem: Environmental > Aquatic > Freshwater > Lake | place: Tanzania: Lake... | reverse complement strand
TTCTGTGAAGTTCTTCCTCCATCCGTATAAGTTTTTCTGATTCTTTCTCTTCAAGTTTTGAAAGTGGTATTCCTGTCATCTTGGATACGGTGTATGCAATCTCCTCTTCCATAACAACAGGTATTTCCTTGTTTATAGTATCTCTCCATTGTCCATAGAGCTCTTCATGGAGCTGTTTGAGTTTTTCTTCTTCTAACCTAATGGATGAAGCTTTTTCGAGGTCATGGAGCTTTATATATAAATTTTTTTCTCTTGAAAACTTCTGTATATGAGCTTCAAGGTCTTTCAGTTCATGAGGAGGTGTATATCTTTTTAGTTTCATTCTTGACCCTGTCTCATCTACCACATCTATTGCCTTGTCAGGGAGATGTCTATCAGAGATATATCTATAGGATAATCTTGCTGCAGCTTCAATTGCGGCATCACTTATCTTTACTTTGTGGTGGACCTCATATCTTGGCCTGAGACCTTTTAAAATGTTTATCGTACTTTCAACATTTGGTGGCTGTATCGTAACTGGCTGGAATCTGCGCTCGAGGGCACCGTCTTTTTCTATATATTTTCTGTACTCGTCAGGTGTCGTTGCGCCAATACACTGTATCTCGCCCCTTGAAAGAGCAGGTTTCAGCATGCTTGATGCATCTACAGATCCTTCTGCAGCACCTGCGCCTATAAGGGTGTGAAGCTCGTCAATAAAGAGTATGACATTGTCTGACTGGATGATCTCCTTCATCACAATTTTGAGTCTCTCTTCAAATTGACCCCTGTATTTTGTCCCTGCAATCAATGCACCAAGGTCGAGGGAAACAATGCGTTTCCCTAAAAGGCTGTCGGGCACATTACCTGATACAATGTTTTGAGAAAGCCCTTCCGCGATTGCGGTCTTTCCCACCCCAGGTTCTCCAATAATTACAGGATTATTTTTAATTCTTCTTCCCAGTATTTGTATGAGACGCTCTATCTCGTCTTCTCTGTTTATCACAGGGTCAAGTTTTCCTTCCCGTGCCATGAGGGTCAGGTCTCTTCCAAACTCGTCAAGTGCAGGGGTTGTGCTCCTTCTTTCTTTTACATGTGTATGAGTTCTTAAGGAGAAGTTGATTGTGAGCTGTCTTGAACCAAGAAGATTCGCACCAAAGTTGCGGAGTATCTTGCCTCCTATGCCTTCCTCTTCCCTTATAAGTCCGAGGAGGATATGTTCGCTCCCGATGTAATTGTGCCCGAGAAGTCTCGCTTCTTCAACAGCAAGTTCGAGAACTTTTTTCGCACGTGGGGTAAAGGGTATATCACCGAAGGTCATGACGTCTGTCCCTTGAGGAAGATTTCTTTCTATTTCCATACGAATGTCCTCACGGGTCAAACCCATTCTTTTCAGGATTGCAACAGGTACGCCATCTTCTTCTCTTAAGACAGCAAGTAAGAGATGTTCTGTACCGAGATAATCATTCTGGCGTTTTTCAGCTTCTTCCTTTGCATAAATAATTATTTTTCTTCCGCGTTCTGTAAACTTCTCAAACATTTTTTCTCCTGAAATCTTTTACGCCATCTATAGAATAGTATCCCTTTTTTGTGGAGAAAGTCAATAATGGTAATTCAATGAATTTCAATATGAGGGGAAAAGTATGGTATTTCAAAGGAAGCGGATTCTTTTGAATCCGATCCATGAACGATATTATGTTCGATGTCTGAACCAAAATCAGCCCTGATGGTCCCCGGGGATGCATCTTTTGGGTTTGTTGCACCCATCAACTCCCTGACTCTATTAATGACATTTTCTCCTTCGATTACTATGACAACGATTGGTCCTTCTGACATAAAACTGGTAAGGCTTTCGTAAAATGGTCTTTCCTTATGCACAATATAAAATCCTTTTGCCTCGTCTTTTGACATTGTGAGCATCTTCAGCGCTGCAATCCTGAGACCGTTTTGTTCGAATCGCCTTATGATTTCACCAATTAATTTCTTCTTTACACCATCAGGTTTCACTATTGATAATGTCTTCTCCATCCTTCCTCCTATTTATATGGATTGTCTTTTTTATATGGATTGTCTTTTTCTTTAGATTGCGCAGTTTTCAATTTTATGGTATAACATAAAAGACATAGGTAACTCACTGAATTCAAAAAATTGAATTAATTCAATATTCCTTGTAGTCTTGCTATAGGGTTACCTATGTCTGTCATTCCCGCGGAAGCGGGAATCCAGATCCTGTCTCCAGTATCAAGTACGGTGCTGGATTCCTGCCTTCGCAGGAATGACAAAAAGAAGTAATTTTCTAATATTTTTAAATGCCCTACGATCTTGCCACAGGGTTCTTCATTGTTATAGGGATAATTTCTTTACTAATTTTCTGACAGATTCACAGGATTTCCTGAATTGGGTCTTTTCTTCTTTGGTGAGTTTTACCTCGATAATCTTTTCAATACCTTCTTTTCCGAGTATCACAGGTACACCCATATAAAGATCTTTTATACCATATTCTCCGTTAAGATATGCTGAACAGGGAAGGACACGTTTTTCATCGAGAAGGATTGATTTTATCATGTGAGATGATGCCGCAGCAGGTGCATAATATGCACTCCCTGATTTGAGTAGGGCAACTATTTCTGCACCGCCTTTTCTTGTCCTCTCTATCAATGCATCAGTTTTCTTTTTTGTGAAAAGGTCTGTTATTGGTATCCCCTTAATAGCGGTAAAATGTGAAAGAGGGACCATATCATCACCATGTCCTCCGAGCACAAGAGCTTCAATATCTTGCGGTGAAACATTAAATTCCCATGAAAGAAATGCAGTCAATCTCGAGGAATCAAGTATTCCTCCCATACCCATAACACGCTTGCAGGAAAACTCTGTTGTCTTCCATGCAAGATATGTCATCACATCCATTGGATTCGTTACAACAATAATGATTGCATTTGAAGAAGTTTTTGAAATTTCAATACATGCGATTTTGATTACCTCAGCATTGGCATGAAGAAGATCATCTCTTGACATTCCTGGTTTTCTGGGAAACCCTGCGGTAATAACGACAATGTCAGAGTTTGCGGTATCCGCATAATCATTTGTTCCTTTGATTAACGATGATGAGTTCCAGAGAGGACATGCTTCTGCAAGGTCAAGGGCTTTTCCCTGGGGTATTCCTTCTACGATATCAAAAAGGACAACATCAGCAATTCCTGATTGCACAATGAGCAGTGCGGTTGTAGCACCAACATTACCAGCACCTATTATTGATACCTTTTTTCTCATTACCGTCTCATTATAAAAGAAACAGAAAACCAATGGCAAGTAAACGATGTGAAGGAGAATCTTTCCTTAGAAGGTTTCTTCCAATGTCTCTTTTGGTAGCTGTTCAAGTTTTACCTTTGCGATTCTTTGACCTACCATTTCGATGATTTTCAATCTCTTATCTTCAATCTCAACTGTATCGCCTGTCTGTGGTATCTTCTGAAGGAATGTGACAATAAAACCACCAAGCGTTTCATATTCAGGTGATTCCGGGATATCTATAGAGTAATCTTCAGCAAGATCCCTGATACTTATTGAGGCATCTATGATCATTGAACCATCACCAAGTTGAATAACCGGGCTTTCAGTATCATATTCGTCTCTGATTTCACCGACAATCTCTTCAATGAGATCCTCCAATGTCACAAGCCCTGAAACCGCTCCATATTCATCTATTGCGATTGCCATGTGAACCCTTTTTTTCTGCATTTCTCTCAAAAGAATACTTATCTTCATTGTTTCAGGTGTGTATATCGGAGGCTTGATAATTTTTCGTATATCAACTTTACCCGTACTGGAAAGAATATTGAAAAAGTCCTTGGCATAGAGAAAACCTCTGATATCATTTATATCTTTCCCAATGACAGGGTAACGGGAAAATTTCTCCTCGGATATGATTGATTTCACTTGCTCAACAGACATAGTGATTCCGATGGTGACCATTTGAGGCGCAGGGATCATTACTTCTTTCACAAAGGTATCTGTAAATTCAAACACACTGTGGATGAGCTTCTTTTCTTCTGGTTCAAAGACTCCCTGTTCTCTGCCTTCCTCCAAAAGGAGTTTTATTTCCTCTTCAGAAATATACTCTCGTTGAGTAAATGCCTTTTTACCAAAAGGCTTTAAAAGTATATTGGTGCTCATGGTAAGTATACGGACAAGTACCGTAGCAATTTTAGAGAATTTATCAATAATCGGTGCTGTGACCATACCTAATTTTTCTGGATTTGACAGGGCTAATGATTTTGGAATCAGTTCGCCGAATATAAGAGAAAAGTATGTAATCATTGCGACAACAATACCTAGTGCGATTACCTCACTGGATGCAGAAATAATAGGTATTGGAACGTCTTTCAATAAGGGTTTGATAACCTTCACTGCAGCAGCACCTCCAACTGCAGATGCGATTGCTCCTGCGAGGGTAACCCCGATTTGAATTGTGGCAAGAAATCTGTCTGGAGTTTCTCTTAATTTATTCAAGACAATGGCGTTTTTGCTGCCTTCTTCCATTAATTGTTTAATGCGTGACCTTCTTGAGGTAACTACTGCAATTTCTGAAGCTGCAAAGAAGCCATTGATTAAGATGAAAATTGATATGAGAAGTATCTCAAGCCACATGTGCTTATTTTTTATCAGTCATGGATAACTGTGTATTGTGAAATAGTACTACCACTCTCTAAAATTATTGTATCTTTTTCAAGGTGTCAATGATTGCATCTGCTACCTGTGAAGTGGTTGCGGCAGTAGGGTCGTCAGGATTTGGTTTCATATCATAGGTAACATACCTGCCCTCTGCGATAACTGAGGCAGTCGCCTTTTCTAATCTGTCTGCTGCTTTTGTTTCACCAATATAGTTGAGCATCATAACCCCGGATAGTATCATAGCCATGGGGTTTATTTTATTCAAGCCCTTGTATTTTGGTGCACTCCCGTGTGTGGGCTCGAAGACTGCGATGTCATCTCCGATGTTTGCACCTGGTGCAAGACCGAGTCCTCCGATAAGGCCTGCAGCGAGATCAGATATGATATCACCATAGAGATTGGGAAGAACAATGACATCATAGAGCATGGGCTTCTGCACGAGCTGCATACACATATTGTCAACTATCCTGTCTTCAAACTCGATATCTGCATATTCATTTGCAATCTTCCTTGCAGTTTCAAGAAAGAGTCCGTCTGAATACTTCATTATATTTGCCTTATGTACTGCGGTTACCTTTTTCCTTTTGTTTTTTCTCGCATACTCAAATGCGAACCGTACAATCCTCTCTGTGGCATACACAGATACAGGTTTTATACTGATACCTGAATCGGATCTGATTTTCTTTCCTGTTGCATTACTAATAAAGTCTATCAGTTTTTTTGTCTCTTCTGAATCTTTTTCAAATTCGATTCCTGCATACAAGTCTTCTGTGTTTTCCCTGACGATTACGAGGTCGATGTCTTTATAGTTTGTCTTTGCACCATTAAATGTTTTACATGGCCTTAAGCAACAATAAAGGTCGAGGTTCTGTCTGAGTGCAACATTCACGCTCCTGAAGCCTGTTCCCACAGGAGTGGTGATAGGCCCTTTGAGGGCGACCTTATTCTTTGTTATAGAATCAATGACCTTTTGAGGCAAAGGGTTTCCTTCTTTTTCAAATGCCTTCTGTCCTGCCTCCTGGATTTCCCACTGGAGAGAAACACCTGTTGCTTCAATGACGCGTTGTGTGGCTTCGGAGATTTCAGGCCCTACGCCATCTCCCCGAATTAAAGTGACTGTATGCATTATAGATTTACTGTGAGTATTTTCTGAACAATATCAGGGCAGGTAGCAATGAGTTTTAGCTCATCATCTGTAAGGGGCTTCTGTGTGTGCAGATTGGCATACTGTGCGAGTTCGAGAATCCTTCTTGCCTCGTTGTCGTCGTGGAAATGGATACCGAGTTTGTCATAGACGTGCCTGAAGCCTTTAATGCCTCCATACTCACCTGTGGTGATTATCCTTCCGGTTTCGAGAAGTTCTGGTTCTCCTCTTCCCACATCCTCAGGGTCATAAAGTTCATAGTTACGTCTGTCTTTAAGAGCTCCGTCTGCGTGTATTCCTGATTCATGTGCAAATGCATTTGCACCTACTCCAGGCTGGTTTATCGGGATTGGTATATTAAATGCGTATGATGCGTATCTGCTGAGTTTCCAGGCTTTTTTAAGGTCTACGTGTTCATCGAGGGGGACTTTATTTTTAAGACCGTGTGAGAAATTAAGTGCTAAGATTGTTGATACAAGGTCGCAATTGCCACAGCGTTCTCCGTAACCATTGACAGTTGTATTTATATAGGAGTCAACGCCACATTCTATGGCTCCCTGCGCCCCGGAAACAGATACCGCCTCTGCCATACCGAGGTCGTTGTGGCAGTGCATTTCTATAGGAAACCGTGTTGCAAGAGCAATTGCTTTCGTCCTTTCATAGATGGTTATGGGGTCATCTGTACCGAGAGTATCGCAATATCTGAAACGATCTGCCCCTGCTTCTCTACCCGCAAGGACGAATTCTATGAGCCTGTCAAGCTCTGTCCTCGAAGCATCTTCTGCATTTATGCCCAAGGTTTCTATCCCGAGTTCCTTTGCAGTTTTGACAGCTTCAACAAGAGAATTAACAATATCCTTAAAGGTCTTTCTCCCCTGAAATTTGCCTTGTATCATTATTTCAGATGTAGATATCGAGATATTGAGATGTTTGAGCTCAGGACAGTTTTTTAAGGAAAGCCGAACATCTTCAGGGATTGCCCTGCACCAGCCTTCGAGGTGGATTCTTTTTATCACACCAAGTTTTACAAGTTCAAGGTTTGCATTTATGTAATTGACTTCATGTTTGAGGGTTGGGAACCCTACCTCGCTTTGATAAATTCCCATCTCATCAAAATAGATGTTTAACATCGTTTTAGAAAGTTTTGGGAGGAGTATCCTGGATGTCTGGACACCATCCCTGTTTGTCACATCGATCAAATATACTTTGTTTTTCATATAAACTCTATTAACCTCTTCTAAAATTAAGAATAATTTGAATTTTTGATATTAACATAAATTGATTTAATATTACAATGACCGCAAACCCCATGGAAGCATCTAAAATTTTGTAATGTTCGCTCCAAGAGCATTTTTCAGTCTGGAATGATTGAGGATTGAATCATTAGAAAATTTAGATGCTTCCTGTGGTAAATAAAGACTGGAAAAGAAAAGATCTCTTTGTTACAATTAAGACCAGTTTTGCAGAGGAGGCAAGGATGGATTTTAAAGGTCAGGTTGCGATGGTTACCGGTGGAGGACGAGGTATTGGAAGAGCAATTGCAGAGAGGCTTGCAAAGAAAGGTGTCAATGTAGCTATTGCAGATATAAACCTGGACGCAGTAAATGAAGCTGTGGCAGCTATTACCGCACTCGGGGTTAAGTCTATAGGAATGCAACTTGATGTGTCAAACTCTGAAAGTGTGAAAAAGGCGTTCGATGATATTCGAAAAGAATTCGCTAGGATCGATATATTGATAAACAATGCAGGCATTACAAAAGATAACCTTCTCATCAGAATGAAGGAGGAAGATTGGGACTCTGTAATGGATATTAACCTAAAGAGTGTTTTCCTCTGTTCTAAGGAAGCGATAAAGGATATGTCTAAACAACGGTACGGGAGAATAGTAAATATCTCATCTGTAGCTGCATTCATGGGTAACGCGGGACAGGCGAATTATAGTGCATCAAAGGCAGGTATAGTCGGGCTCACAAAAACAATCGCAAAGGAATATGCAAGCAGAGGAATCACTGCGAATGCAATCGCCCCAGGGTTTATAAAAACTGCAATGACTGATATTCTGCCGGAAAATATAAAGGAAGAGATGATGAAGTTGATTCCTGCGGGAAGATTTGGTACAGTTGAGGATGTTGCGAATGCTGTTATTTTTCTTGCATCACCTGACTCGGATTATATAACCGGTCACGTCATCCATGTAAATGGCGGTATGTATATGTAATTTTCTGTTTTTGATTTTTGAGTTTAAATTTAAAATTTGCAATCTAAAATTTGAAATTAAAACACGGAGGTACAAATATGTTAGAAGAGAAAGTGAAAGAGATTATCTCAAAACAACTCGGTGTACGCCAGGCAGAGATTACACCCGAGTCATCTTTTGTTGAGGACTTGGGTGCTGACTCGCTGGATACAGTTGAGCTTGTTATGGCATTTGAGGAGGCATTCGGAATCGAGATACCTGACGAAGATGCAGAGAAGATCTCAAAAGTTAAAGATGCTATTGAGTATATTAATAATAAGAAATCTTCTGCATGATGGATAAAAGAAGAGTTGTTGTCACAGGGCTAGGTATTATCACGCCTCTTGGTGTGGGTGTGACACCCTCATGGGAAAATCTTGTTCAGGGCAAATCTGGTATTGGTAAGATCACATTATTTGATGCATCTCACTTTCAGACACAGATAGCCGGTGAAGTAGAAGGGTTTAACCCGGAAGAGTATATTGAGATAAAAGAGATAAAGAAAATGGACCGTTTTATCCATTTTGCAATTGCTGCAACAAAAATGGCATTGGATGATTCCAGTCTGAAGATCACGGGCAGTAACGCGGAGAAGGTAGGCGTCATTATCGGATCAGGCATAGGAGGGTTATACGCAATTGAACATTACCATAGTGTATTACTTGAGAAGGGACCAAGAAAGATATCGCCTTTTTTTATTCCGATGTTAATAATAAATCTTGCCTCTGGCCAGGTATCTATAAAGTTTGGTGCTAAAGGACCTAACTCCGCATTGACTACTGCATGCGCAACAGGAAGTCATTCAATTGGAGATGCGTTTAAAATAATCCAGCGGGGAGATGCAGATGCGATGATTGCCGGAGGGACAGAAGCAGTAATCACACCTTTAGGGGTAGCTGGATTTAATGCAATGAAGGCGCTTTCTACGAGAAACAATGAGCCTGAAAAAGCAAGTAGACCTTTTGACGTTGATAGAGACGGCTTTGTGATGGGTGAAGGTGCAGGTATTGTGATACTCGAAAGCCTTGAAAGTGCCATGGAGAGAGGTTCGAAAATATATGCAGAGATAGTCGGATACGGGATGTCCGCAGATGCATATCATATTACTACTCCTTCTCCTGGCGGTGAGGGCGCAGCAAGGTGCATGGCGATAGCATTGAGGGATGGAGGGGTTAATCCTGCTGAGGTAGATTACATAAATGCACATGGTACTTCAACAAAACATGGGGATGAACTTGAAAGTAGTGCCATTAAGATGGTGTTTGGTGCTCATGCCTATAAGATCGCAATCAGTTCAACAAAATCTATGATAGGTCATTTACTCGGTGCTGCAGGAGGTGTTGAGGCAACTCTTACTATTCTTAGTGTGTATAATGATATTGTGCTCCCCACAATTAATTTAGATAATCCAGATCCTGAGTGCGACATTAACCTTGATTATGTACCACGTAAAGCAAGAAAAATGACGGTCAGTTATGCCTTATCAAACTCATTTGGATTTGGCGGAACCAATGCCTGCCTGTTGTTTAAAAAATTTACATAAGAAACTCAAATAGTCTTTTACAATAACCTATCATGACACTGTTGAAATTAGAAGATACTTTTGAGTTAGAAAACCGTCTTGGTTATTTTTTCAAAAATAAAGAGTTCCTCATAGAAGCTCTGACACACAGGTCTTTCTCCCATGAGAATTCGGAAAAATCAACGAATCATAATGAAAGGCTTGAATTCCTTGGTGATTCTGTCCTTGGATTTGTCATAGTCGAGTATCTTTATTTATCTGATAATCGGTTTGCTGAATCGAGTATGGCCAAGATCAAATCCTATCTCGTCAAGGAATCTGTACTTTCTGAGATTGCAGACTCTCTTTCTCTTGGAAAGTATCTCAGACTTGGTAAAGGCGAGGAAGCCACTGGCGGAAGAATCAAAAAATCCCTGTTAGCTGATGCGCTTGAGGCTGTTTTAGGGGCAGTTTACGTAGATGGTGGTTATGAAAGAGCGAAGGAGCTTATCTTAAGATTATTCAATGAAAAAATAAAGGCTATCATAAATTCTGGAGAATTTTATGATTTTAAAACAGAGCTCCAGGAAAGAACCCAACTTCTTTTTAATGTTCTTCCTGAATACAGGGTAATTAAACAGGAAGGTGAAGAGCATAAAAAGATTTTTACAGTTGAAGTCTTCATAGACGGGAAGCAGTTTGGCAGAGGGTCGGGAAAAAGTAAAAAAGAGGCACAGACTCTCGCTGCGAAAGAGGCTCTATCCAGATTTCACCTGCCAACTGCTTAAAAAGAGGGCAGGACCCTCTTAAAACTTTCTTTCACAACAATACCCTTTTTGTGAGCATAACCAGAGGCCATATATTTTGTTGTGTGAATTAATGCAAATTGTCCTTTTTTATTTATCACGATAACTCCTGCCTCTCCTCCTATCTTAGAAAGTCTTCTGAGCGATAACACTGCTGCGTTATGAGGTGGCATAATCTTCAAGTTCATACAGATCTCTTTTGAAAGAGAAAGCCTTATTATATTCTCTCCGATTCCACTACATGAGATAGCTCCTATTGAGTTTTCTGCATATATACCTGCTCCTATAATCGGGGTATCGCCAACCCTTCCAGGAAGCATTGCTGGGATGCCACCTGTTGATGCGCCTGCTCCGAGGTTTCCATACCTATCGAGGGCGACTGCTCCGACTGTTGAGAAATACTGTTTGAAAATTTTGACTAATTCCTTTTCCTTTTTCTTTATATTTCTCAGCTTTTCTAATGACTTTTTATCTGGCTCAGGCAACAGTTCAAGGTTATTTGAATCTGCAATCTTTCTTGCCACCATGTGGGTGAGCATTACATGAGGCGAGTCCATAATAAGCTGTGCAACCTTAATCGGGTTTCTTATTCCCTCAATGCCTATTACCGAACCAGCCTTTAAGTATTTTCCTTCCATAATAGATGCATCCAGTCTTCTCACCCCATCAAGTTGCAGGTTTCCTCCGGCACCTGCATTAAAAATTCCAGAATTCTCAAGAACCATTATTGATTCGGTTACTGCGTCTAAGACTGTTCCACCATTAGATAATATTTTATATCCTGATGAAAGAGACTCATAAAGTTTTTTCAAGGAATTTATATCAGGCATTCTCTCTCCTGCCCCTCCATGAACAACTAAGAGCATATATACCTCCTTTTGCGATTGATATAGTGTAACCGATTAACTTTTCCAAGGGAAATACCTTATATGGAAATGAACATTTTAATGGATGTTTTCTAAAGGTACTGGTTATAAAGAACTTATAGAATCCATAATTTTCTTGACGGGATACTTTCAAAAATAATAATATCCAGATAGATTTAAATTAAAAAGACAATACATGAAATAATCTGGGAGGAACAAATGAAGAGAAGAATGTCATCTTTTATGGTTTTGTTATTCATTTTAATTTTCTTTGCAAGCATATTTGTGAGAGATGCAACTGCAGATAAGATTGATGAAATAAAGGTTGAGCTTGAGAGCTATAACTGGCAAACTCGTTTATCAGCGGTAGAAAAGTTGAAAGGTATTAAAGACGAAAGAGCATTTAAACTACTTTTGGAAATTGCTGATACATCAGTGGAATACTGGCCCATTAAAATTAAGGCAATGCTGTTGCTTGGTGAGATCGGGAATCCGAAGGCAATAGAATTGTTGTTAAAAGTCTTTAATGATGCATTTCTGAACAGTGAATGTCCTTCCATAAAATCCCGTTATTTCACATAAATTTTTGCCCCCTCAGATAAGGCTCCGTCCAGACCAATCTCATTCCCCCATTCATCATAAACTTTCTTCAAAAACTCTCTATCTTTGAGTAGTCCTGCATATATAAGGGCATGTTTGACGGTCATCCCAGGTAGGATATCAACCGGTGTATCATTCACATAAACTTTCATATTATTGAATTTCTGTAATCCTCCCCTCCACAGTCGGGACTATTCTCTTCTTTTCTTTTATATATTCTATAACAACATCTCTCAACCACCTGCCTGAATCACTGTATATAACCTTTTCACCTTTCATTACACCTCCGATAATGGGGAAATCCCTCGATGCCTTTATTGCTTCTCCAAAGACTTTATAATCATCACCACCTGCTGCAAGGAAGTCATTGGTTGCAACAATGTACTCCTTAGCGGGATCTATTGGTTTATCAGCAATGAGAATCTCATTTATCCTCTCACCTGCTTTTGCAGACTTTTTATATTGAAACGAAAGACCTGATACCTGAGGGAATCTCCCTGCTCCTTCTTCTATCGCTGATACTCCATGCTCTAATGCCTCTTTAATCTGTTTTCCAGTGAGTCTGATGGCAACGATATAATTGTCAAAAGGCAAGACAGAATATACATTTTTTACTTTCACGTCACCTTTCTTGATGCTTGTTCTTATCGTGCCTCCGTTTATAATAGCAACATCAGCGCCTGATGCATGCCTCATTACATCAGCGACGATATTACCAAGATTCGTTTCCATTTTTCTTACATTCTCTCCATCAAGGTCAATATCGGCTTCACCTATTTTCTCATTTAACACGGAATCAACTTTTTGTTTGTATTTATCCACAATTTTTAGGACAACCCTGTCTTCCTTACCTGCATCTGGTTTGATTTTATCCAGGTAACCATCAAACTTTACTATCTTCCCATCTTTAACCGTGAGGTCTAAGACTCCGAGTGCCTTTGCATGTTCCCATGCCTGCACTATTAAAGTGTTCCCAACACTGACTGGTTTTTCGACTTTTGTATGCGAATGTCCACCAACAATTACGTCTATTCCTTTCACTTTTTCAGCAAGAATCCTGTCAGCATGATGTCCAATGTGAGATAAGATAATAATAATGTCAGCTTTGTTTTTTAGCTCCTTCACATATTTCTCTGCAATACTTTCTGAAGAAAGAAATTTCAGGCCCGAAATATTTCTCGGGTGTGTTGATACCGGTGTATCTTCAGTGACGATACCGATAATGGCTGCTTTAATTCCATTGAGTTCCTTTATCACAAAAGGTTTAAGCATATCGAGTCCTTCAACATTTGCCCCAAGGACAGGGAATTTTGTCTCTGAAATTCTCTTTTTCAGCACATCCTGTCCAAAATCAAATTCATGGTTTCCAATAACCATGGCATCAAATCTCATCGTATTCATTAACTCGATGACAGATTCACCCTGAGAAAGATTTGCCCAGTTATTGCTCTGTATCATGTCTCCTGCTGAAAGCAACAGGGATACTTTTTCTTTACGGAGTGAATTCACTCTGGCAGAAAGATATACAATACCTCCATACATTTCATCAGATCCAAATGGTTTATATGGTTCAGCAAATCCGTGGAAGTCATTTACATAAAGAATCCTTATCTCAGTTTGGTCAGCGTAAATGAAAGGTGCGAATATGACAAAGAATAAAATGAAGAAAAATACAATGCTTGTTTTTCTCATGCATTGCCTCCTCAATCTATTCTTTTCGACATCAGTTTCGGGCATAGCTCATTGAATGGAAAAAACCTGAAAATAATAATTCAAAATAAATTTGCTCTCTTTTTCAATATTTCGATATCAGAAATTTCAACTTCTGACATAGCGTTTACCCATCCTTTTTATAATAATTTGAACATTATGACAGCTTTGACAGCCACAGCGATTTTATTTCTCCTCAAGGTCTATAATAATAATCTCATCATCTGAAAATTTCACTATTTTACCATGATAATTGAGCATGAGTGATTTCCACTTGGAGTGACCATTTTCATCCTCCCATCTAAATATCTCATTAGCCCACTCTCTTTTAATGACAAGTTGAGGAGCAGTTACAGATATTGTCAGTATGCCTTGTTCGATCACACCGTTATTGTATTCAGCAACCTTATGCATAAAAGCTATCTTTTCAGAATTCACAAGGATAAAAGTTAACTTCGCCATTACCGCCTTCCTCTATATATTCTTACAACCATATTAGATAGAAATAAGCCTCAAAGGCAAATAAATTGATTTATTTATAGCAAAACGTAAGGACAGGAAATAGGGAAACAAGAGAAACATACATAAGCAGATAGGATAAGGTAAAATATAATGTATGAGACATGGTAATGAAAGCCTGAAGGCCGGTCATATTGAGAATTCTATAAGTAAAAAAATCGCTTTGGCCTACGATCTTCAATCACGTTATAGCAAGACCTTACTCCAAGATGAAAAAATTAAAAACCTGTTATTTCAATTGGACAAAAATATCGAAGTCACCTGGAAAGAGATGGAGTTCATTGGAGTAGTGAAGGAATGCAATGATTGCGCATTAAATGGTGGTGGAAGCTGTTGCGGGGCAGGCATGGAGAAAAATTATGACAGTATTCTCTTGTTCATTAACCTCATGTTAGGGAAAACTCTTCCCCCCGATAGTTATGATCCTAATTCGTGCTACTTCCTATCAGGACAGGGATGTGTGCTCATGGCTCGTCAGGTAATCTGTGTCAATTATCTCTGCCAGCGCATCTGTAAAAACATTCAACAAGAAAAGCTCATTCGATTACAAAAAATTGCTGGTGAGGAACTTAAAACACTCTTTTTGCTCGAGGAATATATCAAAAAGAAAATAAGACTTACCCAGAAAATTTACAAGACATAGGTCAAGAGGCGGGATATAGTATTTTCGCTCATTCTCGGTCGTATCGACCTCCGAGGTGAATTCTTTCTTCGAAAGAATTCAAGTCCGCTCAAATACTATATCCCGCCTCTTATTGATTTAATTTGTGTATAATGTATGCTGAGACTGAGTAAAAATTATTTTCTAACAGGCAGGATAAGTAATCCAAATTATTTACACAATCTCAGGCAATACATTTTCCAATTCAGAGTAATCATAAAAGCAACCATCTGGTTGAAAGCCATTATAAGATTTGCATTCAGACCTGAAAAGTATAAATTTCATCCCTGCATTTTTGGCACCAATAAGGTCTTTACGTGGATTATCACCAATATATACAGATTCTTCAGGGGTAACCCCTTGTCGTTCCATTGCAAGAGTGAACATCCGTGTATCAGGCTTTTTGAATCCAAACCTTGATGATAAAATGCTGAGTTTAAAGAATCGGTCAAGGCCAAGTATTGTTATTTCAGGTTCTGCAAACACCCACTGTGCATCAGATATTAATCCCGTTTTATACTTTTCATTTATAGACGCAAGGACGTCATAAAGCCTGGCAAAAACTCCAAAGTGCCTCATTGTCAATGACCTGAAGAGCATCGCAATGTCTACGACAATACTTTTGGAATATCTTCTGTTTCCGTATTTGTACATAATTTTGAAAAAGATTTTGTATACGTCTATTTCAGGATACATTTGTCTGCTTTGACGTAAACTTTGCTCGATCTCTCCAAAATATACTCTTTTTAATTCCTCTGGTCTTATATCAATAGAATGATATGAGAAATACCTGGAAAGTGTCTCATAAACCCAGAGGTCATTCTCATCGGTCCTTATGTCAATTAATGTCCCGTAAAGATCGAAGAATAGTGCCTTTATCATTTGAGTTTGAGACCCCATCGCAGACATTCCTTAGCCTCATACGCAAGTCGCTTCCTGTAATTCCAGTCAAGATAGTCATTCCGTGCTATTCTCAATTCTGTTAATGCCATGTAAAAAGGATTTCTCAAGGTAATTTCTTTGAATGCCTTTTTGCGATTATAGGAATGTCTGGAGTAGCTTTTAAGGAAATGCCTTATAAAGGGTTCTGCGGTATAGGGATTTCCGGTTCTCCAGAGAAATGCATGTTTTAACTCTCCGCATACCATGCTCACATCGAATGAGATGTCGGTATTTTTCATACGCTCAAGGTCTATGGCAACTACATCACCCCTTTGAGTGAATATGAAATTGGTTGGAGTAGCATCTCCATGAACAATGACACTTTTTGCATTTTGAAGTAAAGTTCTGTTCAACCATTTATCCTTAAGTTTTAAATATTCCTTCCTGTCACAATCTGATAGTATTCCCTGTATATATAATTTATTTATCACTTTCTGGAAATAAGCACTCACAAAATCAAGTTCGACATTGTATGCCATTTCTGTTTTTTCGTGGAGTACATAAAGAAAAGATGCAAGCCTTGAAAGCCTTTCCATCAATAAAGTACTTTTCCCCTCATAAATCGCTCTTTTAAGGTAATAGTCGAGATCCCTTCCGTAAATAAATTCTTCTATCAAAGCAAGCCCGATTCTTTCATCTCTGGTAATAGGCCGTACAACGTAATTGGGTGAGGCATCGAATCCATAACCTCTGATTTTCTCGAGGTTATCATATTCGCCTTTTATCCTTAAAATTTGTTCCTGTTTTGTGTCATTGATTTTAAAAAATTTACCAATGACCGCAATTTTAGATTTTTCTTCTGTGTATTTATACACACTGTGTAAAGACATCCTTTTAACATGAAAAAGTGGATCCTTAATATCAGGGCATACACGCGAGTAAAGTATCTCGTAGAGAGGGTCAGAATAATCCACTTTGCCAAGGTAGTGGTTGCTCATATTAAAATTTTACCACCAGGGACAATAAATTTCATTTAAACAAGTGTGTAATAGGAGAGGGTCAATTGGTATTGGTTTGAAGTTCAAAAGATTGTATCAGGGTCAACAGGAAATTGTTTATTTCTCTATAATCAGATTGGTTACTACGCTTTTTACTCCTC
>Ga0194126_10006454_pt1 | contig 16732 bp, 12 predicted proteins | sample TA2KigC150mmetaG_FD_148641 | JGI IMG/M metagenome (GOLD analysis project Ga0194126, IMG submission 148641) | Freshwater microbial communities from Lake Tanganyika, Tanzania - TA2015035 Kigoma Deep Cast 150m | ecosystem: Environmental > Aquatic > Freshwater > Lake | place: Tanzania: Lake... | reverse complement strand
GGGGAGAGGGCTGGGGTGAGGGGGAAGTATTCTTCTCTGAGCAAAAAGGGCGTGAGCTAATTTATCCACTGTTGGTCCACGTAGAGCGAGCCTCCTTTATTTGCAAGAACCAAACCGGACACTGCTGCTCCCCACCCGCTTTTTCATGCTGTATGGGTGAGTCCAAGGCCCATGAGGAACTGCCTGGCCAGGCCTCATACTGTCGGCGGTTTGCCCCTGGGTCTCAATTTCTGGCCAGCACCGCGGCGAAAAAGGCGTCGAGATGGTGATCCGCCGGGGAGGTGCGGAACCAGCCGGGAGGGTGGATCAGGGGCCTGGCCTGGGGCGGCAGCCGCCCGGGGTCGGTGGTCAGATGAAATTCCGGGTGTCGAGCCAGGAACGAGCTTATCTGCCCTTCATTCTCTTCCGGTTCGGTGGTGCAGGTGATATAGAGGAGCCGGCCGCCGGGTTTCAAGAGCCTGGCGGCCGCCTCCAGCATGGCCTGCTGCCGGGGCGGGAACGTGGCCAGGTCGCCTTCCCGGAGCCGGCTCTTGATCTCCGGGTGACGCCTGATTATGCCGAGGGACGAGCACGGGACGTCCAGGACCACGGCGTCCAAGGCGGCGTTTTTCAGGGGGAGGGCTTGGGCGGCGTCAGCCCGGAGAGGGTGAGCGGCCGTCACGCCCCAGCGCCGCGTATTGAGCTGCAGCTCCTTGAGGCGGCGGTGGTGGCGGTCCACCGCCACCAGCAGGCCGGAATCGCACATGGCCTCAGCCAGGTGGGTGGTCTTACCTCCCCGGCCGGCGCCGATCTCCGCCAGGCGCAGGCCCGGCCCCAGGGGAAGCAAACCGGAAGCCAGCTGCGCCCCTTCATCCTGGAAGATCCAGAGGCCCTCCCGATAAGAGGGCAGGTCCGCGGGGGAGGACTTAAGGGCCTCAAATATGAGGCTGACCGGGGAAAACCGGCCCCGCCGGGACTCCACCCCTTCTGCGGCCAACCGGGCCATGAGCGCGGCAGGATCGGTCTTCAGGGTGTTGACCCGCACGGTGAGCGGCGGGATCTGATTGTTGGCCGTCAGGCGGGCCGCGGCGGCGGCCGGCCCATACCGCGCCAGCCAGCGCTTGACCAGCCAGGCGGGGTGGGAGTGGATCACGCTCAGGGCCAGCACCGGGTCGGATTCGGGGTCCGGGAGGGGCGGCGCTTCCCCGGCGGCCAGCCGGCGCAGCACCGCGTTGATAAAGCCCACGTGGCTCCGGGGCAGACCTTTGGCCTTGGCTAAATTCCCGGCTTCATGGAGCACCGCCCGGGCCGGCACCCGATCAAGCCACAGGATCTGAAACGCCCCCAGGCGCAGGAGCTGCAAAACCAGGGGGTGGAGTTTGGCAAGGGGGATGTGGGAAAGGCGGGCCAACAGATAATCCAGCCGCACCTCCCAGCGCTTCACGCCCTGGACCAGCTCCAGCAGCAAGGCCCGTTCCCGCCGGGGCAAGCCCGGGTGACGCTTGCAGGTGGCCGCCAGGCGCTCTTCCACCGATTGGCCGGGGCGAGCCGCCGCGGCCAGAATATCCAGGGCCATGGCCCTGGCGCCGGGTGGGGGCGGCGAGTGAGAGAGATGGTTCAAGGTTGTCGGCCCAGCCTCAGGAATATCTGACGGTTAATACCGTTTCCGGTTTCCGGTTTCCGGTTTTTGGTTTTTGGTTTTTGGTTTTTGGTTAAAGAAAATAAGAATATCAACAAGTTAAATATATGGTTGGAGTGTTTGAAAGGGGGCGCCGGTATAATTTCCCCGGCGGATTTTACCTCTTCCAAAAAATTCCAAAAAATTCCGAAAAATTCCGAAAAAATCCTTAATCATCATAGCAAAACTTCTGATGATTCGTAACTTATTGCGGCGCGAGGCCGTAATCCCTGCTCTTAGGGACCTCAAAGTCCCCTTTCTGAACTCGAGATTTATACCAAAGAAAGACCTCTGCGAAAAACCATTTTGTCATCCTGAGCGGAGCGAAGGATCTCGTATTTTCTCGTAGTTATGAGATTCTTCGGTCGCTCCGCTCCCTCAGAATGACAAGTGAGGGGACTTGCGCAGAGGTCTCGACTTCGTATGAGGAGGGTTATCGTGGGCCGAATCAACCGAGAAAAAATCATGCCCCGCCCCCGCCGTGCCGATATGATATATCAAGGAAACGCCTATGAAAACTTTAGGAGAATTTGTCCAGAGGTTGCAGGTTGACGCGGCGTTTGAGAAGCAGGCTCAAGCTTTTGACAATGGCGATGAACTCATGGCCTTTATTAAGCGCGAGGGCTACGACTTCACCCTGGACCAACTGGCGAATGAATTCAAGCATGGGGCGAAGTTGCCGACCGAAGCCGGTGGCCTGACGCCGGCCCCCGCGGACGCAAGCGCCTCCACCCCGCCCAGGCCGGGCGGCGCCGCATTCCCCAGGAAGCCTGAAGCCTTCCCCCACGGCGAAAAGAGTATGGGCTTACTTAAGAGTGAAAGCGGCAACTTTACCCGGGAGCAACCGGGGGAAAGGCTGCAGAAAGCAAGGGGAGAAATGCCCCCGCCGGGACCGGAAGAAGAGTCGCCGGGAGGAGTTCCCAGGGGTGGCGGGGGCAGGCACAGGGGATTTTCCCCCCAGAGATTGAAGTCCATATCGGCGGAAGACCCGTGAGCCAGGGGTGACAGTTTGCTAAAGGTAGGGGGATCCGGCTGGCGTGGTGACCTTCCGGGAGTCCCTGGTCCCGGCGGGCGTTAACCTCCCGCTGCCCGGCTACCCCGAATGGTCGGCCAAGAGTAACTTTCCCCGCCCCGAGGGATGGGACCGCCTTAAGACCGGCGCGGTTCAGGCCGGCTGGGTCCGGGGGGCCTTGGCGGCCGCCACCGCCGCGGGCAGCAGGAAGGTGGTCAAGGCTTGTTCCACCTTCTCCAGGTCCACCTGGGTATCGTAGCAGGGGCCGTTGGGCCGGTGATTGATGATGCCGAAGATCGGCAGCGGATAGCTGTCCTGGATGCCGCTGCTGAGGTCCCGCTCGCAGGCCACGGCGATGATCAGGCGGGGGCGGCGTTCCACCACGATGCGCCGGGCCAGGGTGCCGCCGGTGGCTACCGCCAGTCCCACCCCGTATTTCTCCGACAGGTCCGCCAGTCCGGTGATGGGACATTTGCCGCAGCGTTTGCAGTGCACTGTGCTGCCCGTGATCCGAAACTGGCATTCATGGAATTGCAGGCAATGGGGCATGAGGAGCAGCAGCTTGTCCGGAGTGGTGCGCAGGTGTTGCGCCAGGACCAGCTGATTGTTGATTTCGATGAACGAGCGGCGCACCTTCTCTTTGGAAACGCCGCAGATTTTCCCCACCCCGCTCATCAGCGGCAGGAGCAGCTTGATCACCAGCCCCCGGAGTTTGCGGGACAAGAACAGGTCGCGGCCCAGGACCACCGTGAGGGCCAGCATGACCAGGATCCCCACCACGGCCAGGAGCAGGATGCTGAAGCTGACCCCCAGGATCACGGGCAATCGGGGGCTAATGTTGGTGAGCCCGACGTAGGGCACATACCAGAGGACGCCCAGGATGAGGGTGAACAGCAGGCAGGTGAGGGCCAGCAAACCCAGGAAGATGCGCTTCTGGGGGCGCAGGGAATTGCCGCCGTTCAAGATAGTGCCCGGCTCATCCATGGGTAGCGCTACTCCAGCCTTTGCCCCATCAGGGGTTGGCCCCTGAGAAAATCAGCCGCCAAAAGGCGCTTGTGCCCGGCCAGTTGCAAGGCCTCAACCGTGACGCTTCCCTGACCGCAGGCGATTTCCAGCCCTTGAGGGGTCAGACGGAGCACCGTGCCCGGGTCACCCAGGCGCCCCTCGCTTTTCTTGACCCGGGCGCCGAATAACCTGAGCACCCTACCCTTCCACAGCGTGTAGGCCCCCGGCCTGGGGTCCAGGCCCCGGATCCAGCCGGCCGCTTCCGGGGCCGAAAGTTCCCAGAGGAGGCGGCGCATCTCCCGGGAAATGGGCGGGGCCAGGGTCACCGCCGCGTCGTTTTGCGGCAGCTTGACGGCTTCCCCCCGGCGCAGCATTTCCAGGGATTGGACCAGCAGGGCCGCCCCACGCTCCGACAACCGGTCGTACAAGGTCCCGAAATTGTCTGCCGCGTCGATGGGCGCCCGCTCCTGGAGGAAAATCGGTCCCGAGTCCACTTCGTACCGGAGCCACTGGATGGTCACCCCGGTCTCCTTTTCCCCCCTGATCAGGGCCCAGTTGATGGGGGCCGCCCCCCGGTAGCGGGGCAGGAGCGATGCATGGACATTGAGGACGCCCACTGACGGCAAGGCCAGAATCTCGTGGGGGAGAATCCGGCCGTAGGCCACCACAATGATAATCTCCGGCGCCAGCGCCGTGAGCCCCCGGATCAACTCCGGGTCCTTGAGACGCTGCGGTTGCAGCACCGGCAGGTTCCAGGCCAGGGCCAGTTCCTTCACCGGCGCGGCAGTGACAATCCGTCCCCGGCCCCGGGGCCGGTCCGGCTGGGTCACCACGGCCGCCACCTCTTCACCGGCGGCCAGGATGGCCTCGAGACTCGGCAGGGCGAACTGGGGAGTCCCCATGAAGATCAGGCGCCAGGGTCCTGACTTCACCTGGCCGCCGCCTGTTTCTTCAGACGTCTTAAGAAGAGCCCCCGCTTGAGGCGGCTGAGGTGATCGATGAACAGAATACCGTTGAGATGATCGATCTCATGCTGGAGCACTATGGCCAGCAACCCCTCGCCGGCAATTTCCATGGGTTTCCCTTCCCGGTCCAGGCCCTTGATCAGCACTTTGGCATGACGCCGGACCTCGGCGGAAAAGTCGGCTACCGACAGGCAGCCTTCCTCATGGATGACCTCCCCTTCCCCGGCGGCGATGCAGGGATTGAGCATCACCTGGAGTTTCCGGGGCCCGCCCTCTTTGTGGGAAACGTCGAACACGATGAGACGCTTAAGTTCACCCACCTGGTTGGCCGCCAGCCCCAGCCCCGGTGCGGCGTACATGGTCTCGGCCATATCGTCGATGAGACGCTGCAACTTTCCGTTGATCTCGGTGATCTTCCGGGCCTCTTGCCGCAGCACCGCATCGGGTAATTTATAAATCGGTAATACTGCCATAGGCGTGAAATTGTTGGTCGGAAACGATCGTGTTTTCTTTAACTTTAAGGCAAAACTGGAATTTTTTCAAGAACCCAGGGTCGGCGGAGGCCAAATTTGTGGATGGAGGCGGCGGCGAAGCGGGGTGATCCGGGCGGTGGGCCTGCCGGAAGGATAAAAAAGGCGAGGGGCCGGTTAGGGAACCCCTCACCATCCGGAGGTGGGTTAGTTGAGAAGGAAGATGGTTTACTTCACCGGAGCACCGGGGGGCGGGCCGCCGGGGCCAGGGCCGACCATGGGACAACCGCCAGGGCCCATACCGCCGCCGGGGCCGACCATGGGACAGCAGCCATGACCCATGCCGCCCATGCCGCAACCCATGCCGCGGCCGAAACCTTGGGCCAGTTCCGGGGCGATCTTACGGGCTTCCAGTTGGAAAGCCACTTTTTTCTCTTGCATCTGGTCCCGGAGGGCGTTGAGTTCTTTCTGTTTGGCGGTAATGGCCTTCTCATCCGGAGTCGCGCTCTTCCACAGGGCCGCCAACTCCGCGCGCTTGACCATCATCTGTTTGCGTGCCGCCGCGGTATCGGTCCTGCACTTTTCTTTGAGATCAAAAAGCTTGCCGGCCTGATCGGGGCTGAGATTCATAGCGCCCATCATGCCGCACCACATGCCGCCGCCCATGCCGCCGCCCCCGGGACGGGCCCAGGATGACGCTGCCAGACCCAGGGTCAACGCCAGGGCCAAAACCACCACAATGGAAATCTTAGTCGTTTTCATTTGCTGTAACTCCTTAAGTTCGGTGTCGATTTTTCAGTCCGGGAATCCGGGCTTTAGTAAGTAAAACCCGGAAGCGGGTCAAACCCGGCGCGGCGGGGTGATTTTTTTGGGGGGAGACCCGAAAAGATTATGATTGGTGGATGGTTATCTGTAATGGTCAAGATTTGACCAGACAACCTCTTCATCAAGGCATACTATCATCGGACAAAAAAGGATTCTGGAAATCCCCCCGCAAAAGGTCAATTTCGCTATTCAGATCATATCCACAACCAAGTTAAATTCTTAAGAAGTTTTCCTAATGGCAAGCTGTACGCAGGAGGAAGAGGCGCTATAAAATGCAATCTGAGGCATCTTTTTGGAATAAATAATATTCTATGCAGATAATGTTTGACAATATTATAAAGATATGCAATAAAAAAATCCCTGATCAAGCTAAACCCGCCGCGAGGCGGGGACGGAAAGCCACGGGTCTTTTAGTTAGCGAGAGATAGCCGGGTTGCCTGGGAAGGCGGCACGGCTTTTTTTTGTCACCAAGAAGATTGTAATAGATTTAACTGAAAGAAATTGTTGCGATCACTGCTATATATGCACCCTGATAAAATCCATTAAAATGGGTTGATATGGATATCATAGCTATCTAAGACCATAGCAAAATTTAAAGTTTAAGTCCCAAATGTGATGGTTCCGTAAAAAGTAAGAATTTTCAAAAAACCGGGTTGTAACTCATTGATTTTATTGAAAGCGAATTCCATAAATAGAGCCTTTTCTGACTTTTTACGAATCCATCAAATGTCAGATCTAAGTTGATCTTGGTTTGATGATTGTATAGCTCAAATCTTGGTCCTTACATACAAGAGCGGGGCGCGCCCGGCATGAAACCGCCGCGCCAATCCCAAGCCGTCCGGGCTCAAGCCGGCCCCGGGTCTTGGCGGAAAGTCCGGTAGATCTCCGCCGGCACCGAAGTAAAGCTGATGAGAACCTCGAACCGGCCATCCTTAAGGGGCGTCACCCGGGTGACCTTGCCATAGATATGGCCCGGGGTCGGCTCCTGGTTGTCGTCCAGAAAAGCCAGGCGAACGTCCTCCCAGGCTTCCAGGGCGCCCTCCGACGTCACCATCGCGGCGGTATCGCCCAGATGGGTGATCCAGGCCTGGCCGGTGGCGTCGGTGACAATCTTGTCCTCTAGGCGATGCATCCGGACCTCGATCCGGTCCGGCAGCTTCGCAAGCTTTTCCGACTTGTCCGGGAGCCGGATATGGTAAGGCGCGCCGATGCCCCGGATGTCATAGAGCGTGGCCCGGCCCGGCAACCCTTTCATCTCCGCCTCAAGGACGTCGCCCACTTCCACCCGCTCCCGTACGCGGCTGTAGGTCGCGGCGCTGATGAGCACCTGCCCCGCCAGGGCAAAGGCTTCCATGCGGGACGCAAAATTCACGTCGGAGCCCACCACGCTGTACTTGGTCCGCCTTTCCGAACCGATGTTGCCCACCACCACCGAGCCGGTGTTCACCCCGATGCCCATGGCCAGCCGGGGCAGGCCGTCGGATTCGTTCTCCGCATTGATTTCGTCCATGGCCGCCTGCATCGACAGGGCGCAGGCTACGGCCCGGGCCGGGTGATCTTCCATGGATTCGGGGGCGCCGAAGAAGGCCAGGATGCCGTCCCCCAGGATTTCATCGATGACGGCCCGGTTATCCAGGAGAATGGCGATCATCTTGCTCAAATAGCGGTTGAGAAAGGTGATGACCTGCTCCGGGTCCATCTCGGCGATGATGGCCGTGAAGCCCCGCAAGTCCGACATGATGAGGGAGACCTCCCGGGTCTCGCCGCCCATTTCCAGGGCCCCTTCGGATTCCAGCAGTTTGGTCACCACTTCCTGGGTGACGTAGCGCCCGAAGGTGTCCCGGATGAAATCCCGTTTTTCAATGTATTCGGTGAGCTGCTGCCCCAGTTCATTGAAGGAATGGGCCAGGTCCGCCACTTCGCGCACCCCCCGTTCCGGCACGGCCACCGCAAAGTTGCCTTCCCCCATCTGCCGCACCCCATCCCGGAGGCGGGAGATGGGCCGGGAGATGGCCGCGGCAAACCAGAACCCCGAGACGCCCCCCACGAGGCACAGGGCCAGGCCGGCCAAGAGGCCGCCGATCATGACCTCCCGGTTGAGGGCGGCATAACGCGCCTCAATCTGCTGTTTGGCCTGCACCGAGGCGGTCTGGCAGGATTCCTTCATCCGCTGTTGCGCCGGGAGGAAAAATTCATCCAGGTTGACGATGGCCGCGGCGATGAACGGGGTGCCCTGAACGTGGACCCGCACCGCGAACCGCTGCCTCTCCTTTTTGTCCTTATCGAAAAACGTGAAAAAACCTTGCACATAGTTTTCCTTGAAAGAACGCTTGATCATCTCCGTGGTTTCCGGGTATTCCTTCTGCCAATCCAGCTGGTTCCGTGCCTCGACGTTTTTGTCCGGGTGAAACAGGATGTAACCGTCTTGGTCATATACATCCGTATATCCCGCCGAACCGTGCGGGGTGTAAAGCGACTGGATGGCGATGGCCCGTAGCCGTGGATCCCGGCGCAGTTTGGCGTAATCATCGGTTTTTTTTCCTTTCAAGACATAGGCCAGCTCCCGGGCCACGTCTTCGGCCTTGTCTTTGACGACATATTCGCCCATACGGGTAAGGATTCGATCCGAATGTTGGATATTCGTTGCGGTCACGTCGTTCACGGCCTGGTCGGCGATTTTGATGGCGCTCTCAGTGATCTCGCCCAACACCTGCGCGTCGATGAACCAGGCGCCGACAAATAATATGGCAATGAGCGCCAGATAGGACAGGATCAGATACGCGCGCAGTCGCATGGCTACTCCGGTTTTGAGGGCACAGCCCGCTGTTGCTCTACAATGAAAACCATCAAGTAGGGGGGGACCCATGTGTCCCCCCCTGAGGGCGCACACGCGGGTGCGCCCCTACAGGAAGAGGCTTTCCTTACTTCTATGAGCGCAACTTGGTATTACGGGCCGGTCCCTCTGGTCTGGACTATACAAGGTTTCGGTATAGTTAAGTTAAAAAGTGAATTTAACGACCACAGATAGAGAACGGCAAGATGCCGAGGCGCCCGGCTCAGGGGTACATCCGGTCCAGGAGGCGGGGAAAGGGGATGGTTTCCCGGACGTGGTGCAGGCCGCAGAGCCAGGCCACCAGGCGCTCGATGCCCATCCCGAAGCCGCTGTGGGGCACGCTGCCGTAGCGCCGCAGGTCCAGGTACCACTCCAGGGGTTCCTGGGGCAGGTGATGCTCCCGGATGCGGGCCATCAGGGCGTCCAGGTCGGAGATGCGCTGGGAGCCCCCGACAATTTCCCCGTAGCCCTCCGGGGCCAGCATATCTACACAGAGGACCAGGCGGGGGTCTTCCGGGTCCGGTTCCATGTAAAAGGCCTTGGCCTCCTTGGGGTAGCGGTGCACCAGCACCGGGCGGGAAAACAGTTGGGAGATGACGGTCTCCTCGTCCCCTCCCAGGTCCTCGCCCCAGGCTAACTCTTTGCCGTGCTGCCTTAAGTGCTCCAGGGCCTGGGCATAGCTGAGGCGGGGAAACGGCCCGGCCACTTCCTTAAGGGGGGCGATATCGCGCTCCAACAGGACCAATTGCGGCTCCTGGTGCGAAAGCACCCTGAGGACCACGAAGCGCACCAGGGCCTCCGCCAGCTCCATGATGTCGCTTAGGGTATAAAAGGCCGCCTCGGCCTCCACCATCCAGAACTCCGTCAGGTGGCGTCTGGTCTTGGATTTTTCCGCCCGGAAGGTGGGGCCGAAGCAATACACCCGGCCCAGGGCCATGGCCGCCGCCTCCAGGTAGAGCTGGCCGCTCTGGGAAAGATAGGCCTTGCCCCGGCCCAGATAATCCGTCTCGAAAAGGCTGGTGGCGCCCTCGCAGGCCGTGGGGGTGAGGATGGGGGTGTCCACCAGGACGAACCCCCGCGCCTGGAAGAAGTCCCGGCAGGCCCGGCAAACCTCGTCCCGGATTCTCAGGATGGCCTGCTGCCGGGGAGACCGGAGCCACAGGTGGCGCCGGTCCATGAGGAAGGCCACCCCGTGTTCCTTGGGGGAAATGGGATATTCCGAGGCGATCTGGACGGGTATCACCCTGGTCACTTCCAGCTCATAGCCCCCGGGAGCCCGGGGCTCGGCCCGGACTAAACCCTCCAGCATCAAGGAAGATTCCAGGGTAAGCCGCTCGAATTGCTGAAAATCATCCTCCGGGAGCCTCCCCTTCACCAGCACTCCCTGGGCCATGCCGGAGCCGTCCCGGAGCACCAGAAAGCGGACCTTGCCGCTGGAGCGCAGGTGATAGACCCAACCCCGGAGGGTCACAACCTGGCCGGTATGGTGGGCCAGGGAGGCGATGTCAACCGGCGGGGCGGCGCTGGCGATGGTAGAAGTCATGGTTTTGCTTGATTAAATTTTCCTGCTCCTGAAAAGTTCTTTAAATTCGTGGCACAGACTTTCCAGCCTGTGTCAAGAAAGCAGGTTAGTCGTGCACAGCCTGGAAAGGCTGTGCCACCATCCAATACCAGCTTTTCAGGTTTTACGGGTGGGCCACAGGCCCATGAGCAACTGTTCTGAAAAGAGGTGGCGGTGCGCAGTGCGCACCCTGACACTGCTAACCGCTAACTGCTACAACATGATCTTGACGTGGGCCTTTTCCCGCAAGGTCTTGGCCCACTCGGTAAAATGCTTTTCCATCTCCTGCTGATGCAACATTCTGCGAATTTCCGGGGCCACCGCTTCAAAGGGGCGGGCTTCGCCGCTGCGGCGGCCCAACATCTGGATCAATTGAATGCCTTCCATGGTCGCCACCGGGGCCACCTCTTTCGTTTTCAGTTGGTCCAGGTAATCGGCCAACCGCGGGTCCAAGTCGCTTTGAGACACAAACCCCACATCCGAAGGTGTGAGAGAGAATTTGCCGGCTGCCTCCGCGAAAGACTCACCCCGTTTTACCGCGTTCAAGATGGCCTCCGCTTTCTCCTTGGTTGCCTCTTTTTGCGCCAGGGTGGCCCCCACGGGGAAAGGCATCCTTATGGTGACGAGGTGCACCTGGGTTCCGCCTTTCTTGAATCGCTGGTCATACAAGCGGCGCACCTCGACGTCACTGACACTGACCTTGGCCCCCACCACCATCACCAGCAACCGTTCCTGAATCATTTGATCCGCAAGCTGCTGCTTGAATTCTTTCAAGGAGAGTCCCGCTTGGGACAGAGCCTTGGCAAAAGTCTCGTCATCGGGAATATTACTGCGCTGCTTGAAGCGGGCCAGAGCCTCGTCTACTTCCTTGTCAGCCAACATGATACCCCGGCGTTTGGCCTCGGCCTTGGCCAGCTTGCGATCAATCAACGCCTCCAGCATCTCGCGCTGCATTTTCTTCTGATCTGGCCCTGTGGGCTTAACCCCTGACTGGGCCTCGATGGTCTTGGCCATGTTCTGCAACTCTGACAAGGTGATTATATCGTTGTTGACTACCGCCACAATCCGGTCAACCACCTCGGCTACCCCCGTCCCCGCCAGGGTCAACTGGATCAGGACGGCGGCGAGAGCAATAAGCAAGCGCCCCTCAGTTTTGGTCATTGGTTTCATCCTCTACCTCAGCCTTAACAAATGTTTCCAATTCTTTCAAGCAGTTTTGCAACCGCCCAAGTACCGGGCCGGTTTCCGGGAGATGAATCCGCAGGGTTTGATCCGGGTTGAGGCGAAAGGTCCCTGGCCGTTTCTTGAGGGTGTCAAGCAAAAGCGGCAAGTCCAGGCGCTCCGGGCGAGCAAATTGCAGCACCGCGCAGCTGTCCTGGATATCCAGACGCCTGACTCCCAACTGCCGCAAACGGTGTTTGGCCCGCACCACTTCCAGGAGATTGCGCCCCTCCGGGGGCAGCGGCCCGAAGCGGTCAAGAAATTCCTCTTCCAGTTCGCGCACCATTTCAGGCGTCAGCCGGCCCGACAGCCGCCGGTAGAGAGCCAGGCGCTGCTGCACATCGGGGACATAATCCTCGGGCAGATAAGCGGCCAGGGGCAGATGGATCTCCGGGTCCGGCGTCGCTTCCTCCATAGGTTCCCCTTTGTATTCCCGAATCGCCGACTCCAGCAGTTGGAGATAGAGTTCGTAGCCCACTTCCACCAGGTGGCCCGATTGGGCCTGTCCCAACAGGTTGCCGGCTCCCCGGATCTGGAGGTCGTGCATGGCGATCCTGAACCCGGAGCCCAACTCCGTAAACTCCATCAGGGCCTTGAGGCGCTTCTGGGCCTCGCGGGTCAGGGCCGTCTCATCCGGGACCAGCAGGTAGGCGTAGGCCTGGGCCTGGCTGCGTCCTACCCGGCCCCGCAGCTGATAGAGCTGGGCCAATCCCATCGTATGGGCCCGGTTGATCAAGATGGTGTTGGCCGCGGGGATATCCAGGCCGGCTTCGATGATGGCCGTGCACACCAGGACATCGACCTCCCGGCGCCAGAACCGCACCATAACCCGCTCCAGTTCCTTTTCCGGCATCTGGCCATGGGCCATGGCCACCCGGGCTTCCGGCGCCATTTCCCGGACATAGCGGGTCCAGGCGGCCAGGCTCCGCACCCGGTTATGCACGAAAAAGACCTGGCCGCCCCGGGCCAGCTCCCGGCGGATGGCGGATTGGATGACCGCGGTCTCCGGCAGGCAGACATAGGTGCGGATGGCCCGGCGGTTCTCCGGCGGGGTGTTGATCAGGCTCAACTCCCGGAGACCGGTGAGGGATAACTGCAGGGTGCGGGGAATGGGCGTGGCGGTGAGCGTGAGACAATCCACGGTGCGCCGCCACTCCTTCAGCCTCTCCTTCTGGCGCACCCCGAAACGCTGTTCTTCGTCAACAATGGCCAGGCCCAGGTCCCGGAAGGCGACATCTTTGGACAGCAGCCGATGGGTGCCGATAATGATGTCCACTTTGCCTTGGGCCAGGTCCGCCAGGATGCGTTTCTGCTCCGCCGCACCCCTGAACCGGCTGAGGGCCCGCACCTCCAGGGGGAAATGGGCCAGGCGGCGCTGGAAGGTATCGTAGTGCTGTTCCGCCAGCACCGTGGTGGGCGCCAGGACCGCCACCTGCTTGCCGTCCATGGCGGCCTTGAACGCGGCCCGCACCGCCACCTCGGTTTTGCCGTAGCCCACGTCCCCGCAAATCAAGCGGTCCATGGGCGTATCCGACATCATATCCGCCAGCACGTCGGCGATGGCCTGCAACTGGTCCGACGTTTCCTCATATTCGAAGGTGGCTTCAAACTCCCGGTAAGTCGGGTCCGGCGGCGAGAAATGGTGACCCGGCAACATCCGGCGCAGGGCATACAGCTCCACCAGTTCCCGGGCGATCTTTTCCACCGCCTTTTTGACCCGGGTCTTGGCCCGCTCCCAGGATTTCCCCCCCAGGCGGGCCACCCTAGGGCTGGCGCCTTCCACCCCCAGGTATTTCTGCACCAGATTCAGGCGGTCCACGGGTAGGTAAAGGCGATCCCCCCCTTGATATTCCAGCTCCAAAAAGTCGTTGACTTCGCTGCCCACCGTGAGCTTGACCAACCCCCGGTAGATGCCGATGCCGTGGTCCAGGTGGACCACGCCATCACCTTCCGCCAGGTCGGCCAGGGAGGTGATATCCTGGAGGGGCCGGGCTTTCTTGCGGCGCCTTCCTTCCGGCCGGAAGCCCAGGGCTTCATCTTCGGTGAGGACCACCAACCCCTCGGAGAGCAGCCGAAACCCCCCGGTCAATTCGCCCACGGTTATTTCCACCCGGCCCCCGGGTTCCCAGGTGGGCGTCGGCGTGAATTGCACCTCCAGGTCCTCTTCCGCGAGCAACCGGGCCAGGCGTTCGGCTCGGTGCCGGCTCAAAGAAACCAGGAGGACCTGAAACCCGGAGCTGCGCCATTCCCCCAGGCGCTGCGCCAGGGCCGGCATCAGCCGGCCGGCCTCGTCCCCGGCCCGGGCCAGTTCCTCGGCCAGGTGATCGTTTTTTTCCACCTGGAAGGTGATGTCCCGGTCCTGGTCCGGGTGCCCCCAGGGCAACAGGGGGCAGAAAATTTGGGTGAAACCGCGGCGCTGGTCCTCCCAGGGGGTTTGATCCAGCCAGCCCTCGGGTTCGCCGGCTGCGGCTTTTTCCTGCTTCTGAAGCTCCTGCCTCAGGATCAGGGGGTCCCATTGCACCACCACCGTGTCCGGGGGCAGAAAATCCCACAGGGTCTGGGGCCGGTCGTAAAACTCCGCCAGATGTCGTTCAATGCGGGGGAACTGTCGGCCCTCGCGGACATGGTCATAGAATTCCGGGTCTTGCCGGCGGCTGCGCCGGGCCAGACTGCGCTCTTTGACGGCGTCATCCAGCACCACTTCACTGGCCGGAAGCACCATCAGATCCTCGATCGTCCCCTGGGACCGCTGGGTGGCAGGATCGAAGAGACGGATGGACTCCACCTCATCCCCCCAAAACTCCAGCCGCGCCGGCTGGGGATATAGGGGCGGGAACAGGTCAATGACCCCTCCCCGGACGCTGAACTCTCCCCGTTCTTCCACCACGGGGCGGCGCTCATACCCCCCCTCCAAGAGGTGTTGGAGAAAAGCCGGCCGCTCCAGGCTTTCTCCCGCCACCACGTAGGCCAACAGGTCCCGGACCCGGCTTTCCGGGGGCAGCTTCTGGCGCAGGGCCATGACCGGGGCCACCATGAACCAGGGTTCCTTCGAAGTCAGAGCCACGGACGCGGCTGCCATGCGGGCGCAGCTCACGTCGGCGTCAAAGCTCAGTTCCCGAAAGGGCAAGACTTCGTGGGCCGGGAACATGAGCAGCCGGGATTCCGGGCCAGTGGGCCGGACATCCTCTTCTCCCAAGAAAAAAGTCAGGTCCTTAAAAATATGTTCAGGAAAATTGACGTTGGGCGTGATAAGGAGAATCGGGCGGCGGATTTGCTGAAAGAGCCGGGCCAGGATATAAGCCCCGGCCCCGGGAGTGAGGCCCTGGAGATACACCTGCCGGGGCCCCCGGGAAAGAACCGCGGCCAGGTCTTGCGCTCCCGCGCGGGTGAATGATTTGACTGCCACTGGACAATTATATCCCCGCAGGGGATATTTTTCAAGAAGCCCCCGGATAGGGCGCCGGGGCGGCTCCTCTCCCTACCGAGGCAGGCCCGGGACCATAGGGGTGGTCCCAGGGAAAACCTCACCGGGGCGCCGTATCCCCGCAGGGGCGATTATTTTTATATGTTTCACCATGCAACCTGTGGTCCGGTTTTTCAAAATTAATGGCCCATTTATTAAACATGCCTTAACCTCAATGGGGCCAGGGATGACCTCAGGTTCAGGTTTGGGAGGATTTATATGATTCGATGTCTGCACCTCCTGACAAAAATTTTTTACCCAACCCCGGCCAGGACGCTTTAAAAACCGCAGCCAGGAGGATCGGCCCAAAGGTGCGGCAGACCACCCCTGGCTGACGGTTTATCGCCTTTAATGCGTAACCGGACGTAATATCTATATTATTTGCCATGAATCCGCATTTCTTACCCGACTCCGCCCCCCTCCTCATAAAAACCCTGACGGGAATGCCTGGCTGGCAGCAAACTTGCAGTAATTTAATGGAATACTTTTGCGTAGATTATTATGGTGCAGATTAACGCACTGGTTGAGAACGCCGACTAACTCATCCCGACAGGAATCACACCCTGCTGATACTTACCCGCAAGATTGGCGAAAGTATTTTGGTCGGCGACAACATCAGGCTGGTGGTGCTGGATATCCGCGGCCGGCAGATTCGGCTGGGTATTGAGGCCCCCCCGGATATTGTGGTCCTGAGAGAGGAAATCGCCCAGCGCCTCACCCATGAAAACCTGCGGGCGGCCAGATTCAACTACCAGGAGGCGCAGCAGGCGGTCAACGCTCTGGCGTTAAATCTCGCCAAATGCGTGGCCTTGCAGCCCCCCCCGCCTGGATCTCCCACCGTCACCCTCGAATCCCAAGCTTTAGGCCGGGTGACGGTGCCGGCAAACCATATTATTACCTTTGCGTCGGGACTGCCGGGCTTCCCCGAGGAGCGCCGTTTTGCCCTGATCAATAACCACCTGGAACCGCCGTTTTACTGCCTCCAATGCGTGGATAACCCCTCTTTGGCTTTCGTGCTGACCGACCCCACCGCCCTGGCGCCGGATTATCGCCCCAAGAACGGCGTGAGCACCTTGCAAGAATTGCACGCCAGCAGTCCCGAGGACCTGCAGACTCTGGTGACCCTGACCATCCCCCCCGGCCGGCCCCGGGAGATAACCGCCAATCTGATGAGTCCGCTCCTGATTAACTTGGAGCAGGGGTTGGGCAAACAGGTGGTCATCGAGAAGCCGCATTATTCCCACCAGCATCCGGTTATCTCACTGAGACCGGGCTGCCAGCCCCAACCGGGCGCTCCCGGCGAAGTAGCGCCAGAGCTTCTGTGAGCTGGTGTGTTAAGATAATTCCCCATCTCCGCCCTCCCCCAAAAAACCAGGCGGGCCTGAGGCCCGCCTGGTTTTTTTTGTGTGCCGGGCATGCACAGCAGCTTGGAGGTGAAAGTCCTCTACCCAACCTGATGGAGGTGAAGGGTTAGCGAAGCGCAAGGGCGTCATCGTGAGGTGGGGTCTGAAGGAAGCGCGGAGCAAAGCCACGACCTGACGGACAGAAACCGGATACGAGGCAGGTTTGGTCGGACGAGCGGGCAAATGATCGCGAAGTCCATATCCATCAAGGGCCAGGGCTGTAAATTCGGCAGGTGTGTGGCGAAGGCGGTTGTGCTTACCCCGGGAGGCCTGGGTCGTGTCCCGGAGGCGGGACTGGGGGGGTCGTGAGGCCCTCT
>Ga0194126_10006452_pt1 | contig 16737 bp, 12 predicted proteins | sample TA2KigC150mmetaG_FD_148641 | JGI IMG/M metagenome (GOLD analysis project Ga0194126, IMG submission 148641) | Freshwater microbial communities from Lake Tanganyika, Tanzania - TA2015035 Kigoma Deep Cast 150m | ecosystem: Environmental > Aquatic > Freshwater > Lake | place: Tanzania: Lake... | reverse complement strand
GCATAAGGCCGTGCAAAAGGCGACCAGCAGAGTGGCCAAAGGCACCCGCAGGTAGCTGACCTTCAGGATGATTTGACCAAAGAGGATCAATATCGTGAATTGTGTAAAGATCATCAGGAAGATGGCCAGATAATGGCCGAAAATGACATGAATTCGACTGGTGGCTGTGGTCAGCAGCCTTTGCAGTGTGCGGGATTTGCGTTCGCTGACGATGACTTGTGCCGCCGTGAGCAAACCCGCGATGGAAAACTGCAGCATCATGCTTGGAGATGTGTGTGCCAGAGCCGGATTCCGGTTATCCTGTTCCTGAATGATAAGGCTGGTCGTCTCACGGATGGAGATCGGAGGGTCCTCCCAAGCCGCGAGAGTTAATTCGAAGGCATAGTCAAAGGGGATTCGGTCTGCGTCGATTTCTTCCATGATCGTTGCAGTCCGCACAGCCCCATCCAGGCGGCTGATGGCGGTTAGAATTTCGGATTCGATCGAGGTCCAGGCAGGTGTAGCGGTGTCGGCAATCACCACGAGACGTACGGTTCTATTCTTTAGCACGGCTTTTGCATATCCGTCCGGGACTACGATCGCAGCGGCAAGATCGCTTTCCGAAACCAGATTTTCCAGATCGGCGGGTGTGCGCATGGTATTCGCATCCAGGCGGATGACCTCCGACTGGTTGAGCAATTCGAATAGAGATTGTGTGATCCAGCCGTCATCCTGGGAGAGAAACCCCACCGGGAGGCGGGAATCAGATTTGTTTCCACCGAAACCACCAAAGGCATACCCAAAGATAAAGGTAAAAACAATTGGCATGATCAACAAGAACATGAAGGTTTTAATATCGCGCACCAACTGCATCAGATCCTTCTGTGTGATATCCAGAATTCGATTCATGGATGCATCCTAGGCATAGCGCCTCTTGAACCGCCAGGATCCGATCGCGAAAAATGCCGCGCTCCAGGCCAGTGAGACGAGGGCGGTCGTGAGGACAGAAATGGGCGGGAGATCGTTCATCGACTGCATCAAGCCTCGAATCGCCCATCCTTGCGGTACCAGCAACGAAACGGTTTCCCCCATGCGCGCCGCGGCCGGCGAATTCATGGCGAAGATGCTGATCATGCCGATCATTCCAGTGACCGTCAGCACGCCACCGAATAGTACTCCTCCCTGTTTGGCGTTTCGCAGGAACGAATTGATAAATATCCCGAAGGCGGATGCGCTGAAAACAATCCCGACCGCCATCAGGATCACCGATTGGATGGAGCCCCAATGGATGCCAAAAATCCAATGGGATACGATGATTAATACCGTCACCTGGACGGAAACCGTCAGAAAGACCGACAAGAATTTGCCACTCAGAATGGTTGTCTGTGAAGTAGGTGTGGTAAACAACCGCGGGAGCGTGCGTTCCTCCTCTTCCTTGAGGAGGCTTTGCGCAGTTGACGTCCCCGTGAAATAGGCATAAAAAACCATCATCCCGCCCATGATGGGTCCCACGATGCCAAGTAGCAGATTCCGGCTGGATTGATCGCGAGTTGCAGTATCAGCAGAGGGTGAACGCACCTCGATCAATTCCTCGGTAAGGTCTTCACTTTGTGCGAGCGATATTTCAAGGTACTGTTGGACCACCTGGCCAGCCAGGGCATAATCCTTCGTTTCAGCTTCGTCCAGGAAGATCGTCACGGCAATTTTGACGCCCGCCATTCCATCCAGGAAGCGGTTAAGAATGGAACGCATGATGGCCGGGCCAAGGGTCAATGTGGGATCCTGATAGAATTCGATCTGCGCCTTGCCTTCCTCCACATCCGCGAACTGCTTTGAGAAATCTTCCGGGATGATCAATGCCACCTGCGCAGCCTGGTTGTCAACTGCTGCACGCGCGGATTGGGCGTCGGATGCGAAAGACACTTCGATCAGGTCCTCCATCTCCTCACTTTCCATAATGCTGACGATCAGATCACCCATCGTCTCAGCCTCACGACCGCCGGGGATATTCTTCGGATTAACCTGAAATTTGGGGCCGCCTCGGTCAAGATTGGCGATCATCACTTTGGTTTTTGGGAGGTCGAAGTTTCCATTATCAGCAATGCTGCCGAACATGAGGTAGAACATGCCGGTAACCAGGAGAGGGATGGCAAACATGAAGATCACCGCAAAAACACTGCGGAAGGATCGAACCATGTCCTTCAACGCGATATCGAAAGACTTCATGGATTTGTATCAATCTCGCAGTGCGCGGCCGGTCAGGTGAAGGAACACTGATTCGAGGTTGGGTTCGCGGATATCCACGGAAGTGATGCGTGTGGAGCGGCGCGTGGCTGCTTCGAACAACCGCGGCAGGACCACATTGCTGTCCTCCACGATCACGGTGGTCATACCATCTTCGTTGGAAATTCCTGTAACGCCCTCCAGTGCGCGCCAGTCATGTAATAAGGCGGCGTTCTCTCTATTCACGGTAAGGTCAATGCGAGTCTGGTGCCCAACCAGCTTCACCAGTTCATCGTGGGTCCCACAGGCGATCAATTCACCGTGATCCATAATGGCGATGTGATCGGAGAGTTCCTGAGCCTCTTCCATATAATGGGTGGTATAAAGCACTGTCATTCCCTGGTCTTTCAGCCCAACAACGCTGTCGAGAATGTTGCGCCTGGACTGTGGATCGATACCCACCGTGGGTTCATCCATGTAAATAACCTTGGGCTTGTGCAGCAGCGCCACTCCAATGTTAACTCGCCGCTTCATGCCTCCGGAATATTTTCCGACGCGTTCGTTCGCCCGCTCCCGCAGACCGATGACCTCCAGGACTTCGTCCACCCGGCTGCGCAGAGATGCCCCGCGCAAGCCGTACATTTTTCCCCAGAAATCAAGGTTTTCCCGGGCGGTCAAATCTTCATACAAAGCCAGGTCCTGAGGCACCACACCCAGGACGGATTTCACGCCCATGGGCTCGGAGAGGATGGAATGCCCCAGGATCACCGCATCCCCCCGATCCGGTCGCAGCAGACAGCTCAGCATGGATATGGTTGTGGTCTTGCCGGCGCCGTTCGGACCGAGCAGGCTGAAGATCTCACCCTGCAGAATCTCGAAGCTCACGCCTTTCACGGCTGCAGTTTCGCCAAAGGACTTGTACAGGTCATCAACTTTAATGGCAATTGGATTGGTCATATTCTTCATGCGCTAACACGCAAGGCCAGCCTCACCGTTTCCTGTTTATAAGTTCGGTGATCACGGGATGGATAGCCGGGTGTGTAACCTGCATTGGGATGAGCAAACCACGCTCATTTTCAGTTGACGAATATACACAAATGGTTGACTACAGGACGTTCCTTGCCGGGCACATTCTGATCGATCGGGATATTCACGATCTTGTTTTCTATCCACATGGCCGAGGATCCGCCGCCGTCCAGGTTGATGGCCGTGACCGTTCCGAATTCGAGCAGGATATCGGAAGCTTCACGGAAGGATAAGCCTGCATTTTGAGCGGTCCGGCCATCGGCCACCATGATGACCAGCTTGTTGTCACGCGTATATCCGATCACCGTGCGCGGATCCTTGGTCACGTTTTGGATGGATTGATTGTACCTGGCATTTTGAATCAGGTAGCGGTCTCCGGAGACGGCATTGTACAGGTTTTGCGGCCGGCGCCAGTCGAATGTTACAGCGTTGTTGCGTGCGATGTTGATCCACGGTCGGTAATGCAGCTGAACCCTTTGATAAAACCTTCCGTCCGAGGCCGCGATGGAGTTTGGGAAGCGGCCGTTAATTGCCCATCCGTCCCCGTTGACAACGACCTTGGCGCCCAGTTCGTTCGCTGCCTGGGAAACGGTGCGCATCGTAGTGAAAGGCGTTACGTGAAATCGCTGTCCTTGCATGTCGCAGATCAGCACGTGACAATCGGCATTGAAGCGGCGCATGGTCCGATAGGTGATGCCGTTGAAGGTAACGTCCACGGGCGGTTGGATCACGACCGGAACTTCCACTTCTCCGGGATCCGGTTCTAGGGCGGAGATGATTTCCAGGTAGTTCGCGCTGCACCATTCCTCGTTAAAGGTTCGCAACCGCGCCCACTCGTCATTCATTTTCGCAATTTCGACCGAGGCGCCTTTGTTCAGCTTATACAACACAGGATAAGTGAGGCCGGGGCCGGAACGGACATTCAAGGTGGGGGAGGCGGTCACTACCGCCTGGTATTGCAATGGAGGAAGCGGCTTGGGATTCGGAACGGCTCCAATCTCGGTCAGGAAATTTCCATCAAACAGGTTGACGTCCGCTGCCGAAAATTTTGTGCGCATGTAATCGCTGTACAATCCCGGTAAAGAAAGTTCATCCCCGGTGAATTGGTGGCCGACCACCCGGTTTTGAGCGATGCCGGCGGGGAGATCCGGGGAAAAGTTAACCGTCGGCAGGATGCGGTTCTTCAAATCATCCCAGGTCAATATTTGTGAACCGTATTCCCGGTAATGAGCCAGCCACCAGCGGAAATTGGGCATCCATTGAACAGCCTGAGGTGCATATTCCGCGACGAACGAAGCGCGCGTGTATCCGATGGTTGTCATTCCGGAAGCGGCAAACAGCTCGAATACCTGTTTGGCATGTGTGGATATTCGATCTCCGCCGAACCTTGCGACCATCGACCACGCCAGGGTCTTGTTGAGGGCGCGATAGAACTGATCCCAGCTCGACCAGTATTGTTCGAAGTCCGGGAATATAGCAAGCACTGGAAGATTGGACCTGCGAATCAAATCCAGGGATTGGTTCACCTGCTGGACGGCATCCCGCGTGGGATCGATCCAATGGTAGGCTGCGATCGGCATTCCCGCGTTGGTGAAGGTCCTGCCGTTTTGTTCGAAAAGCGAATCCGTCTTGAGGATCATCAACTGGACGCCGCCCTCCAGCAGAGGGCGTGGATCTACTCCCCCGGTGTAGTGGGCAATATCGACGACCAATTTATCCAACATGCGTTCCTCCTGTATGGTTGGGTTAAAAAAGCCTGTTACGACCCGGTAAGCCCATCTCTAATTGTGCTTTCCGGAACATTCCCGTGGGAAGATTATATGCATATTGGTTCTAGAATTCAAACCAAAAAAATGCAGGTCACGCAAAAGCCGTGACCTGCTTCTCCTGGCAATTATCTTCGGCTACGATCACCACCGCGTCCACCGCGCCGGTCCCCGCCTCGACCACCTCTGTGGTCGCCCCCGCGGCCGCCGCGCGAACCGCCTCGACCTCCTCCATTCCGTCCGCCCTTGTCCTTTTCCCTTGCCTCTTCAGCCGACCAGCCCTCGAGGACTGCCTGTCGAGACAGCCTGATCTTTCCCTGCGGGTCGATATCGGTGACCATTACGGTCAATTCGTCGCCCATTCGGCAGACGTCCTCGACGGTATTCACCCGCTCGGTATCCAGCTGGGAGATGTGTACAAGTCCATCCACTCCCGGCAGAATTTCGACAAAGGCTCCAAAGCTCTCGATCCGAACCACTTTGCCGGTATAGATATTGCCGATCACCGCGCTCTCGCCAAGCATTTCCACTCTTTCCTGGGCGATCTTGGCGCTGTCCACATCGGTGGAGGCGATGTATACGGTCCCATCCTCCTCCACATCGATCTTGGTGCCGGTTTCCTCCTGCAGGGCGCGGATGTTCTTACCTCCCGGACCGATCAACGCGCCGATCTTTTCCACCGGGATCTTAACGGTGATGATGCGCGGAGCATGCGGTTTGAGCTCGGCGCGAGGTTCAGGGAGTACTTCCAGCATTTTCTCAAGTATGGACATGCGCGCAGCACGCGCCTGTTCGAGCGCCTCTTTCATCATCTTGGCACTCAGACCGCTGATCTTGATGTCCATTTGCAGGGCAGTGATGCCGGCAGCGGTTCCAGCCACCTTAAAGTCCATGTCACCGAGATGATCCTCCGTCCCCTGAATGTCCGTAAGTATTTTGTATTGACCCCCCTCTCCGGTGATCAGCCCCATTGCCACTCCCGAAACGGGAGCTTTGATGGGAACACCTGCATCCATCAACGCCAGGGTGGAGCCGCACACCGACCCCATCGAAGTCGAACCGTTCGAAGAAAGTGCCTCGGAGACTACTCGGATGGCGTAGGGAAAGCTTTCCTCCGCCGGGATGACTGGTTCGAGGGCGCGCTCGGCCAGCGCTCCATGCCCGACCTCGCGCCGGCTTTGTCCGCGCAGGGGTTTCACCTCACCGGTTGAGAAAGGCGGGAAGTTGTAATGGTGCATATAGCGCTTTGTGTCATTGGGCGAGAGGTTATCCAATTCCTGCGCCTCTCCCAGGGTCCCAAGGGTGGCCACGGAGAAGATCTGCGTCTCTCCACGCGTAAAAAGACCTGTTCCGTGGGCGCGCGGGGAAATGCCCACCTCGCACCAGATCGGGCGGATATCCGTTGGAGCGCGACCATCCGGACGCTGGTCTTTGGATAGAATCAACTCGCGGACCAGGTCCTGCTCCGCCTGGTCAAACGCCTCCCGAACTGAAGACTGCGATGGATACTTCGCGGAGTCTTCACCATCGGGGACTGTGCAAAATTCTGCAACAACCTCGTCCTTTAATGAGGTCATGCCGCCATAAAATTCGTTCTTGTTTAGGGGCTTGGATAGCAGATTGGACATCGGGCTTTGGACTCGTTGTGAGACTCTCTTTTGAAGGTCAGAATCCGGGACGAAATAGGTAATTTCACGTTTCGGTTTGCCGATATCCCGTGCCATTTTGATCTGCAGTTCGACCAGCGGTTGCAGAGACTTTTGTCCAAGTTCGAGCGCCTCCGCCATGACACTTTCGGGAATCTCGTTCGCGCCACATTCGACCATCAGGATGGCATCCTTCGTGCCGGCGATTCGCAAGTCCAGGTCTGATGCGTCAAGATCCGCGAAGGACGGATTGATCACGAACTGTCCGTTCACCCTGCCAACACGCACCGCACCCACCGGTCCCCCCCAGGGGATATCCGAGATCATGATCGCGGCGGAAGCGGCGTTGATGGCCAGAATATCGAGCGGATTTTGTCCGTCGGAGGATATGGAGAACATCAGCACCTGAACCTCGTTGCGCATCCCCTGCTGGAACAGCGGCCGCAGCGGCCGGTCGGTCAGACGAGCCGTGAGGATGGCTTCGGTACCCGGTCGTCCTTCGCGGCGGAAGAATGAGCCTGGAATCTTTCCGCCGGCATACAATCTTTCCTCGTATTCCACCTGGAGGGGAAAGAAATCGATCCCTTCCCGCACACTGCCCATGGTGGCCGCGGCAAAGACCATCGAATCATCGGTGCCAAAGGTGACCGCGCCGCCGGCCTGGCCGGCCAATTTGCCGGTTTCAAACGCATAGGTGCGCGACCCAACGACGGTTGAGTAACGTTTTGCTTCGGGTTTCATATTGAATTTCTCCTGTCGCGCAAGGATATTGCGCTTGACTATTTCCGCCTCTGTCAGGGACTGAAGAGTGTCAACAACCTGGGTTGTTCGCGCTCTTCAATTCCTGACGGTAGGGGTGATCAAAGAAGACCCTAAAGGCTTTGGAAGTCTTTAGGGTCTTTCGAGCTACTTGCGACGGAGCTGCAAACGGTCCGTGAGGTTGATGTACCCCTGGTAATTGCTTCTCCGCAGGTAGGTGAGCAGCCTGCGACGCTGTCCCACCAGCTTCAGCAGACCTCTCCGGCAGGATTGATCCTGTTTGTTGTTCTGCAGGTGCTCCGTTAATTGGGCGATGCGTGAGGTCAGAATTGCCACCTGAACTTCGGGGGAACCTGTGTCGTTTTCGTGCCGGTGATAATCCTGTATCGCCTTGGTTTTTGCTTCCTTCGCGAGCGGCATGACGTATGCTTCCTTTCGTTGAATTTTGCAGGTCTCCATGTCCGCAGCCGAAACCGCGGGGCAGGACCAGTCACGGGCGGAGATTATACCAGAAAAGGATGGTTCGACCGTACATGGATTAATCGGATCCCGGAGGAAAAGGTGAGGCCAGGCAACAGTTTATTGGCTTGCGTGGATCTTATTTTTCATCGATTGAATCAACATGGTTCCGGTGGCGGCAGTGAGAATTGAACTGAATATTGTCATATCCATCCAAATCGGCATTGGGAATACCAGAAGTGCAGACAAGCTTCGGTTGTTAGAGAGCAAGAAATAGGCAAGCAGCACAAAGATTGGAGAAAGGCTGATGGCCAGGTACCCGCCGAATTTGACCCCCTGATGAAACGCTTTCCGTTGATTCTTTGACCATGCAAATAAACCTGTGAGAAAGAGGAGAATGAGCGAGGCAAACCAGATCGTGAAAACAAATTTGATTTCCTTTTTGGTTCCCTGGAGGAGACGCAAAACCTGTTCATCGAACATGCGTGTACCGTCGAGAAATCGATTTCGATAGAGATAACCGACCTCCTTGTCCGTCGTCAAATAATCCGTGATCAGGGAGGCTCTTTTGATCAGATCATATTTGGTGTAGACCTGAGATTGATCCTGAGTGTAGCGAAATCCATATTCGCCGCGGAAATAAAGCGGGGTCAAGGTAAACCTGAAACATGTCCCGAATACAGCGAAAGGGACCAGCAGCGCCACGACCCATGCCAGCACCGTGGTGGTGCCAGGGTAAGTATGCTTGTTCCCCTCAACCTGCCACTGGTGTCGCATCAATATGGCGAGGGTGATTGAATTGATAACAGCCGCCCCGATGACGACATCGACGGTAACATCGAAAAGGAAGACGGAGTAGGCAAGGAACGAGGTAATCTGAAATAAAATCGGAATGAACCAGAAACCCGGATAGAAAAAGGCGTACACAATCGAAAGGACATCGGCCGGGTAGAAATAGCGATCATGCATTTTGGGGAGCACGTAGGGGGTCAATGCCACGGATATCAAGGCGTACAGGAGAATTTGATTCGTCGCAGAAACCCTGTGTTTTGCAGCGGAAATCACCCAGTAAGGAATGAAGATGCAAGCTGCCAGGAATCCATAGGGAAGGACCCTTTCATACATGTCATAGGAAAAAAAGTAATAGGGATTCGGAGCGTTCGCCGAAAGCTTTGCCCCAAAGTTAGCCTGACTCGAATAGATAAGCATGGTTTCGGGAAACGATCTTCCCAACGCGATGACCGGCAGAACCGCGAGCAGATAGGCGAGTGGAAGAATGAGGAGCAGCCTCCAGGGAATCCTTTTTTGAAGGACAAGAATGCCAACCAGGGGGAGCAGGAATATCCCTTGTGCCTTGACCGAGACGGCAAAACCGAGCGCAGCCAATGCCAGGTGGATCTTGTCTTTCATGAAGGCAAGTAAGGAAGCCAGCAGGAACACTGTATAGATCGAATCTGCCTGCCCCCAATACGAGCTGTTGAGAATCACCGTCGGTGCACAAAAATAGACGGCCGCGGCCAGAAAGGGAAGATCGTTCGATGGATGCCCAAGTCGGGCGATCCTGAAGATCACGAACATTCCCAGCAGATCGAAAATGGTCGGAATTAATTTGATGGCGATCAGGGACGGCAGGAACTCCCGGGTTAGCGTAGACAACGCCAGGAGATAGGTATAGGGGGGATTGTAATTCGTGAATGACCTGCCAAGGGATTGGAAGATCCCCTCCTCCACGAGTGTCTCGTACCAGCGACGGTTGAAGACCTCCATGTCATAGTTGGTTATTCCCAGGGATGGAATGCGAACTCCGATCGCAGCGATCGTCAAGATCATTGCGAGCCAAAATTGGTATCGATTCTTCCAGGGCGACATGACTTCAAATATGGTCGGGAATTCAGAAAATGATCCAATAGATCTTGTGAAGCATTTCCAAGGCCATCTCGTACCAAATAATTCCAAAGGTCATATAGTACATGAGATACACCCCGGTAGCGCCAAGCAGAACGGAACAACCAATCAACATCACTTCAACAAATGCGATGCGTTTTATCGATTGGCTCAACAAAAGAATCAGGAATACAATGAAATCCAGGGTGTAACGATATCCAAATTGGACCCAGCCTGTGGTGTGGTACATCCACAGGACGGTAATGGTTGCAAGGATACCCAACCAGGCTGATTGGACGAGGGGCTCACGAAATCCGGCGCGAAAGATCAACAGGAACGCCGGAGTGGTCAGGAAGATGCTCATGCCCAGCGGATTGAAAAATTCTGACAATCCCGTGAAATCGTGAATGATCGGTTCCAGGTGCTGGCACATGTCATTTACCGACGGAAGGGGATTCCAGGAGAGATTGGGCAAACCGATCAGTGAGACATACATATTGCAGGGCATATAGCGGGGATTGAATCCACCGCCGCTTGAAAACGCATCGGTTAGCGACCTGGTCCCCTGTACATAAAGGTACCCAAAATCCATGAAGTTACCGAATCGCAGGTAATTGCCCAGCAGCATGACAAGGATCATACTGCCAAGAGTTGTGGCAAAGGGCAATATTTTATTGAGTGCAAGCCGGATATTCCGTTTATGGAAATAGGTAAATGCAATGAAGAAGACCGCGGAAAAAAGCGTCGGTGGACTGAAAGCGAAGCCAGGCCAAGGCATAGACCGGCAAGCCATGGTCGATCGTCGATGGTTGACTTCACATATAAGATCATAAACAGGCAGGCGACCAGATGGGCGTTAAACCAGACCGAGCCCACGCTTGAAATCCACCAATGCACCGTGCCGAAGGCAAATAAGATCGTGATCCAAATTTGCGACGAGATGATCGGCTTCATTTTCCCAAGTAAATGGTAGATCAGAGCGACATTGATTGCTCCCAGGATTACACCGAAGAGGATGTCGCTTATCCCATACCCGAAGATGGCTACGAATGGTAGTAGGAGCAGGGCAGGCCCTATGCCTCCGGGGACATACCATTTGTCCTGATAATGGATCAGATCGAACTTGCTTTCAGGAAATGCCACCAGGTCCAAGTGGCCGTTCAGAAGGGAATAGGCGAGGTACACATATTGAGGGGTGCGTGACTGCTTGGTGATCTTCAAACCGGCACTGAAACCGTACACGGTCAAGGCGACCAGGAATGCAATCAGGAACCCGGATTTCGATATCAGGTTTCTCGTAATCATCGCTCTCCGGGGATGCCGAGAATATCGCATATCATCCGCTGGGTGATATGGATGGTCCGAGGGTTCGTGTTTGCTGAATTGAACAGACAAAGACGTGTCCGGTGAATCGTATGGGTGTATACAAATCGCCTTCGCATTGGGCTAAAACTGATGCAGCTTCCCCAGAGTTTTTCGGATTTCTTCCAGGAGGTAATCCTGATTGAACAGGCCGGGATTTTGAGTCACTTGAAGATGAAGGCCACGCAGGAAGTTCCGGGTGTTGATATACGCTGCCTGCCTGGATGGCGATGTGTAGGAACCCTTCCAACTGCGCTTTCTTGGGTCAACGAGAACATGCAGCCATTGCTTGATGAAGAATTCATCGAGCATCTGGCGTTGGTTGGCAGCAATGACGGCTCGCGCCAGCCGGTCATCTTCACCATGGATGAGCACCGGGTTATTGTCGGCAGTGACGCGCTCGGATATGGCGGAGAGAATATTCTCCAATTCAACACGCGCCAGGTAGCGATTGCCGGCAAGCACAGAAAGCAAGTCCGCTATACGAGCCAGGGAGTGCGCCCAGCCCTTCTGCGGGACAAAGCCTCTCATATCGAGCTCCTCGGCGAGGTAAACCAGCGACTTGTCATAAATGCTGAAAACATCCTCCCTTTCCAGAATAATTCGCTTGTTATCTGTATGGACGATTTCGGCCAGCATGAGAATCGAAATGGTTCTTAGAAATAATCCATCCGAATCTATTTCACCGAGCCCGCTCTGCAAATTGATCACCAGGGGAACGATGTATCCGCGAATTTGTTCTGGTTGGTAGTGCCGTTTATTAAGCCAGCTGGCAAAGGTTTCATAGGCGATTTCTTCGCGCAGGTCCGGGTCTGTGCTGCCCAGATATGTAAAGAGTTCTTCGGTCAGGTCGGTGACTGAATAATCATGCGGGAGATTGTATCCACTCTCGCGGATATCGTACCAGAATTGCTTGTCCAGGGTCGATGCATTCATGGAAGGATACTGTTGTACAATGGTAAGTGAGTTTGCGGTATTATAGCCTTAAAGAGGCTTTCAATGCGTCGTGTTGCAGTTCTGTTGCTCCTGGGTTTCTTTGTTCAATCTTGCAGCAGCATACCCTTTGTGGGAGAATTATTTCCGCCATCGATCACCCCCACTCCAGAACCGACTCCCACCCGAACGTTAAGACCGACAATCACCTCCACACCAACCTCCACCAGGACCAATACTCCCACGGCAACGGTCGTGCGCATCCCAACCCAGGATTTCAACCAACCTACGGCTACCTTTCCACCAATCCCGATCATCGCCCCGGGTGAGACTTTGGGTCCGGGCGGACTGGGGAATCCATCCAAACAGGATCCGGGAGTGGGGTTCCTTTCAGTGAACGTTTCCCCCAATAAAATGTTCTGGGGTTCCTGTAAGAACAACAAGGCCTTCGTCACGGCCACAGTCTTGGAACCAGAGGATGTCGCCAGTGTGGTAATTTTTGTACGTGTAAAATCCGCCAAGAAGGAAGACTATACACCCTGGACCACCGGAGATGCCATGCATAATCATCTGGATGGCAGGTTCAGTTATACCTTGCTCGGCAGCGCTATTGAGGGTCATAATCACTACAAAGACTCCTGGGTGTTCTTTCAATTGGTTGCCACCGGCTGGAATGGCGAGGAAGTGGGGCGAACACCTATTTATCGCGAATCGATTTCCCTCTCTCCGTGTATGTAAATTATATAAGGGACAATCGCTGCATGCAACGAGTTGCCGCTCTCATCTTGTGTGGACTTATACTCAGTTCCTGTTCATTTGACCCGAGCGGTTATTTTCCCGAACCGTTGGTTCAGGAATCTCCAACGATTCAAATCCCTCCAACATTCGTTCCCACACCAGTTCCGTCCTTCACACCGACAGTTGCGACGCCAACTTTTACATTGACGCCCACCTTGGTGGGATTCAAATCCGCGACCCCATCTCCGGACTATTCACCCACCTTGCCGCCCACGCCGGTCACTCCCGGCACCTCGACTCCAACGGTAGACCTTCAGGGATTTATCGCGGCTTTTACTGCGGGGGATGTATTCTATAAAGCCGGGGCGTGCGAGCCAATTTCAATGAAATTCACGGCACAGGCATCCAATGCTTCGGGAACTGCCTTTGTAGTGCTTTTCGTCCGCTTTAAGAGCAAGCAAAGCGGGACAACCAGTAAGTGGACCGACATCACCATGGAAAATCGCGGCGCAGGAACATTCAATCACGAATTGACTGCCGAGGAGATGATAGCCGTCAGCTTGTTCACCAACGCGTGGGTGGAATACCAGTTTGTGGCTACGGATTCGAAGAATAGGGAAATCGGCCGGACCGCCATTTTTCGTGAACGGTTAACCCTTTCTGACTGCGCTTTTACCGCCACGCCTTCTGTGACAACCACTCCCGTTCCAACCCCATAATGGATTTCCCTGCTGATCTGATCCGCCTCCTTTCCAACGCGCAAAGCATGGCGGTTCTCACCGGGGCGGGTGTATCCCAGGAAAGCGGCTTGCGCACTTTCAGGGACTCGCAAACCGGTCTCTGGGCACAATACAAGCCGCAGGATCTCGCCTCACCCGAAGCATTCGCCCGCGAACCCAAACTTGTCTGGGATTGGTATGCATGGAGAAGGGAGGCCATCAAAGGAGTACGGCCGAACGCCGGTCATTACGCACTTGTGGAGTTGGAAAAACGCAATTCCGCTTTCACGTTGATTACACAGAATGTGGATGGATTGCACCAGATGGCGGGGAGCAGGCAAATCCTGGAATTGCACGGAAATATTCAGCGGGTAAGATGTTCGAATTGCGGATGCCTCGCCGAGTCCTGGGACGAGCAATCGCAGGAGGTCCCTCGATGCGTCGATTGCGGCGGACTGCTTCGGCCGGATGTGGTCTGGTTTGGAGAACCTCTGCCGCGTTCCCAGCTTGAGCAGGCTGTTCAGGCAGCGCGATCATGCGGCGTATTCTTCTCGATCGGCACTTCCGGCGTCGTTCATCCGGCGGCTGCCCTACCTTACTCGGCGCATAATCAGGGCGCGGTAATCGTGGAGATCAACGCCGAATGTACACAGCTGACCGGGAAAGCGGATTACTTTCTCCAGGGAAAGTCCGGGGAGATTTTGCCTGAACTTGTGAAGAAACTTGCCGATACTGCAAGCCGGTAAACCAACCGAGGGCTCAGGCTTCCCAGGAACTTAGGCGTTCTCCGAGCCTGGTGATACGTTCACGCAGGATCACGGCTAGTATACCTAGGCCGAGGAGGATGATTCCGGTACAGCCGATCAGAACCACTGTGGAGATATCCCTGAGCGCACTGTAGATCACGGTCACCACACCCAGTATCACCAGGGCGATGGGTGCAAACGTCAGGCTGCGCGAGCGGATGACGATCCCATAGATCATAACGGCGATCGATTGCAGGAAGAGCACCACGAAATAGATCAACTCCTCCGTGTTCAGCATTTGAATATATGTAGTCCCCAGCAAGATCAGCTGCGAAACCATTCCGGTGATAAATGCACCGGTCTTTGCCCCGGATCGGTTGAGCAGGTAATGTTGGATCAAACCGAGCAAGGCGGCTCCCATGGAGAAGAATTGCACTTCGTCAACCTGTAATTCGAAAAGCACGATGAAGTATGCCAGCAAATAAAGGGCGTTGGCGGGGAATCCCAACCAGGCGTTCTTGTGATGAAAAGCCTCCACAGCCCATAACGTCGCCGCCAATGCGACGGGAATGGCTGCATCCAATCCTCCCAGAACGGGTGCTGCCGCCGAAACGATCAAACCCAGCCCAAGCCCGCTGTAGCGAAGTGGAATGTCCCAGCCACCGGTCTGCCTGGCGCGGCGTAGAAGATATCCCACAGCGTAGAAGATTACTGCCAGTGTCACAACCGGATGGATCCATTTAGACATTTCGTACACTTGAAAAAGGAACGCGCCAAACAGTGAGGTGGAAGAAGTAAACGTGTACATCAATTTTGGCTCACGATAGCCGAGGCTGGTCAGCAGGGATGCCAACGAATACACCCCAAAACATAACGCCGCCGGGGCAGGTTCACCGCGGATGCCGTTGATGATCAGTAGCGCATAGTTGACCGCCGCGATCACCGCAGCAATGCCTCGCACGGTCCATTTGAGTCTCCTCGGTTGCGCATAGGTCAGGTGGGCCAGCAGGTCTGAGAGAATCCAGACCAGGCTGTAGGCCAGTAGATGATAGGTTGGTTCCTTGATCTTGAAGTCGGTCAGAATCAGGAACGCGCCGATGTTGAACATTGCAGGCACACCCACTTCCAGCCAGCCATTCCGTCGTAGATGCATTTCTACGGCAAAGATGAGTCCGATCAGAAGCGCGTACCATCCCCCTCCCGGTTTGAAGGTCAGGAGCGCGCCGATGGATAGGATGGATCCGAGAACCAGTGCGCCATTCCGAATTGTCAGGGACCAGTCTTGGTTGTGCCGGATCCCCAATCCGACGACGAAGTAGATGATCGCCAAAATGGTAAGGGAGGGCAGCCAGGCGTCAACTTCGAAAAATCCCAGGGTGTAATAGATCGTCATGGGAAGGTAGGCAAGAGGCAGGTAGGCAAAGACTGGTTTTCGCCGAATGAACGTATGGAGGGCGAAAAAAGCGGTGAATATGGCGAAGCAGATCGACGCCCTGGCAAGGTCGTTTTCTACTATCAATAGGACTGTCGAGAATAATGCTGTCCCCGCTCCTGCAATTTGCGTCAACTGCTCCAGCGACCGCTTGCGCTGCCCTGCAAAAGTCCGTGCGAATACAAGATCCAGGGAAAGCCAGGTCAGGCTCAGGCCAAGCAGAATGAGAGCCTCATCAGAAACCTTGAAGTCAGCCAGAATCAGGCAGACCGCAGCAGGGATCAGCAATTGAGGTCCAATTTCGAACAGTGCTTGTTTGCGGATATGCATTTCGACAATGAACAGGATGCCGATAAAGGCGACGTACCATCCGTTGTGGATCCCGGGGGAGATCAACGCGCCGAGTGAGAGCACTCCCCCCAATCCAAGGGAGGAATTGCGCAGCATGTAGGACCAATCTGCTTTGCGGGAGAGACCGAACCCAGTCAGGAAGTAGACTGCCGCCAGACCCGAAAGGGCGGGCAACCAAATATCCATCGATGAGTGATCCAGCGTAAAAAATAGCGTGAGGGCCAGGAAAGATGCCGGCAGGTAACCGAAGATAGATCTCCGCTTAAGTCCTGTGTACAAAACGAAAAATACCGTGTAGATACCAAAGCAAATGGCAGATACTCTTGAATCACCCTCCGCCAGTAAGACCATGGTCGCCAGAAGAGTAGCCAGTGAACCGACAATTCGAACCGGAGGTGCGAGCAGGCGGGCGGATTTGAACGTCTTTGATAGAACAGCGTCAATCCCCAGCCAGCAGATACTCCACCCGAGCAGGATATAGGCAATTTCATCGGGCAGGATTTCGTTCAGCAGGAGAAATATTCCAGCGGGAACTTGGACATGAGTGCCGATTTCAAGATATTCACTTCTGCGCGCGTGCATTTCGAACAGGTAAAAAGTTCCTGTTAGAGCTATAAGCCAACCGCCTCCTTGTCTCAAGGTGAACAGTGCCACAATCGATGTAAGGCTGCCCAAGGCAAGACCGCTGATGGCAAACATGGATCCCCAATCGGA
>Ga0194126_10006451_pt1 | contig 16738 bp, 18 predicted proteins | sample TA2KigC150mmetaG_FD_148641 | JGI IMG/M metagenome (GOLD analysis project Ga0194126, IMG submission 148641) | Freshwater microbial communities from Lake Tanganyika, Tanzania - TA2015035 Kigoma Deep Cast 150m | ecosystem: Environmental > Aquatic > Freshwater > Lake | place: Tanzania: Lake... | reverse complement strand
CAGCGTCAGGGGGACAAGCCCGGGGCCGCGCGGAAACGGGACCAGGTTGCGCGGGTCGCCGGGGGAGTCCCCTGCCGTCTCGGGCGAGATATTGAACTTGACCATCAGGCCCGGATACATGGAGACGAAATCCACCTCGGCCACGTTTTCATGCACGCCCACCAGCGGCTGATAGACCAGCCCGCCCTGATCGCGGCGGATCAGTTCCAGCGCGGTCTTGAAGCGTTCGCCCTGCTGCTTGCGCCAGGGGATGAGGATCCCCTGCTGCAGCGCGGTGAAGATCTGCATGGAGGAGATGCCCGTCCCGGGCGAGACGCGCGCCGAGACCTGCACCGGCAGGCGGGTGACGCGCGCGGTCTCGTAGATTCCATCCAGGTCGAAGTCATCGTAGAGCAGGGCATTGTTCGAATCGATGTGCCAGCGCCCGAACAAGTGCAGCTGCCGGCCGCGGTACACGATCCGCCCGTAGGAGAAATACGAGCGCTCGGCGAGTTCCGCCACCTCCTGCGTCTCATCGCGATTGAACGGGAGCGGGAGGTTCAACTCCTTTGAGAGCTCGAACAAGCGCGGCAGCAGCCAGGTATCGCCCCAGCGCGTCAGGACCAGGTCGGGGTCGAAGCGCCTGAGGATCGCGCCCAGGTCGATCAACAGCGGGCGCGGGCGGTCGAACGGAAGGTCGTAAGCGGCGCGGCCGTATTGGATCTTCAGGCGGCGGGGCGGCGAATGATCCGGATCGGAATCCGGTTCCAGTTTAAGCAGGCGCAGCGGCGGCAGGTCCGCATCCAGATCCCAGGGCGTCCCGAGCGGCGTGATCGATCCCACTTTTTGATTCTCGATCTCCACTTCGCAATAAGCCAGCGGAAAGGTCCCGAAAGCGGCAGCGTGTCTCAGGGAGAGCGCCAGATCGACATCGTAGTATTCAAGGTCGGGAAAGGCGGACTGGGCTTTCGAAAAAACGCTTTGCAGGTCCTCCTGTTTTTCCAATTCGATGCCCATCACGTGCATGGAGTCCGCCTGGAACAGGTCGCGGCGCTCGACGCGTGAAAGCAGGACGGGGATCGGCTGGCCGGCCAGGAAGCTCCACAGCGCGCGCAGGCGATGCGAGGGACCGGCCGCGTAGAACACCAGGGGAAAGGGCTGCCACAATCGATGCCGCCTTCCATCCTCATCGATGAACCACAGCGTGACGCCGCCTCCCCTGGCCGGATAAAGATCGAACAACCATCCCTTCAGCTTCATTCTTCGAGCAGTGTCTCCAGCACGGCCTTCAAACGCAGCACCTCCTTGTGCTGCTCCAGCAGCATGGCCAGCAGAAAGACTTCGAACGGCAGGGGATGCGCGGCGTGGGCGGCGGGAGCCAGGTGCTGGCGCGCCGAGGCCAGGAGATCGTCCAGGGACAGTTGATCCGCTCTGCGCAGGGCGCGGCGGAAACGCGCCAGGGAATCCTGCTCCTCCAAAAAGGCGAGGGTGATCGATGGAACGGTGCGGCCCATGGTCAGGACTTCTGAAAAAGCGGCAGGGCGACCGGCAGGGGCTGGTATTCCATTTGCAGCACCTGATCGGAATTTGCGATCAGCGCCTCGAGGAATTCCGTATGGCTGGTCTTGGCTGTGATCAGGAGCGGGCGGGAAGCGGCGATCTTTTTCAGGCGCGCCAGGCAGGTCGCGAACAATTGAGTGCGTTCGCGCAGGGATACGTTTTCATCCTGAAAGGTCGCCAGCAGGTCGAGCACGATCAGCGGCGAGGCCTCGGGCAGCGGCAGGGCGAGGTTGGCGGCAAGTTGATGACAGGTGAACGAACGGCTGATGTACACGCGTTCCAGGACCGGCGCGGGGTCGAACCCGAGGGCGCGGATGGCCTTCGCCAGGCGATAGGCATTGAAGTGATTGCCTCCGTCGATCACCCGCAGCGCGCCGCGTCCCGCGAGGACCGCCAGAGGTTCCATCAACCAGGCATGGCCCGCGGTGGGAGGGATCAGCGCCAGGCATAATCGTCCCTGTGAAAGGGCGGGAAGGATGTTCATGATGCACAGGATAGGTCAAACGCATGCAACCGGCCATCCCATGCCGGGGGGAAGAAGGGGGGAGCAGGCGGTTAACCTGCGGGGTGAACTACATCCAGCCGCTGAAATCCCAGCCCGCCAAGATCTGGCGCAGTTCGGGCTTGCCCCCGGCGTCGAACTTCGTCAACACGTTGCGCACATGGGTCTTGATGGTCTCGGGCGAGAGGGAAAGGCGCGAGGCGATCTGGCGGTTGGTCAGGCCGAGGCAGGTTAGGGCGGTCACCTCCTGCTCGCGCGGCGAGAGGGATTCCCATTTTGGCCAGAGGGAATCGATGGTTTTGTATTGGGTCAGGCCGGCGGCCAGCAGGTCAGGGATCAAATCGTGTTCAGGTCGGCCTTCGTGCGCGGCGAGTGTCGAGAGCGTGGTTTGCAGACTTTCACTGATCTCGAAATAACGAGGGCCGGGGTTGGTGCGCAAGCCTATCAGGTACAACCATCTTTGCCAGATAGACATACAAACCCATTATAGTAGAACAAATGTTCTGTTGTCAAGCATTGGCACTTTCCCACTATTGAGACTCATCCGAGAGAGCCATCATGGGCATTACCGAATTCCACATAAGGTGTACACCGTGGCAAATCCCGGCCGATGGGCATGCGACCACCCACCCACACGCAGCTGCACGAAGATACTGCGACAATCATGATATACTTCCCGAAAGTAGAACTTTCATGAAAGTATGACTTTTGGAGAAACCCGTGACAACCTACATGCGCATTCAGGAAAAAGGCCAGGTTACCATCCCCACCAAAATTCGCAGGAAGTTGAATTTGCGAAAGGGGGACATGGTCATGTTTGTTGAGACCGAGGCGGGCGTGTTGATCAAGCCCGCCGAACTCATCGTGGCAGACGCCCTAGACAAGATCGGGAAGGCCTTGAAAGCGGATGGCATCACACAGGAAAAATGGAACAAACGCAGCCGGGCCATTCGCGAACAACTGCTCAAGGAAATGTATGGTCTCGAAGGCAAATCATGACGCCGCGGGTCTTCATGGATTCGAGCGTCCTATTCTCCGCCGCCAATTCGTCCAGGGGGCATTCGCGCGATCTCGTCCTCATGTGCGCAGGCGGGGAAATCACAATCGTCATCAGTAATTTCGTGCTTCAGGAGACAATCCGCAATCTCTCCGGCTTGAGCACCCCACCCTTGGAGTACCTTGATCGGGTTATTCACACTGCCGGCATCGATATTGTGGATGCAACCAAACAGGCCGTCCTGGATGCGGCAAGACTGGTCGTATTGAAAGACGCCCCCATCATCGCTGCCGCAAAAACAGCAAAGGTGAACATGCTCGTCACGCTGGATAAAAAACATCTTTTGGGTCGCGCAGATTTGGAAACGTATATCCATGCCCCCATTGTGACGCCACTAATGGCATGTCGAGAATTCAGGACGTCCAAATGAACTTCACCGAGTACCAACAAAAGGCGCGCGCCACGGCGAAGTACCCGGTCATCGGGCACGCGGTGATCTACCCCACGCTGGGGCTGGCCAACGAAGCCGGGGAAGTGGCGGGCAAGATCAAAAAGATCTTCCGCGACAAGGACGGGGTTATTGGCGAGGCGGAACGCGAAGCGCTTAAATCCGAACTGGGCGATGTCTTATGGTACATCGCCCAGGTGTGCACGGAACTGGACATTTCACTGGATGAAGTCGCCGAAGGGAATATCGCGAAATTATCGGATCGCCAGGCGCGCGGCGCGATCAAAGGCGATGGGGATAACAGATAATCCTATGGCACGCAACTCGGATTGTTGGGATCGGTGCTGCAGGAAGGCGGTGCGGGCGGCGCTCCTTCGTCGTCTGACGGCGCGGGCTTATCCGGCGCGTCGGGAGGAACAAGCGTCCCCTTGGCGGGCGGCAGGCCGGGGTCGATGGTGGGGAAGACGGGTTTTGGTGGACAAGGCAGGACGGGGATGGTCTTTGCTTCGACCAATGCAAAGGTCCCGCCCCGGTCGGGCAAAGTGAGATTGATAATCCCTTCCAGTTTGATACTGCCGCTGCCGAACGTCTCCGGGTCGGGGATGACGATGATGCGATCGGCGTCATACGCGACCGGTGGAGCATCGGGAATGGGATGTAATTCGAACGTGGATCGATGGATTTCCGTCCCCGACCCATCGAACAGCTGATAACTGGCGGTGACCTTATCGATGGTCGCCCCCTCCGCGAAACCGCTGATCGTGAACGTCATCACCGGTGTGGAACATGTACCGCCGTAATAGAGTGGATTCGGCGTGCCGTCGATCGTGAAGGAGGGCTTTGCCTCCCTGTAATCACATGCACTGACCCCCAGCATGACCAATAGCAAAATCAATCCGAAGGATTGTTTTTTCATGGGATTGCTCCTCTCCCTTTGGCGTTGCTCCCATGATGCGTCATTTCCCTACAAATGACAATCCCCCAATGGGTTTAAAGCTGCGAATCGCGTTTTTTCTAGAGTAAGATTGAACCACTTCGCACAAGCGTTAGGAAACTCTAACCTTTTTCCTACATCGGGTTCCCTCGTTTTTGGTAGAATCCCCCGCAGATATCAGGAGAAAAAATGGCCGGCATGGAACGATTTACACAGCGGGCACGGCGTGTCCTCAGCCTCGCACATCAGGAGGCCGAACGCGCCCGCCAGAACAACATAGGAACCGAGCATCTGCTGCTGGGATTGATGGATGAGGAGGGCGGGGTGGCCGGACGCGTGCTGCGCGAACTGGGCATGACGCCGGACCGCGTGCGCGAGATCATTCAGCGGGTTTCGGGCGGCGCACCCAATTTCGATCCCAATCGCATCGAGCTGGCCGCGGAAACCCAGCAGGTCCTCGAATTCGCCGTGGAGGAAGCCCGCCGACTCGGCCATCATTACATCGGCACCGAACACATCCTGCTGGGACTGGTGCGCATCGAATCCGTGGCACTGGAGGCGCTTCGGCGGCTGGGCGTCACGCCGGATCAGATCCGCCGGCAGACCCGCCGCGTGTTGAACGAATCCGCCTCCTCCCCAACGCCCTCCGGTCCGGCACCCGCCGGACGCGCGGCCTCCGGCGCCAACCCCAAGACTCCACTCGTCGATCAACTGGCCTCTGATCTGACCTCCAAGGCCGAGGAGAAGAAGCTCGACCCGGTCATCGGCCGCCAGATGGAGATCGAACGTGTCATTCAAATTCTCGCCCGACGCACAAAGAACAATCCCGCCCTGATCGGCGAACCCGGCGTGGGCAAGACCGCCATCGTGGAGGGACTTGCCCAGCGCATCGTCGAGGGCGACATCCCCGCGCCGTTGATGAACAAACGCGTACTGCAGCTGGACGTCGGTTCCCTGGTCGCGGGCACCATGTACCGCGGCCAGTTCGAGGAACGTCTCAAGCGCATCATCGACGAATTGAAACAATCCGGCGCAATCCTGTTCATCGACGAGGTGCACATGCTGGTCGGGGCGGGAGCCGCCGGCTCCTCGGTGGACGCGGCCAACATCCTCAAGCCCGCCTTGTCGCGCGGCGAATTGCAGGTCATCGGCGCCACCACGCTCGACGAATATCGCAAGCACATCGAATCCGATGCCGCGCTCGAACGGCGCTTTCAGCCGGTGCAGGTGGAGGAACCCTCCGAGGAGGAGACCATCCAGATCCTGCGCGGCATTCGCGGCGCCTACGAGGAACATCATCATCTGATCATCTCCGACGAGGCGCTCGATGCCGCCGCCCACCTGTCATCCCGCTATGTCACCGAACGCTTCCTGCCCGACAAGGCCATCGATCTGATCGACGAATCCGCCTCGCGCGTGCGCATGTACAAAAGCCCCGCCGCGAAGCATGCCAGGGACCTGTTCGGTCAACTGCGGCAGGCACGCCAGAACCGCACACTCGCCCAGGAGGAGGGCAACAGCGAGGACATCAAGGAATGGGAGGAGCGTGAGATCGACCTGGGTCAGCAGATCGAACGCCTGCGCACCGGTTGGGACCGCGCCAACAGTCCCGTGGTTTCAGCCAATGACATCGCGGAGGTCGTTTCGATGTGGACCGGCGTGCCGCTCATGCAGCTGGCCGAGGAGGAATCCCAGCGCCTGCTCAAGATGGAGGAGGAACTGCGCCAGTCCATCATCGGGCAGGAGGACGCGATCATCGCCATCTCGCGCGCCGTGCGCCGCGCCCGCGCCGGCCTGAAGGACCCGAAACGCCCGATCGGTTCGTTCATCTTCCTCGGCCCCACGGGCGTTGGCAAGACCGAGCTGACCAAGGCGCTGGCGAAGTTCATGTTCGGCAGCGAGGATGCCGCGGTGCAGCTCGACATGTCCGAGTTCATGGAACGCCACACGGCCTCGCGCCTGGTGGGTGCCCCGCCCGGATACATCGGTTATGAGGATGCCGGCCAGTTGACCGAAGCCCTGCGCCGCAGGCCGTATTCGATCGTGGTGTTCGACGAGGTCGAGAAGGCGCATGCCGAAGTGCATAACATGCTACTGCAGATCATGGAGGAGGGCCACCTGAGCGACGCCAAGGGCCGTAAGGTGGATTTCCGCAACGCGATCATCGTCATGACCTCCAACATCGGCGCGGACGTGATCAAGAAACAGTCTTCGCTCGGGTTCGCCCTGAAGCGCGACGAGGTCACGGAAGAGCGCCTGTCCTACGAGGAGATGCGCAAGAAGTTGAACGAATCCCTCAAGCGCGCCTTCCGCCCGGAATTCATCAACCGGCTCGATGCGGTCGTCATCTTCCGCTCGCTCAACCGCGAGGACATCCAGCAGATCGTCTCGCTGGAACTGAACAAGGTTGCCGAGCGGCTCAAGGAACACAACCTGGTGTTGAACGCATCAGCCGAGGCGCTCACCTCCCTCTCAGATCAGGGCTACGACGCCGAGTTCGGCGCGCGTCCCCTGCGCCGCGTGATCCAGCAAAAGGTGGAGGATCCGCTTTCAGACAAGCTGCTCTCGGGCGAATTCGCCAACGGCGATTCGATCCACGTCAACGTAAACGAGGATGGCGATATCATCCTCGAAAAACTCGGCGAGTCGATCGCGGAACCCAGCGTGTAGATCCTGGAAATCCTGAAGGCTTGAGCAAGTGTTTTGAAATTCGGTTTGGCTACAGAAAAACACAGATGAACTTTCACATGAATCCCCCCTGCATCTGTGTTCATCTGTGGTGAGTTGTCGATTTACAAACACTCTCTGAGCGATCAATATTCTCCATAAGACGAATTGCTGGATCTGTGGGACCGTGCCTCGAAACAACAAGAGCTGTATAAGATTCCACCCTTGAAATAAACATGAACAGGCAGGAACTTCTCAAGCAGGCTGACTATGTCTCTCAGCGCGGGAATCGCGCGCTGGCGCTCAAGATTCTCTCGGACCTGATTTCCACCCATTCGGACGACGAACAGGCCTGGATGCTGAAGGGGCGCATCGAGACGGATCCCAAGCAGCGCGCGCAATGCTACGAACGCGTGCTGCAGATCAATCCCCGCAACAACGAAGCCCGCATCGGCTTGATTCGTCTCAATTCCATCAGCCCGACCCTGCCCCTCGATCATCCTGCGCAACAAAGCCCGTGGCAGGCGACCACCCCTGCCAGGAGACCGCTTCGCAGCGCGGCTCTGATCCTTGCCCTGCTGCTTGGGATGGTGACCACCACCTACGTGATCGCCAAGAACAATCCGCAATCCAGTGTGGCGAAGTGGATCATTCCTTCCACGCCCACTCCCTTCGCGCAGGCCCTGGAGCAGGACATCGCCGCGCAAACCCGCGCCGAGGTCAGCGCGGAGTATCCACAGTTTGCCCCGCTATTGGATGCCCTGATCGGACTGGCGGTGAAAAGCGCAGAAAGCGGAATGGATGGCGCGCCGGCTCGCCCGGGCGCGGAGATTCTCCCGTTCGAAGGTGCCGGCGCCGAAGCGCGCGCCAAATTACAGGGAGCCCTACCACAGCCCGGCTCGCTGGCTTCAGTGACGTTGGACGAGCAACAGGTCACTTCCTGGCTGGACCTGTCCTTGAAGGAAAGCCCCGATCTGCCTCTGAGCGAGGTTCAGGTTTATTTGCGGGACGGCAGGATTCAGATCTGGGGCATGGTGAACGGAATGACGAACTCCACCTCCGCCCTGATCGCGGGAACGCTCACGCTGGACCTGAACGGCATGCCCGGCGTGGAGCTCGAATCGATCCAGATCGGCAATCAGACTGTACCCGACATCCTTCTCACACAAGGCGAAGCCTGGCTCAACCAGCTGATCTCGCAAAAGATCAACGAACAGGTACCGGGCCTGGAGATCATGAACATCAATATCAGCAACGGGTTGATCACGATCTCGGGCATGCGCTGAACGGCGGCAGTCTCCCCCCGGATTGAAATTCCAAAAGACAGGAAGACCTTACTGCTTCTTGCATAAATCACCAAACGGAATTAGGCTGAAATAAGGTAAAAAATCGTAACTACCGTTTAGAGGTTGTCGCAGCACCCTGTAATAAGATTCCGGCTCTTCCCGGCGTCTGTATCAGAGCAGGATCACTTCACTTTAGACAAGGGAGATACGACATGAACCAATTGGAATCCGCGACCCTGGCCGGAGGCTGTTTCTGGTGCCTGGAGGCTGTCTTTGACGAATTGAAGGGCGTACAGTCGGTTGAATCCGGTTACACAGGCGGACACGTCCCCAACCCGACCTACCGCGAGGTGTGCAGTGGAAACACCGGACACGCCGAAGTAGTGCAGGTGCACTTTGACCCGGCCGTCCTCTCATACCGCGACCTCTTGAACGTCTTCTTTGCCATCCACGATCCCACCACGCTCAACCGTCAGGGCGCGGACGTGGGCACGCAGTATCGCTCCGCAATCTTCTTTCACAACGACGAACAAAGGAGGATTGCCGAGGACCTCATCCGTGAATTGAACGCTCAAAAAATCTGGGACGATCCCATTGTCACAGAAGTGACAAAAATCGAATCATTCCATGTAGCGGAGGAGTATCACCAGGAATACTTCGCCCGCAATCCGAATCAACCGTACTGTCAGGCGGTGGTTGCCCCCAAGGTCGCCAAATTTCGCAAGCACCATCTGGACCTGTTGAAGAAGCAGCCCGCCTGACCGTGAAGGCGCAGGGAGCAGGTCCTGCGCCTTTCTTATTCCTCGAGGGTCTTTCTGAACAATTCGATGGTCATCGTTTTCGCGGTGGGCGTCACGGTATGACCGACCCCCGGCAATAACTCACGCTGAATATCATACCCGTATTGCGTCAGGTCCGAAGTCATTTGTTCGCTCGCACGGATGGCGGCCGGGTCATCGGCGTCCCCAATCACCACCAGGATCGGGACTTGGGGAACGTTGGGCATATAGAATCCGGACGAAAGAATGGCAAGCCCTCTGACCGCGTTGGGATGATGGTAGGCGAAACCCTGGATGAAAAACGCTCCCGCGGAAAACCCAGCCAGGAACATGCGCTGGTTGACGCGATACCCCTTATGGACCTCCCCGACCGCGCTCCAGACAGTCTCCTCACCCACATCCTGCCAATACCCTCCGGCATCTCCAGGGATGGTCGGGCACAGGAGGATGAAATCCTCCCTCTCCGCATAGACCTGCCACATATTCCAGCATTCCAGCCCCGAGCTTCCCGCGCCATGGATGCCCACAAACAACAGCCATTCGCGATCGGCTGAATAGTCATGCGGGACATACAAGTAGTATTCCACCGGCGTTTCGTGCCGATACCCGGCCGGATCCTTCGGATAGGAGTTGACCAACATCACCACGCCAACAAGGACGGCCAGCGCAAGGAGCCCAACTCCGCCGAAGAGCAGCCAATAGAAAAAGCCGCCTCGTCCTTGAGCTGCCGGCACTCCCTTGCTTTCTTGTGAGCGCGGCGGCACAGGAGTTCCTTTCGTCCCGCCACCTGCCAACTCTGCCAGGATCTGCTCAGCCTGCTTATTTCCCGGATTGAAACGAAGGCAATATTCCCAGACGCGCATCCGGTTCGTTGCATCCGGCCATGTTTCTGCATATAACTTCCAGGCAAGCACATGGCTGCGGTTTTCCTTTAGGAAAGATTCCAAGGTCCTGCGGCTCTCCTCGATCCTGCCGGATCTCATCAACTGAAGCGCCAGATCGAGCTGCTCTTCCTGCATAGGTTCCTCCTGGTTGTCCGAGCCTGATTCAATACCGGATTCCGAGACGGATTTCTTTGTTATACTCCATCCGGCCTGAGGGTAGATATGCCCCCTTCCAATCCTTCCCCCGCGTTTTTCATTCGCGACGTGCCTGTCTATGGCGACGCGATTCTCGCGCCCATGGACGGATATTCCGACTGGCCGTTCCGCTCGAGTTGGGCTCGGCCATGAGCTACACCGAATTCGTGAAGGTGGAAAAGATCCTCAGCCGCTCGAAAGAGCCGGGCAAGCGATTGTTCTTCAAGGAGGCTGAACGACCGGTCACCTTCCAAATCTACGGCGACGATCCTGCTTCGATCCTCAAAGCCGCGTTGAAGGTGCAGGAACTGAACCCGGACGTCATCGACATCAACATGGGCTGCCCGGCCAAAAGCATCGCAGATCGCGGCGCGGGGGTCGGCATGATGCCCACGCCGGTGAAGGTCGCCCGCACCTTCAGGATGTTAAGCTCAGCTTTAAAGGTGCCGGTCACCGGCAAGATCCGTCTGGGTTGGGAGAAGAACCGGAACTACAAATTGATCGCGCGCATTGTGGAGGAGAACGGCGGTTCCCTGCTCGCCGTGCACGGGCGCACCAAGGAACAGCGCTACTCCGGCCAGGCGGATTGGGATGCCATCGCGGAGGTGAAATCCTGCGTGAAGATCCCGGTGCTTGGCAGCGGGGATGTGAAGACCGTCGCCGATATCGAACGCATGCAGCAGCATACCGGCTGCGAGGCGGTCATGATCGGGCGCGGCGCGTTGGTCAATCCGTGGATCTTTGCCGGGCTCGACCGCGATCAGGTCAAGGCAGATCAGGTGCAGCATATGCTCGGCACCCATCTGGCGCGCAGCGTGGAATTCTACGGCGAGCAGGACGGCCAGAGGTTGTTCCGCAAGTACGCCGTGGGATACCTGCTCATGCAGGGTTTGACGCGCGAGCAGCGCAAGGAGATTCTGAAAGAGCGCCCGGCTGACGAGTTCCTCGAATTGCTCCAGCGAGTGAATGCAGCGGTGGCTTGACGTATAATCAGGACATGCTGCTCGACCTGCCCCTCGTGCTTGAAACCCGGCGCAATCATGCGCTCGAACATGCCACGATCCATCTGCTGGCGCGCCGCCGCCCGAAGCAGCGGATGATGGGTCATTCCAACCCGACCGGATTCTTCCTGATCGGGAAATTTGAAACTCCGGAAATCTGGATGGCTGCCACCGAAGCGCTGGAGCGTCTGCGTGCCGGCGAACGCGCGCTGGCGATCCATCCGGGGTGCGGAACCAACCTGGCCGCCATGGCGCTGCTCGCGGGAACCCTGTCCTGGATGGTGCTCCGAGGGGCCCGGTCCACGCTGATGCGCATCGTTCTGCTTCCGTTTGCGGTGAGCTTCGCAATCCTCGGCCTGCTGCTCGCCCGTCCGTTCGGTCCCTGGCTGCAGGAGCACATCACCACCGAGCCGGACCCCGGCCCCCTGCAGATCCTGGACATCATCCCGCTGCACAAGAACATCCATCGCGTGATCACGCGGTAATTCGACGCAAAGGAACACGAAAAATCCTTCGTGCCCTTTGTGGTCAAGAATATGCCCAAAGTCTTCCTCCTGTACGGGAACGATGAGTTCGCCATCGCGCGCGAGCTCAGGGGATTCGAATCCGCATTCCCCGACCCAACGACCGCGGATATGAACATCGCGCGCCTCGATGCGCGCACGATGACCATGGACGAATTGAACAATGCGGTCAACGCCGTTCCGTTCCTGGCGCGGGAACGCCTGGTCCTGCTTTCGAATCCCTCGGCAAGGTTCAACAGTCCATCCTCCAGAAAAGGTTTCGAGGAATTCCTCGGCAGCACACCCGATTCAACCAGGCTTGTCATCCACGAAGAGATCGAACCGAAGGAGGCCGGCAAACACTGGCTGGTGAAATGGGCGGGAAAGCACCCTGCCGAGGTCAAGGTTTCGTCCTTCATGCTCCCGAAACCTCAGGAGATGAGAGGCTGGATCGAAAAAGAGACAAGGAATCAAAACGGGAAGATCGAACCAGAGGCGGCTGCACGCCTGGCCGAGATGGTTGGCGTGGATACGCGCCAGGCGGGGATGGAGATCGCCAAGCTGCTGGCGTACGTAAACTGGGCGCGGCCGGTGCGCCTCTCCGACGTGGAGGCGGTTTGCGTTCTAACCTCCCAGCAAAGCGTATTCGATTTCGTCGATGCGCTCTCCAGCGGCAACGGCCGCAGCGCGCAAAAACTGCTGCATCATCTGCTGGATACGGAGGATTCCTTTGCGTTGTGGGGCATGGTCGTCCGCCAGTTCCGCCTGTTGATTCAGGCGCGCGAGATCCTGGATGGTCGCGGGAACAAGGACGACGTCACGCGCGCCCTGGGTGTACATCCATTTGTGGCTGAAAAAGCAACATCGCAGGCGCGGCGCTTCACCATGGAAGCGCTGGAGGCCATTTACCGCCGTTTGCTGAACATCGACGAGCAGGTCAAGACCAGCCGCATCACGCTGGACCTGGCGCTGGACACATTGGTGATGGAATTATCAAAATAAGGGAAGATTCGTTCCCTGCTCTTCGGCCGACCCTTTCCAGCCGAATTTCTTCAGGTCAACGCGACCCTTCGCGTCGAATTCCACCCCCTCCTGCTCAAGCAAGACGCGCTGCCGCTCCGCACCGGACCGGGCGCTGATTTCCCCTTTCGAATTGATCACGCGCTGCCACGGAACGTCATCCGGGCAGGCTGCCATCGCGCCGCCCACCCAGCGCGGTGCAAAAGCCGCATACGACTCGATCTCCACACCTGAGGGTGGCGGGATCATCTTGGCGATCTGGCCGTAGGTGACCACGCGTCCGCGCGGGATCTGGCGTACGATCTGCCAGACCTGCTGGTAATAAGCACCCGGATTGGGAGGCGAGGAGTACGCAGGCATAGGTTCACCGCGGGGAGAGGTAACGAAAATACGGCGATTTGCGCACGTTGGCAATGTAATTATCGGAAAGCTGGTCTTCCAGGAAGGCAAGCGTGTAGATCTCGTCCGCCAGAAGCGCGCCGGGGTGCTCCGCTTCGGGCGCGCCGCCCTGTTCGAGATGTGCCGCCGGTTCACGGTCCGGGAGGAGACGCTGATCCTGATCGAGGAGGAAATAATACTCGACCAAGCGGTATAACGAGCGGTTGATCTCATACATTGGCGTAAGGGAACCGATGGCGAGAGCGATCAACAAACCCACCCGAATCCAGCGCGGCGCGGCGCGGTCAAGCACAGCCGTGCCGCACCAGATCATCAGAACCATCAGGGGCGCGATCGAGGCGCGCATGACGAAATCCCGGCCGCCGCCAAGTTGAATGAACGGCGCGCAAAGGAGCAGCAGGCCGGTTACGACCCACGCGGAGTCCCGCCGCCGCAGAGGCGCCAGCAGAAGCCAGAGCACACCGGCTTCGACCAGGATGAATTTCAAGGCATCGGACCAGGCCGGCATCTGCCAGCCGCGATCCTGCGCAGCGGAATTCGAAGAAAAATAGATGACCGAGATCAGGAGAACCAGGACCCCCGCCAGGATCAATTTCTTTTGCATGCCGCGCAGGGGTTTTTCCCGGCGCACTTGTGTGAACCACTTCAGCGCAAGGTATGGCAGGAGACCGATGGAGGCAAGAGGCGCGAAGAAAAAGCATAACGTCCAGGCCAGAAAGGATGCATCGTTCCCCTGCTTTCTCATCAATAACAGAATGCACAACCAGGCCGGGAGAGCCTGATTGAAAACCCAAAACAGTTGAGTGGTGAATGAGGAATACTGCAGGACCCCCGCCCAGATCTCGAGATGCTGAATAGGCGGCCACAACGAGGGATATTCACTTGCGAACAGGATCGCACCGAGGGCGTCCAGACCGCTGAAACCAATCAAAAGCAGCGCGGCTTTGACCGCGGAGGTCCGCAGGATGGAACCAAGATGCAGGATCACGAGAATCACACCGAGCCAGGTCCACAGGAACAAGAAACCGTTCGCGAAATTCCACCCGAAGATCTTTCCCGCGAGCGCCGCCGGCAGCCAGTATCCAATATAGTAGACCAGCATCCGCAGCGGACCGCGCTCCGGCTGTGCATAGATCACCGGCCATTCATACTCGATCAGGTCGCGCAGGATGGCGTTGCGCGCGTGAAAATCATAGTTTTGAAAGGCGTATCCGCCCACGCCGGAGAGCAGCACCCACAAGCCAGCCAGCAGAATCACGGAGGTGGTGAGCCGCGGCTGGAATTCGTCATTTGCGCCCTCGGCCTTCTTCCAAATCTCCCACAAAGCCCAAAGCATGATACCGATCAGCGGGACGGCGATCGCCAGGCGCAGCCAACCCACGCCAAACAGGATGAAAGGCAGCAGAAGGTATGACCAGGAAATGCGGAGAATCCATTTCATGAGCGCGATCCGGGGCCGACGATCACAGGCTCATTTCCTCTCATGGATCAGGTAATCGTCCCTGCGGAGTCGAACGAAATAGTCTTCATCGAGGACAGCGCGCAATTGCGGGAATTCGCGCGAAGTATCCTCTCCGTTGACCCAGGGCTTGTCCATGGCTGTCACTTCGATGATAAAGCGCGGCCGGGAATTCTGCAGCTGGCTGATAAAATCTGCGCGCAGGGATTGGATGTACGGTTCCGACACGTGATGATAAAAGTAAAAATCGAAGACGTAGCGCGTCGCAAGCGGAGCCCGTGCCTGAAGCATGGCCAGCAGCGTACCGCCGGTCCAATCCAACGGCTGGACGGTCTCCCCTTTTTCGAGATTGGCTTCTAGGAAACGGCGGATCTCCCCGGCGCGATCGGTTGAGGTGACTACGGGTTTGCCTTCGATCTGTTGTAAGAACGCGGCCGAAGGACGCACGCTCAGGAGGATGGTCATAAAAAGCACCAGCGCGGCTGCCGTCCGCCATTGGGAGGATATCCTTGAGAGACAAAGCGACGACAGAAGAAGGATGAAAAACACAAACGGGAAAAAATGATACGGAAAGAACTGCCCGGTCAAGGCGGGGTAAAGGGCATAACAAACCGCGAGCCCGGCGATCAATCCGGCCGGCCGCTTGAAGTCCTGCGGTGCAAGCCATACGCCGATGGCGGCCGGAAGAAGCCAGTACCCATTCCCGCCCAGGCGCCAGACCTGATCCAGAATGAACGCTGTACGCGCGGCACCGTCACGCACCTCGAGCAGGCCGTCGATCTGCGAGTAAAGCGGCCAGTAGTTGCGGGCGATGTCGAGAAAGGATCCCAGGGCATCCGTCGCACCCAGCCACAGCAGGACAGCCGTCAACGGGAGAGCAGCTCCGATCAGCATGAAAGGGATACTGACAGCTAAGGCTCTGAGGAATGAAACCTCAGGCGTTCTTGATGTCTCACGCACATCGAGGAAAAGAAAGGGTGCGAGTCCGATTACTGCATGTGGCTTGATGGCTCCCGCCAGACCGAAGAAAAAACCCAACGCGAAGCGGCGTGCGGGTGTCAGGCTCCCGTGCAAGCCAATCCATAACCCGGCGGCGAGGAAGAGCAGCAGGAGGTATTCGCGCTGCAAGGCCATCGAAGGCCCGCCCTGCAGGTAATGCAGGGCGAAAAGAATCCCTGCTGCCAGGGCGGCAGGGATTCCCGCCGGACGCATGATGCGGTAGGTCATTACGAGCAGGACGGAAAGCAGAATCAGGTCCAGCAGGCGGATGCGAAACGGATCGAACCTGGCGAGCGCGCCCAGCAGGTAGTACGCGGCAAAGCTGCCCGGCATTTGAAAATCGTACAGATCCTTGTAAGGGAGGCGGTCCTCCGCGTGCATCAGGTAGGCTTCGTAGAACAGAGGAGCTTCGTCGTGCGCAATCGGCCATTGTAGTGAAAACCCCGCCTGGAGAACGAGAAACGCGGCAAGCAAAATCAGCAGAGGGACACGCGCTCTCTCCATCATCGATAGATCACCCGAAATCGTTCGCAAACCAGCGGCATCTCTTCTGTGAATTGTCTGCCAATTCTTGGAAGCACACGCATGAAAAATCGGCGATGTGCTATACGCCAGTAATCCAGGGACAGGTCGCCTTCGCCCTCCGCCCGCGCCCATTCCCCATCCACCTGATTAAAAGGACGAAGGGTCACTTCCGTGGTCTCAAGAATGCAGATCGGTTCTCCCGTTCCATCCAGGATGATCGAAAGCAGGCCTGCCTGGGGAATGGATTTCTTCTCGTCCTCCCATTCGCATAAAGCAGAACAGGTGGCGGTCTTGATGCCATTCAGGACGAGCCGGCCCAGTTCATCCGCCAGTTCGGGGGAATCGCCAAAACCCTCTGTTACATACACACGACCATGATATGCGGAATTCGGCGGCAGGGTAGCAAGAAAACCGTGCCAGTATTGTTCTATCCGCTCCGTCATCCGGCAAACTCTCCGCCCGAAACAACCCGGTCAACCAGGATGCGTGATGCGTTGAATTTAAATGCGGTTTCGATGCGTTGAAAACACGTCGAGCCGCCCATTAGAATCTTGCGGGCATGGTACACGTCACCCCCCTGTTCGTATTCAACGCTGAGATC
>Ga0194126_10006443_pt1 | contig 16747 bp, 19 predicted proteins | sample TA2KigC150mmetaG_FD_148641 | JGI IMG/M metagenome (GOLD analysis project Ga0194126, IMG submission 148641) | Freshwater microbial communities from Lake Tanganyika, Tanzania - TA2015035 Kigoma Deep Cast 150m | ecosystem: Environmental > Aquatic > Freshwater > Lake | place: Tanzania: Lake... | reverse complement strand
CTCTTCCCTATTTATATACTTTTCAGGAAGAGAGACGCCAATCGCTTTTTTGTCAGGAGAGCGACGGAGATGAGGGTTTGTTGGATACGAGGCATACATATATTTGGCTTTACGTATCTCACTCACCTTCGCCGCTCTCTTGGCACATACGAGCCAAGATTGTACCTTACGTCCGAACCAATGGGGGCATGACTCCCTGTATCGGATAACGCTTAAGGGGAAACGTGACGGACATATTGTCCGACGCGATTCCCCTTCTCCAATCAGCTGGCGATTGCGCGTGAAGCGCAATCGCCAGCTGACAGAGAATTGTTCTTTGTTAAATATAAAATATGAATAAAAAAAACCTATTGAACATCATGTACAGCGTATGGGTGACGAGTAATTTTATATTTATGACTCGTCCCCTGCACGCTGTACATAATTTTCAATAATTTAATGTTAATGGGCCGCTCGTGAGGGCGGTAAAAAAATGAAGAACACGAAGCACATGTTGAAGTTTTCGGCGAGGACACTCGCCGAAGTGGGGCATAATACGTATGCCCCGCTTCACAAGAAGTCCGCGGCACAGCGCCGCGAGGCTGCAAAAAAAACGGTGATGGTTACCCCACGGGGTAACGTCGTCGTCGCCGCGTCATACGCGGCGGAAACTCTTAAAAAGGAGTGGACTAAAAAGTAGCACTCCTTTCGGGGAAGGGTATCGGATTACACCGACCCCTTCCCTCTCTTATTCAGATTGTGAGGGAAAGACCTTCACAATCTGAAAAGGGATTTGTTCTTTACATCTTATTGCACGCCTAGCGGATTGAAACATTTTTTCAACGCCGCAGTGCGGCAAAACGGAGAAGGTTATGGACGAATTGTTCGTAGGATTTGAATGTAACAACCCCCCTGAAATAGACCGTGCAGGAAAAACGTACGGCTCACCAATCCAATATCCGGACAAAGAGGATTTGGAATGGTGGATTGGGGGGGCGCCGTCTGGTCGCCTTAGATTCCGCGTCACGCCGACCAGCCTCCCCGAAGGCTGGTCGCTCGAGGATATCATCGGATACCTCGAAGCGGAGGAAGAGCGCCGCGGATGTCGGTGGCGCTTTAATTATCGGGAGTGGCTTAAAAACACAAAATAAAGCCGCTCTCAAAATAACTTTCAGGGAAGGGTATCGGATTACACCGACCCCTTCCCTCTCTTATTCAGATTGTGAGGGAAAAACCTTCACGCTCTGAAAAGGGATTTGTTCTTTGAAATATACAACCCATAAAAACACATGCGACCTCTTGTTTGATTCCTTACCCAACCATGGCATCAGACAAGAGGTCGCATAGTGCACACCTTCGGCAACGCCGGGCCAATCGGTGAAAAGGGAGACAAGCAATGAAAAAAATCGTTCTTGCCGGCCCTCCAAGGTCCGGCAAAAGCTGCATGCGCGAAGGCCTTAAGCAAGCCATTCGCGCGATTCCAGGGGCGCCGTATCCATATGTGATTACGGCATGTCCCGACGGCGAGGGTGCGTGGTTCCAACAAGCAGTGGAACACGACTCTGAACTTGCAGCCGCATGCAAAGCGGCATACAAAAGCAAGTTCACGCCTGAATTCGTGCAGCGGATTACGGACTCCGTCCGTAATTGCTCGCTTGAGCTGACGCTCGTTGACATCGGAGGTATCACCTCTGTTGAAAACGAGCGGATTTGCTCGGGTGCCACACATATCGTCATCCTTGCCGGCGACCCCGACAAGATGCCGGAGTGGCGTGCGTTTGCCAAAAAAGTAGGGCTGACTGTGGTAGCAGAGATATTCTCTGACTATCACGGAACGGAAGATACTGTTGAAGGTCTCGGGACAGACAGTATCCTACGCGGATCGGTGCATCACCTTGAAAGAGGTGAAATTGCATCCGAGCGCCCGATGATCAAGGCGCTGGCGGAGTATTTGATTAAATTGTAAAAAAATTGAATGAGCCACCGACATTCAAAAAATTCAAAATGCACGCCAACCGATGGTGGGGTTGGTAAAATGGAGATTTTATGGGACGTTTTTATTCAGTAAGCGTCGACACTGACGCACCTGCCGACACGCTGAAGCTCAGCTTCGGCGAGCAGGCACACAACAACCTGATCGTCCGCGACGCTGTCGCGGAGATCAGGGAGCTCAAGCTCCAGGGCGGTCAGGTCGTCCGCCTGAACGGGCCCGCTTCTCTGCCGGTGGCGATTGCCATCGCGCACGAGGTCGGGCACCTGTACGGTGCCGTGGCGGCGTTCGACCCGAAGCTCGGGAAGTACGTCGTTTCGGTGTCGCACGATCCGCAGTATGCGGTCGGCGACCTGATCGACTGACGCCATGTTCTTTTTTGAGGAGTTCTTCGGAGCTCCTCACCCTCTCTGGATGTGTGTCCGGACTGATGAGCCGAAAACGGCGAAAGGGTTTGTTCTTTTCATTATCACGTCCTTCTGCGGGGAGATATTCTCTCCCCTTTCTCCCCGCAGAAGGACGTGAATCAATAATTTAAATTAAAAAGTGATGAATAAAAGTTTGAGTTTTTACAAAAAGGCGACCGAGATCGCCGCTCTTGCCGTTTCCGGAAAAGGTATCATCATGATGCCGACCGGTACAGGCAAGACCACGCAGACACCCCAACTCCTCCACGAGCTGGGGTACACACAAAGTGGCATGATATATGTATCCGTGCCGAAGCGTGTTCTGGCAGTGGAGCTCTCCGCGCGTGTCGCGGAAGAGATGGGTGAGCAGGTCGGAGGAATTGTCGGGTATCAGATCCGTGGGGAGTCTCGCGTATCAAAGCGCACGAAAATCATCTTCATGACGGAAGGTATTTTGCGGGCGAAAATTCTCGGCAATCCGAAACTTGTTGGTGTGGCGATGATTTTGTTTGACGAGTTTCATCAACGGTCGCTCTTGAGCGATTTCAATGTTGCGCTTGTTGAAAAAGCTCAGTCCGCAGGCTCGCAGGTAACATTTCTGTTGATGTCGGCATCGATTGACCCACACAAAATTGCTACACACTTCAATTGCGGACTGGTAGACGGAAGCGATTTGGATACAACCTATCCTATCGCAAAACATTTTGTCGATCCTGGTCGTAATATGTACGAAACGGCGGCACAAGTCGTTGCCGACAAGATTAATCTTGGAAGCAATGGACTGGTCTTCATGCCGGGGAAAGCTGAAATCAACGCGGTGATTGATGAAATCACTAAATTGAAACTTGGCTCGCATGTACGCGTACTACCGCTTCATGGTGACTTGCAAGGCGAGGAACGCCATGCGCCATTCGTCGATATCCCTGGAATAATTACCGTTACTGTTGCTACAGACATTGTAGAAACAGGCGCAACATTGCCAGGTGTCGGATGGGTCGTGGATAGTGGGCTCGCTCGCGAGCAGCGATACGATGCAATATCGGACACGAGCACTCTCGGCGTTTGCAAAATTGCCAGAGACCGTATCCTTCAGCGCGTCGGACGATGTGGTCGGGTAATGGACGGTGACTATACTGGGCTCTTCTCAGAAGAGGACTACCTGTCGCGTCCCGCTGTTACATTACCTGAAATTTTCCGTCTCCCCCTTCGTGAGGTTGTGCTGGCAATCAAGTCGCTTAATCTTTCACGAGAAGGTGAGGCGATTCGTCTTATCGACAGTCCTCCAAAAGAAAACTGGAAGAATGCCAAGAAACAATTACAGTTACTTGGTTTCGTCGATGATACGGACGAGGCGAACATCACTCCGATGGGAGAGAAAGCTGTGCGCTTACAGTGCGACCCACGTGAAGCTGCCATGATGTTCAAAGCAGCCGAAATCGGATGTCTGCGCGAAATGGCGATAGCCATTGCCGCTATGCAATCACGCCAGCTTTTCTTCCGTGTACGTGACGAGGGAGAAAAGGTAAAAGCGGAAGCCACGCGCAGAAAATTTACTGGCGCATGTGCAACGGACGGCTGGGTTGCAGTCCGCATCGTTATGGCAGCAGAAAAGCGTCCTGAAAGACAGTCGCTGGGGGTGTGGTGCAGAGAACATTATGTTTCGTACCTTGCACTTCAGGAAGTATTTGTCGCCTCGAGGCAACTTCTTGCAACTATGCGCAATGAAGGCTTTGAGGTGTCTCCTGAATATACGGGCACTCCGGAGCTTTTGACACAAGCGATTGTTGCAGGGTTACCTGACAGGAAGTTTTCATACTACCGCAATGGTTGGTATGGCAATGAAACTGCCGGTTCTGCAATTCTTGGTAAGGAGTCAGTTGTGTCAGGTAATACCGTCTATGCGTGGAAAGTCATTGAGGTCCCTACTCGCAAGGGTTCCATGCGTATCATCACGCACGCCGCTGTTATTTGATTTTACTAACTGGAGAAATGATATGCTTTTTTTGGTATCGTTTCTCCCTTTTATTCGGATGACAAACATATCGTTTGCCATTCGATAGAGGTTTTTGTTCTTTGAAAAATTTCCTTCCCTGTTTCAATACTCCTGCATGGCCTTGGGTTCGGTGAGAGTCCTCTCATCTTCTCGCCGGTCCGATGCCGTGTGGCGAATTTTGAAACTAAAAAATATGCTCTTCGGAGCGAGGAGGATGTATGGGTCACATTATTGGGTACCAACTGTTTTCTTCAATTACGCTTAGCGTTCTTCCTTGTGGAGAGGACGCCGCGGAAATCGAACGCATACTCGGAGAGTATGTGTTGGAAGACGCGAAAATCCGGAGGCTCCAGGCCCTCGGACAGGAAGGCGGTCAGGAATGGGCTGAACTTGAACTAGTCCATATGGACCCATCCCTTGAAAAAACAGCGATTACCGAGGACAGCGACTCGGTTGTTCCTCTTCACGAAGGAGGGAAGCTCTACAATATGGTCACGGGCCAAAAGGTAGAGGCGGATTACCTCATCGTGAATGATGAGAGGCGGTCCATGGATGTCACCATTTATACAAAATATGGTGACATCAAGCTGGAGGAAATATTGGGGTGGCACGGATGCTACGCCCACTGGGCTTATCCAACATATCTCCGATTTGGAGTATTGGAGGAACTCGTTATCGAGCTCCTTCAGATTCTCAAGAAATACTACAAGTAGTCATTGAGACTCAAATGAGTCGATAAAATGATGGGCGGAAAATCGTTTGGAGAAATATGCGCTTTTTCAGGCATATTTCTCCCCTTTATTCGGATGACAAGTTCGTTTGTCGTTCGATAGAGGTTTTGTTCTTTGAAAAATTTCCTTCCCTGTTTCAATACTCCTGCATGGCCTTGGGTTCGGTGAGAGTCCTCTCATCTTCTCGCCGGTCCGATGCCGTGTGGCGAATTTTGAAACTAAAAAATATGCTCTTCGGAGCGAGGAGGATGTATGGGTCACATTATTGGGTACCAACTGTTTTCTTCAATTACGCTTAGCGTTCTTCCTTGTGGAGAGGACGCCGCGGAAATCGAACGCATACTCGGAGAGTATGTGTTGGAAGACGCGAAAATCCGGAGGCTCCAGGCCCTCGGACAGGAAGGCGGTCAGGAATGGGCTGAACTTGAACTAGTCCATATGGACCCATCCCTTGAAAAAACAGCGATTACCGAGGACAGCGACTCGGTTGTTCCTCTTCACGAAGGAGGGAAGCTCTACAATATGGTCACGGGCCAAAAGGTAGAGGCGGATTACCTCATCGTGAATGATGAGAGGCGGTCCATGGATGTCACCATTTATACAAAATATGGTGACATCAAGCTGGAGGAGATACTGGGAAAGCATGCATGTTACACCTCTGCTGCTTATCCAACATATCTCCGATTTGGAGTATTGGAGGAACTCGTTATCGAGCTCCTTCAGATTCTCAAGAAATACTACAAGTAGTCATTTTGAGACTCAAATGAGTCGATAAAATGATGGGCGGAAAATCGTTTGGAGAAATATGCGCTTTTTCAGGCATATTTCTCCCCTTTATTCGGACCACAAACAAATGTATCGTTTGTGATTCGATTGAGGATTTTGTTCTTTGAAAAGTAGCCTCCGTTTCAATATTCCTGCATGGCCTTGGGTTCGGTGAGAGTCCTATCATCTTCTCGCCGGTCCGATGCCGTGTGGCGAATTTTTGAAACAAAAAATGCTCTATGGAGCGAGGAGGATAATATGAGCTGGTCAAAACAAGGTTATTTTGCCACCGAGTATTCGGGTGGCAAAAAAGTATGGAATTCGGAATCGGGTAACACCGAGACCGAATACTTGGATAATGAGCTCTTCTTCTCCGCCGGAGAAGAGCATTACACGATTTACCCGGAGTATGTCCGGGTCGAGTCGTTTGATACCTACTCCGGGGGTCAGGAGGTCCTCGGTGTGGGCAAAAAAACTGAGGTCCATTATGGACCTTGGGATATAAACTGGAACGGATTTCTCGAGGGGGAGTTGACCCTCGAAGAAGTCCAGAATGAACTTAAGGCCTTTCACGGCCTTCCAGTTTACGCCACCAAGTATGGTGGTGTAAACGAATTTAATTCCCACGAAAATTGGGAATTAAAATACGAAAAGGGTTTTACCCTTTTCGCCGTCAATAGGGAAGATTTTCCCAAGACGGAAGAGTTGCCATAAAAAGGCGTTCGGGGAGAGCTTTGGTTTACGCTCTCCCTCATCATTGAGCATTTCTTTGCGAAGGAATGTTCATAGTGAGTTTGTTCTTTGAAAAATTTCCTTCCCTGTTTCAATACTCCTGCATGGCCTTGGGTTCGGTGAGAGTCCTCTCATCTTCTCGCCGGTCCGATGCCGTGTGGCGAATTTTTGAAACAAAAACGCCCTTCGGGGCAGGAGGAGTTATGAAAAAGATTATTTGGGTGCTGTCTGCCACTCAAGACTACGAGGGAGACACCGTACTAGGTGTCTACCAAACTGAGGCGGACGCAAAGTCCGCCCAAGAAATATTTGTTCGGGCTTGTCCGGACAAATATTATGCCAAGTACAGTGTCGAGGACTTTGTCCTCGACGAACCGGTAAAAATACCGGCGGCATATAAAAAGTAGAGGGAATGTCTTCAGGGAGGAATGCACAGTAGTTTTCATGCATTCCTCCCCTTTATTCGGATGACAAGTTCGCTTGTCGTTCGATAGAGGTTTTGTTCTTTGAAATATCCTCCGATATCGCATACAACGTTGTGATGAAAATATCTTTTTCCACCACAACGTTGTATGCGATTGAAAATTTTTTTAATTTTTCAGAGGAGAAATTATGATTAGGATGAGTGGTGTTTTTGGTTCCGCATATGTCACGGTCGACGATGCCGAGGCGGCATGCAAAAAACAAATCGCCGGTTTTTTAAATCATCCGGCGTTCACGAATGAGATCGTGATTATGCCGGATACGCATGCCGGCAAGGGATCGGTCATCGGCTTCACGATGCCGATAGTGCCCGACCGTATCATCCCGAATGTCATCGGGGTGGACATCGGCTGCGGTATGCTGGCTCTCAATACCGGTAAGCACGACTTGGGCATCGCGCCCGAACAACTGGATTCGCGTATCCGAAAAAGCGTACCGTTCGGGAAAAGTGTGCATGCAAATGCCGTCGACATGTCCGCGTCCCCATGGGAACGCGCCAATATGTTGGCTACCAATTTCGCGGCTGCCTATATGAAACGCTTCGGCATCACACTGAATCCTCCTCTGTACAATGAGGAATGGTTCAGTAAAAAATGCCGAGATATCGGCATCGACGAACAGCGCGTCGTGAAGTCGATTGGCACACTCGGTGGGGGTAATCACTTCATCGAGTTCGGTCGATCGTCTGAAACCGACGAGATCTGGCTGGTAATTCACACCGGGTCGCGCGGCTTCGGGGCAAAGATTGCCGAATACTGGCAGTCGGTTGCGACAGATGTTGTCAGACCTCGACGCGCCGAAACATTGCGCCGGCGTATTGCCGAGATTAGGACATCTACGAAGGGTGAGGAAATTGCTCTGCAGATAAAAGATGCCGGTAACAGTCTCGGGCTTGCGAAGGGTGTCAACGACGATCCTGCCATGGACTGGTTGGACGGCAAAGAGGCGTTTGGATATCTTTTCGACATGATTTTCGCGCAGGTTTATGCGGAATACAATCGTCATACCATCGCGCGAATTATCATGAATATCGTGGGCTGCGGCGAGGTCGACAAAATCGAGACGGTGCACAACTTTATCGATTTTCACGACTTCATCACCCGCAAGGGAGCGATCCGTTCGTACGCAGGCGAGCGTATGATTATTCCGTTCAATATGCGGGACGGCATCCTGATTTGCGAAGGTAAGTCAAATGCTGAATGGAACTGCTCCGCCCCTCACGGCGCCGGACGGCTTATGAGTCGAGGAGATGCCATGAAGACTCTCGACATGAAAAAATTCGAACAGCAGATGAACGAGGCTGGAATTTTTTCAACCAGTGTTTGTCCGTCAACATTGGATGAGTCCGCCGAGGCGTATAAACCTGGAGAATTTATCGAGAGGGCAATCGAGCCCACAGCAAAAATTGTGGACAGATTAAGACCCATCCACAATTTGAAAGATTTAAACAAATAATTTATTGGAGAAATGATATGCTTTTTTAGGTATCGTTTCTCCCTTTATTCGGATGACAAGTTCGTTTGTCGTTCGATAGAGGTTTTGTTCTTTGAAAATAACCCAGAGGAAGCGTCAGCGTATTCATCGCGTTGACAACATGCTTCCATCCAAACAACCAGCCCATAATGGGCGCCTTGTGTGGCAGTCATGCGCCATGGATGAACAAGGTCTCCATAAGGAGGTATGCATGAGCAAAATGGTGATTTTCGGGGGCCAGGACCCCGAAGAACAGGCCGCTCGCCGAGTCGCGCGCGCAGCCGGATGTGTCCTTGCCACCGCCATTACGGCAGATGGCAAGAAGGTGCACGCCGGCAACGCCTACCAGGCGACCGGCTACGTGGTGGACGAGGGTGATCCTTCTGGGGCGACCGGCGCGGTCATCTTCGAATGCGCGTCTGCGGTGACTGGCGAATTGCCGATTGTCGCGCGTTGCGACCACCACAACCAAGGTGACGCGGGCTATGGTCTGCCTGCGTCGGAGTACTGGCAGGCGTCGAGCCTCGGTCAGCTCTGCGCCGTTCTCGACGTGGAGCCGACCGAAGAGCTGCGCATGGTCGCAGCCGGCGACCACTGCCCGGCGGACGCATACGCCGGACGTTGCCCTGGCGTCAATCCGGCCGCGTTCGGGCTCGCACGGATCGCGGGAAAGGTGGCGTTCTATGCCACCAATCCCCGGACTGCCGAGAAAGCTGATCCGGACAAAATCCGGACGGCCATCGAGGCGGCCCGCGTGAAACTCCTCGCCGCACCGGAAGTCGACGGCGTTCGCGACTTGCGCGACGCTGGGGAAATAGACGAACTTCCGGAAGCCGCGCTGGTTTCGGGGCTCGCCTACATGGCAGCCATTCCGGATACGGACCGGAGCCACCAGCCCACGGGAAACACGAAAATTGTCCTGGGAGGTCACACGACTCCTGAGACAGTCGAGCGTTTCCTCGACTGGGCAAAGACGCTCACAAATCGCGTCGGGGGGCCGTATGGCAATCCGACCCGCGGTTTTGCGGGCGTCGTAGTGAAGTAATTTTTCGGAGGCAACGCGCAATCATTTACGCGCGTTCCTCCCCTTTGTTCGGATGACAAGTTCGTTTGTCGTTCGATAGAGGTTTTGTTCTTTGAAAAGATGCTCCTATTGTTGTTTCTCTTCGCGTACGGCATCGGGTCGGTGATGGTCATCGGTCGGATGCTGTATGGGAAGAAAAATAACAACCAGCTTCGTCACACAAATATAAGTGGCGAGGCGCATTAGGAGAGTTAATATGACACAGGAAGCAGAAGAAATTTTCACCGCCGCAATGGCGGATTCGAGGATGTATGTTTATGAATATATTTGTGAGGCCCTTGGAATATCCTTGGTCAGGGTAGGGGGGATCCCCTTCCTGGTAAACCAGGGTACCTCTTCGGAGGACCTTGCCCAACAGCTTTACTTTCGGCTCCGTGAGGGAGTCCGAGAGTTCGATTTGGAAAAATATTTCCCGTCCGCTATTAAGGCGGGAGAAGTCATCGAATTGGATAACGGCGATTACTTCGCTGTCATCCAAGAAATGGATGCAGTTAACAAGGATTGGGCCACCCCGTGGCCGACTGTAGAAAAATATCTGCAGCGGATTCGCTAATCCACTGCAAATAGGCTTTAGGGAGAGCTTTGGTTTACGCTCTCCCTCATCATTGAGCATTTCTTTGCGAAGGAATGTTCATAGTGGGATTGTTCTTTGAAAAGATGCTCCTATTGTTGTTTCTCTTCGCGTACGGCATCGGGTCGGTGATGGTCATCGGTCGGATGCTGTACGGGAAGAAAAATATCAACAACCGCCACGGAAACGTGGCAAAAAATACCGCTTCGGCGGAAGGAGAAGTCATCATGACAAACGCAGAAATGAACACTATTAAAGTTGGTCAAGAACTTGACCTGAAATCAGCGCAACATGCGATGGTTGACGGTTGGATCGTCAAGCGTGTCCGATATTCGGACAAGTATTGCGATCAACCAAAAGATAACCCAACAGAAGAAAACTGTGTTTATTTTTGTTACCATGAGGGTGTTCTGAAGTCTGGAAATTCCATAACAAAGATGGAAATGTACTTTTACAGGGTAATGCACCCTGCGACGTACATCGTGTGTGCAAAACAGTAGCAGCAACCACCAGCCCCACCACGCGCGGGGTTAGGTAAAAGCTTTTCGCCCGTTTGCGCTTTGAGCATTTGAGCAAACGAGGTTCCGCTGAGGAAGCGGAAACTGTTAACTTGGGAGACTTGCGACCAAGCAAGTCTCCCCTTATTATTGAGCATTTCTTTACGAAGGAATGTTCATAGTGAGATTGTTCTTTGAAAAAGATTCTCCTGTTGTTGTTTCTCTTCGCGTACGGCATCGGGTCGGTGATGGTCATCGGTCGGATGCTGTACGGGAAGAAATATAAACAAAAAACGCCCTTTCGGGCAGGAGGAGTTATGAACACAAAAAGTCACCCCACCATGACAGGTGGATACGCGGGATGGTTCTATCGTTGTATGAACGATAGGGCGTCGGAGGAGAGCACACCTCTTATTGTGGCGAAAACCACAAAAAATGGAGTGTTGCTAACAGCGCAAAACGGGTATTCACGCGAGTATCCGTGCACACGGGAAGATGTGTTGAAAACCATCTTCCAACATGCCTACTATGGGCATGTAGTGATCATGGATATTCCGGAGCTCGACGGATACTACGAGCGAGTATACCCGTCAAACTCTCATGAGTCCCGAGTTTGTTCGGGGCTCCAACTGTCGAGTGTGAAAAACGAAGTGGTATTTTCCGGGCTCGATAGAAAAAAAGACTGTGGTAGCAATATCTGGGAACCAAAAAAGGAGATTCCTTTATGGTTCAGAGATTACACGGAAATAATCCGTGACCATTTCTTTGTATGGCGCTCTAGAAAAGAAGACGCCTACATATGATCCTGAAATTGGGGGACCTTGCGTTAATACACACACGGTTCTCCCCTTTATTCGGATCACAAACAAATGTATCGTTTGTGATTCGATAGAGGTTTTGTTCTTTGAAAAAGATTCTCCTGTTGTTGTTCAACTTCGCGTACGGCATCGGGTCGGTGATATTCATCGGTCGGATGCTGTACGGGAAGGAAAAAGCAACAACAACAACCGCCGCGGAAACGTGGCACATCTACCGCTTCGGCGGAGGAGAAGAATTATCATGAAAAATGAAAAAATTTCAAAGACAAAGTATCCTGGGGTAACCTATGTGAAGGTCTTCCCTGAGAATCCAAGCGACTATGACTTATTCGTCTCGGATCGCCCTTATAAAAATAGGCCAGAGCGATATATATGGTTTTCTTCCGACCCGGCATTCAATGCGACATTCGGGGGAGGCTATAAAGGTCGCATCGGGATACACGAGGGATACTGGAGAACCGTCCGTCCAGGAGAGGTATGTTCTGAGGGATGGGATTTTTCTTTGAGGATATACAATGCCCTCAAGAAAATCGATGGATTGGACTTCAAAGTCCATCCGCCAAGCGAAGGATATATAATCCTACACATACGGCCTGTATGGCTCAATGCCGCCATACAAAAACTATGTAGGCTTGAGCTTGGTCCGCACCAGGGATACCACCTCCAAATTCCACTGGCCTGGAGAAAGAAAAAGGGGGTCGTTAAAAAAATTTCGGAAATGGTATCGTCCATCTGGTCAGCATACCAGACACACGCCATGCGATGGGAAACGCTGGCCGATATCGCCGTAAACATTAACCACCCCGAGATTGGGGATGGTTTGGCAAAGTGCGAGAAACATGAAATTCCGGAGCATCCGGAAGTGAACGTGTTTCGGTATCTTGATGGATCCGTGCGCGTAACTGGAGCCCCGGCCTGGGATTCATCACTTGATTATGTCGCACCATCATCTCAGCATGGCCTTGAACAGATCATTGCTGATGTGAAAAGTTATCTGGATGATAAGGATGACAATCATTACGGATAACAGATCCGAGGAAAATCAGAAGACACTAGGGAGACTTGCGACGAAACACGAAGCGAGTCTCCCCTCACAATTGAGCATTTCTTTGCGAAGGAATGTTCATAGTGGGTATACACACAATCCATGCGCTTTTCTGGGAAGACATTTCCTTCCCCGTCTTCCCAGAAAAGCGCGGGGATATATGATGGATATATGGTGCGTGGACAAGGGCGGCGCGAAGCGCCGCCCTTGTTGTTGTGTATTCCAACTATCCATGCTATTGTACATTCGTTATCAGCGGAATGCGCGAAGTAACCCCCGAGCCGACTCCCTATACGACACCATCGGCACGAGACCCTCGCACACATACCGATTCCGCCATCGTGCGGTTTTTTATTTTATATATTATGAGTACAGACGAAATAACCAATACAGACAATGTTGCTACAGAAGAAATTCTTGAGACAACGGAACAAGCAGATAATAGTAATCATCCCATGACAGCACTTGTTGCTGATTCACCTGCTCCTCCCGCTATCGGCGATCTTGTGGAAGGACCAGTCATTGCCATTGAACGCAATGCGGTCTTTGTTGACATTCCCCCGTTTGGGACTGGTATCATCTATGGACGCGAACTCTTAAACGCACGTGATGTTATCCGCCATACAAATATCGGCGACACCATCACTGCCAAAGTTGTAGACGCAGAAAATGAGAATGGGTACATTGAACTCTCTCTCAAAGAAGCACGTCAAGCCCTCATTTGGACAGATGCCGAAGATGCTATCCGCAAGAAAACACTTCTTGAACTTACGGTTAAAGAAGCAAACAAGGGTGGGCTTATCATGGAGTGGCAGGGTATCGCTGGTTTCCTCCCCGCTTCTCAGCTTTCCACCGACCACTATCCACGCGTAGAAGGTGGCGACAAAGACAAAATCACCAACGAATTGCGCAAGCTAGTAGGTGAAAAAATCTCTGTCATGATTCTTTCCGCAAATCCAAAGGAAGGAAAACTTATCTTCTCTGAAAAAGATATTGCGGACAAAGACCGCACAGCACTTGCTGGCAGACACGCTGTGGGTGATGTCATTGAAGGACCTGTAACAGGTATTGTGGACTTTGGTGTCTTCGTAAAGGTTGAGGATGGTCTTGAAGGACTCGTTCACATTTCTGAAATTGACTGGGGACTCGTTGATGATCCAAAACATTTCTGCAAAGTCGGCGAAACTGTCAAAGCAAAAATTATTGAAATCAAAGATGGTAAAGTGTCCCTTTCTATCAAAGCACTCAAGGACAATCCATGGAAGACTGCGGGTGAGCACTTTAAAAAGGGCGACAAAGTAAATGGTATTGTTATCAAATTCAATCGTCACGGTGCTCTTGTATCCATTGAAGAAGGTGTTGCGGGGCTTGTCCACGTTTCAGACTTTCCTTCCGAAGAAGCACTCCGTAAAACATTAGAATTAGCAAAAACCTATCCATTTGAAATCTCTCTCTTTGAACCAAAAGATCAACGCATGACACTCGTCTACACAGGAGAAAAGAAAGATAAATAATATGAATTGCTAGCTTCAAGAAAAACCCAGCGTACATACGCGAAAGAAAAGCCGTCCAAAGGGGACGGCTTTTCTTATTGAGATAGTACATCCACTGCTAATGCATTGTAATACGAGTATCTTCTGCCACTATTCGTGAAGCAAACAATGTTTTCTCGGCGGAAGGGACGACAAACCCTTTCGCAAGCGCTTCATCAAGTGTAACTGATTCAGAGAGAGAGAAATATTCTGCTTCAAGCGTTGCTACTCGAGCAGCAATACGTGCTGCGTGGTCCTCAGATTGTTTACGCTCCACAGCTGACATGACACTTGCATTGACGAGATACACATACGCCACAACCAGTACAGCAATCATGGCAAAAAGTCCATATGTTCCCGCAACGCGCGGGTCAAAAACACCAACGTTATGTCGTGTGTGTGGATGTCGTGGTGTATGTGTCATAAAAAATGTCGATGGGAAATTATATACTCTGGATAATAACTCTAGGGGCTTTACCTTACCTTCTCATGCTGAGCATGTAAGACTTTTTGTATACCCCTCACTTTCGCGCTCCGCGCGCGGGGATTGTTGCGACGTTCATCGTCCGTGGGCGCAATCGGCTTTTTTGTCAAAAGTTCAAACTCTCCTGTATCTACAGCTTCACGAAACATACGTTTGACAATACGGTCCTCCAAACTATGGAACGATATTACGACCATTCGACCATCTGGAGCAAGGAGTGCTAATCCTTTTCGTATACCCTCTTCTACCGCGCCGAGCTCATCATTAACCGTAATACGAAGTGCTTGAAATGTCCGTGTCGCGGGATGTATCGCTCCTTTTGCGTATACACGAGGGACACTTGCTTTGATAATTGCGACAAGATCGGCGGTTGTTTCAATCGGTGCTTTTTCTCGAGCGTCAACAATACCTTTTGCAATACGGCGAGCATACCGCTCTTCTCCGTATGCATAGATGATATCCGCAATGCTCTCCTCTCCCCATTCATTCACAATGGTGCGTGCCGTTAATGTATCTTCAAGAACAGTGTCAGAAAGCGTCATAAGAAGTGCCTCGTCGCGAAGGAATGAAAATCCTCGTCCCGAACCCTCTATCTGCATACTACTGAAACCAAGATCAAGGAGCATACCGTCAACCGCATCAACACCTTCTCGAGCACAGTACGTATCAATGTCTCGAAAACTTCCATGTATGAAGGTCTTTGCGCACGGATATGGAGCCAACCGTTTCTCCGCGACAGAAATCGCATCTGCATCTTTGTCGCAAGCAAGAAGTCTTCCTGTTCTGCCAATACGTTCACAAATACGAGAAGCATGTCCTCCGCCACCAAGTGTGCCGTCAACATATGTCTCTCCCTCACGTGGGTCAAGCAACGTCATTGTTTCGTGTAAAAGAACTGGTACGTGTTCTGTCATATCGTCCGTCACCATTACAAGGCACCTATGCCCGCCAACTTTTCTGCAATTTTTTCTGCTTCTGCTTCAGCTTTCGCTTGATACGTCTTCCATGACGTCTCATCCCAAAGCTCAAGATGATTTTCAAGTCCAGCAACAACCACTTTTTCTTTCAGTCCCGCAAAATCTTTCAACGTATCAGGAATCAAAATACGACCCGCTGAATCAACGTCTGTTTCCGATGCAGTTCCCAAGATATAGCGATTGAGTGTCCTACTCTCTGCTTGCCCTTCGGACAATGCGGTGAACTTTACTACTGATTCTTTCCACTGTTTTACCGAATACACCGATACGCACTTGTCCCAACCACGTGCCACGATGACCGTCTTCCCCATTTCCTTGCGAAACTTCGCAGGAAGAGAAATCCGTTTTTTCGTATCAAGCGTGTGGAGGTGTTGTCCGATCAACATAGTCGTCAAAGCAGGTCGGTCATGTTTCCGTCCGATTCGCTTCGTATCAACAAAAACGAATCGGACATAAACATTCCCACTTCATCCCACTTGATTAGTATTATATCCCACTTTTGTGAAACAATGCAAATGGCGTGTTATCCACAGGACGGATTGAGAGTTAGAGGTTGGAAATGAGGAAAGAGAACTATGAAAGAGTGCGCATAACGCATCCCAAAAAAGTGCGGCGCCTGCGGGCGCCGCGCTCCCATTGCATTCACACCACACATACGCTATAACTATGTCAGTCCTCGTATTCATACAATACCCAAATCTATACATTCATGACATACGCAGAAAGAGTCTATAAGAACCACTCAGCAATGAGGGAATACCATTCGAAAGAAAACTGGAGAAAAATCAATCGAAAAGATAAAAAACGGCGACGTGATTATCGAGAAGGGAAAATACAAATCACCGTCGGACATTTTTACAGTGTTGTGTGTGAACTCTTCCATGTGACACGTCCTGATCCAAAAAGTTTTTTGAAACGCCTCAACGATTTTTATGGGGACCCTCATCAAATATATTTTCCCAATATGCGTACCGTCTTTCATGAGGGACTTGTCAACAATTTAGAAAATTTCGGGATAAGACTAAAACCGGGAGGATGAAATACCAAAACTGTGGCTCAATTGAGCCACAGTTTTGGTATTTCATCCAAACGATTGTAATATGTACGTATATGATACGAAAAAAAATGCTCGCAGTGTCATCATTCTATGGTGAAAAACGGACACCGGAACGGACGACAACGGTAT
>Ga0194126_10006439_pt1 | contig 16751 bp, 11 predicted proteins | sample TA2KigC150mmetaG_FD_148641 | JGI IMG/M metagenome (GOLD analysis project Ga0194126, IMG submission 148641) | Freshwater microbial communities from Lake Tanganyika, Tanzania - TA2015035 Kigoma Deep Cast 150m | ecosystem: Environmental > Aquatic > Freshwater > Lake | place: Tanzania: Lake... | reverse complement strand
CGCAGGCGGGACGACGCGGCAATCTCGTTTATTTGAATATGTAAAAACCTGAGATTGCTTCGCTTCGCTCGCAATGACCACATAAGAAATCTTTTAGGGAACCATCAATTTTAAGTGTCATGCCGCAGTAGTGTCCAAAATAATTTAGAACAGGCCCTCTGGCCGGGGCCGTGCCGTCCCATCCGGAAGTTTTTGCACTGCCGATGCAACGGCACGTTCTGTAAAATTCATTGTATACACGGCCCGGGCGCACTGCTGTAGACAACAATCGCGGGGGCGTGCCTGGCCCGTTTGAAATATTCCGGCACACGGGCCGATAATGAAATGAGGTCTTCTTTGCCGGATGGGACGGCACGGCCCCGGCCAGAGGGCCTTCAGCAGCGATCGAATAATTTATTTTGGACACATCTGAATAAAGCACTCGGACAGGACCGTCGATTGGCTGGCCGTGCTGCGTTGCATTCAAGCGCCACCCATGTGTATTATTCAGGTGCGCGCAGGAGACGATAAACGCCGGTAATACAATCCCAGCAGGGAATCCGACCACCAGATCAGGGATGAAACGATTACGATGCGGCGCACCTGCGGCCGGGTGATTTTGGCCTCGGAGGAGATGACAGCCGGGTTGTTGCGGCTGAGGGCGAGCGTCTTTACGGCAAACAGCAGCGGCCAGATGCAAAACAGGCGGATTCGCCTGCTGCCTGCAGGCAGCAGTGTGATATAGCTGAGGCCGTTGCGCACATGACGCTCAGCCTTGTCGGCAAGATGTGCGACCACGCGCATGGCCCGGTCGCGGTTTTCCGGCGCAAAAAGGCTGTCACGCGTGAGGCCATGGGCTTCATAAAGATCGCGCGGCACAAACACCCAGCCCCGTTCATAGTCCTTGCGCATTCCGCGAATGATATTTACGGTCTGCAGGGCCAGGCCGAATTCACGACCGAGCTTCATAAGTGTATCTTTGCGCGCGGCGATTGCAGGGTCATGCCATGCAAACACCTCGGTCAATAGATACCCTACCCTGCCCGCTACCTCGTGCATGTAATCATCCATGGCCGCCTCGTCCTCGACAAAAGGACCATGCTCCTGCCAGCGCGCCATGCCCGCTGAAGTATCGCACACATGGCGGATAAGAATAGCGCGGGGCTCGGGCGCAAGCTCGTCGAGTCCGCCCAGCACGCAGTCGGCACACTGGGCAACCTCGATCTCGGGATCAGCGTGTGCGTCAAGGCCGGCCATTTCCTGTAAAAAATTACGCACATCATCACGGTCCTGCAAAACGGCCACCCACTGGCGCAGGAGCAGCGCTTTGCGTTCCGTACTCAATTCGCCATGATCTTCGATGCAGTCGGCAACACGAAACATCAGGTAGGCAATAGTGATAATATCGCGCAGGGGCACGGGCAGCTGCTCAATTGAGAGCGCAAACGTTCTGCTCACCTTGCGAAGCATGTCATATTGCTGCATGCCGATTTAATCCCTGCGACCGGATAAAAACATTTTACAAAAAACCCTTTTATTATGTGCCAGTCATCTCGACCGACGGAAGAGATCCTTTGGTATGCATACCTGGAACGGGATTTCCCGGTCACGCCGTTTCATCGAAATAACCAACTGACCGCGATATAGAAACACGTGCGCAGGTATGCATACGCAACAGACAAAAAATCTGCGCCCGGGTCCTGGCCTACAGCATCGCAGCGGCGGCCCTCAGGCGCGCAACCGTGCGCTCCTTCCCGATCGCGGCGACCAGTTCGAACAGGCCGGGTCCGGCGGACTGGCCCGTGCAGGCCGTGCGGATCGCATTGATGATCAGGCCGGGCTTAATGGCTTCCTGATCACAGAAATCCCGCAAAGCCTGCTCAATGGTTCCGTGGTCAAAAACAGCCAGCGCTGCAAGCGCATCAGCCACCCGCGGCAGCAGCGTCTTGACCCGCTCGTCTTTTTTCAGATTTTTTTCAACCGCCTGCTCTTCGAACTCGAAATCATCGGCAAAGTACGGCCGCCCCCTGGTTGAAAAATCATTGATGGTGTGCAGCCGCGTGCGCATAAGCTCGACGGTATCCCGAAGCCACTGCTTTTTCTCAGACTCGAAGGCATCCTGCCACAGACCGCTTTTCTGCAGTTCGGCCTTGACGCAGGGCAGCAGCTCATCCATATCGAGCATGCTGATATAGCGCGCGTTCATGGAAACAGCCTTGGGATCGGTGAAATTGTTCGGATCGCCGGCCGTGTAATTGAACACCGAGTTGTGACGGGCGATACCCTCAAGATCAAAGGCCTCGATGAGTTCCTCGCGGGTGAAAAATTCGCGGTCCTCGGAATTGGACCAGCCCAGCAGCAGCAGAAAATTACACAGGGCCCAGGGCAGAAAACCCCGCTCCTTGTAGTAGGCAACGGTTACGACCTCGCCGTGCTTGCGCTTGGATATTTTTGCCTTTTTTGTGTCGAGCGTAAGCGAAATATGCGCGTACACCGGAGGCGTGTGCCCCAGCGCGCTCAAAATCAGTATCTGGCGCGGAGTGTTGCCCAGTCCGTCCTGACCGCGTATGACATGCGTGATGCGGTCGGTCATATCGTCAATGGCGCTTGAAAGCAGGTACAGGGGCTTGCCGTCCGAGCGCAGGATGACGAAATCCTCGATGTCGTCATAGTGTTTCTCAACCCGGCCGTAGACGCGGTCTTCAAAGGCGATACAACCGTCCTGACGAGGAGTTTTGAAACGCACCACAAAGGCCTGGCCTGCTGCCACGCGATCCTGAACCTGCTGCTGAGTCAGATTCCGGCAGGTGCCGTCGTATTTGTAGTCGAGCTTGTGTTCCTGAGCATGGGCCCTTTTGGCTTCAAGCTCTTCTTTCGTGCAGAAGCAGCGGTAGGCGCTGCCGTTTGCAAGCAGCTGCTGCACGGCCTGCTGATGGGTCTCCAGCCGCTCGGACTGGAAATACGGGCCTTCGTCCCACTGCAGCCCCATCCAGGCAAGCCCGTCGAGGATTTCATCAATTGACTCGCGCGTGGAGCGCTCCTCGTCGGTATCCTCTATTCTCAGCACGAAGGTGCCGTTGTGCTTGCGTGCGTAAAGCCAGTTATACAATGCCGTGCGGGCTCCGCCGATATGCAGATAGCCCGTCGGCGACGGTGCGAATCGTACACGTACCTCACTCATTCCTGTACTGTCCTTTCAGATTCCGAAGCAGTCGGTCACACAGCCGGATACTATCCGGGAAATTTAACGTAATGTGGGAACAGCCGGGAGCCCTGGCGAACCCCGGGCTGTTGGAGCGCCCCTGCCTGCCCGGCTCAGCCAAAAAGCAGCTGCCGGTCATTGCAAGAATGTATCAAAATTCAGAGCCGGTTACAATAGATAAGGCGCACACCCGGCGCGAAAGACAGACAGAAAGCCTGTTGCCTTAGTGTGCGATTGAGCGCTGCGGCCTGTCGGTTGAACCGCGCAGCAGCTCTTCAATGCAGGGGCGCTGCGTATCGGAAAGTTTCCCGTGCCGTTCCAGATCGTCAGCCACATCGTGCAGGCCGATTTGCTCAAGGCGCCTGCGTGTCGGCAGGCCTTCAGCAGAGCATCCGCGGTATTCATAGTATTCATCAAGCATGCCGGGCAGCTCGATCGGATTGGTCTCACCCCGGGTTGTGCCCTTTCGCATATCGTCAGTGCGGCTGATGCCCTGAAGCGCATTGAAACAGCGCTCGATCTGGTAGGACCGCTCGGCAGCCGTAAACAACTGTGACGGATCGCGGCCGGTGATGGCCTCATACATCTCGCCCATTTCGCGCACCATGATCAGGGGATCGCACCAGACATTGGAGTTGATGACGGCAAGAAAGCAGATACCCAGGCTGTCCATGACCATCTTGTAGTTTTCCTGCCACCAGACAACACGGCCCTTGGCAACCGGGCTGAAATGATCGCCGATTTCCTCCGGAATATCAGTGCCGAACATTTTCTCAAGCATTTCCGTGTGGCCGATGATTGAGGCAAAGGGGTGGCCCTTGAGATGATCGCCGCCGCGCGTGGCAACCGATGACGCCAGGCTCATGGGCAGCGCAAACGTGCAGCTGTAGGGAAAGGACATGCCCTTGGTGTGAAAGCCGTACTGCACGGCCTCAGGTCCGATGTGCGCGGCGAGCGTGGGGGCGTTGCCCGCCATGGCTTTGCCGAAGCCTTCGCGCCGGGCCGTGCGCAGCATGAGCGTTTCAACGGAACGGTCATCGCCCCAGTTCACGGTAAGCCCGCCAGTTGCATCGGGGCTCAGCAAACCGCGCTGGAAGCATTCCATGACAATGCCGGTATTGAAGCCGAACTGAATGCAGTCCAGACCGAGCCGGTTGGCCAGATCGGCAAGATGCAGCATGGCGGGAAAATCAAAAATACCGATATGCGGGCCAAGGCTCAGCAGATGGCCGTATTCAACCTTATCGCCCTTGTCGCCCTTGTAAGGACCTTCCTTAACCTCCCACTTCTGCGTGCATGCAACCGGGCAGCCATAGCAGGCGGTCTGGCCGGTCTTGAAAGTGCCGGTAAACAGATCAAGGTCATAGGCATCAAGCTGTTCGGTTGTCAGAGGTTCCTGTTCATTCTTCACACGGGTATGGTCGGCGATCTGGGAAAAATTGGTGAGCGTGCCGTACTGGCGCTTGAGCGTTGTGCCCGGCCCCTTGAACCATGCGTCACGATAGCGCTTTGAAATCTCCTTTGCCGCCCCAGTGTCGGCAGACGGCACCATGCCGGATGCTTTGACAATAATTGCCTTGAGGTTTTTCGATCCCATGAGGCAGCCCATGCCGGTCCGGCCATTGGTGCTGATGCGCTTTGTGCCGGAAAGGATGTTGGCGTAGCGCACCAGGTTTTCACCCGCCATGCCTATGCGCGCGGTTTCGCAGTCGCCGTACTTTTGATGAAGTAAGTCATCGGTTGCATACGTGTCAAGGCCCCAGAGATCAGAGGCATCGACGATTTCGGGGGTTTTGCCCTTCTCTATGTAGAGCGCAACAGGCTTGTCAGCCCTGCCCTGTATCACGATGTGATCATAGCCGGCCTGCTTGAGCCGTACCGGGAAAAACCCGCCGGCATTGGTATCGCCGAAAATGCCGGTCAGCGGGCTTTTGGCGGTTACCGTGAACCTGCTCGCGCAGGGAAACTCAGTGCCCACCAGCGGACCGCAGCCGAAAATAAGGGGGTTTTCCGGGTCGAGCGCGTCAACGGAAGGATTGTCGCGCAGCACATCATAGAGAATGCGGGCATTGATGCCGGCGCCTCCGATATAATTATCCATATAGTGACGCGGCAGTTCCTCCTCCCACGCCACGCCTTTTGTAAGATCTGCTTTTAAAATTTTGCCTCGCCAGCCAAAAACCGGGCTCTTTTGTCCAGCCGCGTCTCCCATACTTTTCTCTCCCCAAAAGTAGCTTTCAACATCAACAGTGACAGATCAATGTTTTCAGTCCCTTGCATGAGCATTCTTGAAAATCTGCTGCAGAACTTCCTCAAAAACTACCATTTTCTCAGGCTCGACACCCTGAAGTCCGCGTTTCTGTGCCATCTTTGCAACAGGCAAAAGCTCGTCCATGAGCTTTTCGCCTTTTTCCGTAAGATATATTTTTTTCTGGCGCCGGTCTGTGTTGTCTTCCTCTCGTATAACGAGGCCGCGTTTTTCAAGTCCATCGACAAGGCGTGTTATTGCAGCTTTATCCTTATAGGTGCGGTCAGCAAGCTGCTGCTGGAACTGACCATTCTGGCGGAAAAAAAGGTTTGCCATGATGGTCCAGTGCTCAGCACTTATATCAAAACCTCGGCTGACAAACATACGCTGCAGCATGTTGCCCACGGCCCGTGCTGTCCTGATGAGCATGGGGCCAACAGGCTCTCCCGTATTACTATCCCTCGGCTTCATGATAAAAGTGATACCACATATTAGTTGATGAGTCAACCAAAAAGCCGTTATTTAATTTACTGCATTGCTGCCTTAAGCAATACAATAAATACGTAAATCGAAAAAAATGAAGATATTTCTTAACATTAAAAAAAACAATTAAGATACTACATTACAAAACAAGGGCCTTCATATGACAGCCTGGTTTGCTGGATTCGGGATCTCAAAACTCAATGCGCCCGCTGACAACCACATGCCGGTCACCAGCCTGGTGCACCGCAAAACCCGCAAGCCCGGCGCTGATAAGCTGCTGCCGTATTTCACCGGTCGTGAACGCGGCAAGGAGCGAGTTATAAAAATCACGCCTGAGTATCTCCGGCTCTCCGGCAGCATAGGCGTCGGTCAGCTGCTGTGCCGCACCGATACTCTCCGGCCGCTTCAAATCCATGATAAAAACCCGGGCCCCGGAAGCCGCACAACTTCGCACGGTGTTCCACAACACAGCCGGATCACTCAGATGATGCAACAGGCTGTTGCTGATAATGATGTCATAGCGCTTGAGGGATGGCTCCGTAACTTGAAGTATTTTCTTCATAAACATGACACGCCCCTGCATTGCCTGCTGTGCTGCCAGCGCCTGCCGTGCATGCGCCAGCATGGCCTCTGATCCGTCCACGCCATGCACGCGGCAGCCGGGATAGGCGCGCGCAAACCTGAAGGTTATATCGCCCGGCCCGCAGCCAAGATCAAGCACGCAGGCATTGTCAAGGATATCAGGAAAGGTTTCCTGAAACAGCCGTATAAACATTGCATGCGGCAGGTCAAAATCAGCCGCAGCATAGGCCTGTGCCTGCAGCGGGTCGTTCATGAGTTCGGGTTCAGGAATACGCTTCATGCGGCAGGGCTGGTTCAAGGGTTTCAAATCGCTATCGGGATCGGGATCGGTTTTTTTCAAACCCTCGCATTCGATTACGATCCCGATAGCGATTCCGAGTCCGATGTAACTCAGTATGAGAGTTCCAGTACCAACAGCAAATCATAAACACCTCCGGAAATCAAGGCCGATGACCCCCAGACAGAGCAATTTTTGCAGCGTTTTGAAGCGGTTCCGGCGATATATATTGACAAAAAATATTGTTTCGCTACTATTATATCTTTTTTTATCAGCATTACGGTATTTCGATACCATGTACTCACAGAATGCATCTGTCCGCCCGGGGCACTCTCCCGGCTGAGGCCATAAAGCATATACAGTGAACCTGCTTCACTGAAGACGTTTACAACGAAAGGAGATTTTTTTCATGGGTGCCAGCGAAAAACGAGAAGACCTCATCAAGCGCAAAGAAACCATACTCAAGCAGGGCGGCGCCAAAGGTATCGCCGGCCAGCACGAAAAAGGCAAATTGACCGCCCGCGAGCGCATCGACTATTTTTTCGATCCCGGCACGTTCCAGGAAGTCGACATGTTTGTGCGCCACCGCTGCGGCTATTTTGATATGCCCGCAACCGAAATACCGGCTGACGGCGTTATCACCGGATACGGACAGGTCAACGGCCGTACCGTGTACGTTTTTGCCCAGGACTTCACCGCCCGCGGCGGCTCTCTCGGCGAAATGCACGCCAGAAAAATCACCAAAGTTCAGGATCTGGCCATGAAGGCCGGCTGCCCCTGCGTGGGGCTCAATGACTCAGGCGGCGCGCGCATTCAGGAGGGCATTGACGCGCTGTTCGGCTTCGGCGAAATATTCTTCCGCAACTCGGCTGCATCCGGCGTGATCCCGCAGATTACCTGCATCATGGGCCCGACCGCCGGCGGCGCCGTGTACTCACCGGCCATGAACGACTACGTTTTCATGGTAAAAAACTCCAGCTACATGTATATCACCGGCCCTGATGTCATCCGCGCCGTGACCGGTGAGGAGACAAGCCACGAGGAGCTGGGCGGCGCCATGATGCACAACACCAAAAGCGGATGCGCCCAGTTTGCGGCGGAAGACGACCGCGACGCCCTTGACATGATCAAGGAGCTGTTGAGCTATCTGCCCTCCAACAACATGGAAGACCCCCCGAGCGTTGAGACCGGAGATATAACCGAGCGCGACGCTTCCGAGCTTGAAGCGATCATCCCCGACAACCCCAACCAGCCCTACGACATCAAGCAGGTGATTGCCGGCATCGTTGACAAGGGCATAATCTTCGAACCCTATGAACACTTCGCCCAGAATATCGTAACCTGCTTTGCGCGCCTGGGCGGCGAAACCATCGGCATTATCGCCAACCAGCCGCTGGTGCTGGGCGGCGCACTCGACGTCAACGCCTCGGACAAGGCTGCGCGCTTCATCCGCTTTTGCGATGCATTCAACATTCCCCTGCTGACCATCGTGGATGTGCCCGGCTATCTACCCGGCACCGATCAGGAATTCAGCGGCATTATCCGCCACGGCGCCAAGATCCTGTGGAGCTATTCCGAGGCCAATGTACCGAAAATGACCCTGATTACCCGCAAGGCCTACGGCGGCGCCTACATCGCCATGTGCTCCAAGCATCTGGGCGCCGACTTCGTGTATGCCTGGCCCACGGCTGAAATCGCCGTCATGGGCGCGGCCGGCGCAGCCAACATCATCCACCGCAGTGAAATCAAAGCTGCTGAGGACCCCAAGGCCAAACGCGCTGAAAAAATAGCGGAATACAATGAGCTGTTTTCCAACCCGTACATCGCTGCCCAGCGCGGCTATGTTGACGACATCCTGCTGCCGGCTGATACGCGCAAGGTGCTCGCGCGGTCGCTGGCTGCCATGCGCAACAAGCGCGAGCACCGGCCGGCGAAGAAACACGGCAATATTCCGCTGTAAACAAACCCGCGCATGATGAAGCCGCACAGGCCCTGCGTGTTGCACGCGCAGGGCCTTTTTTTAAGTCATATTGACACGTAGTACCCTTTTTCATATACTTTCCCTCTGCGCACACGTTCATCCAACGTATTTTTAATATGCGGACAGCCATGACCTTTCTCGGACTCGACATAGGATCTATCAGCGTAAATCTTGTCGCCATCAACGCCGACGGCACCATCACGCAGGAATGCTATCTGCGTACGCACGGCCGCCCGCTTGAAACAGCCCTTCGTGCGCTTGAAAACCTGCACGTCGGGCTGCCGGCAGCTGACGTCACGGCCCTTGCTGTCACCGGCACTGCCGGCAAGGAGATTGCCGGCGCTCTGAACGGGTATTTTGCAAATGAAATCATCGCCCAGAGCAGCGCAGCCGCGCGCCTGCACCCGCAGGTGCGCACTATTATCGAGCTGGGCGGCGAAGACGCCAAGCTGATCACCCTTGACCCGGAGGGAAACAGCAGCCCGCAAATCCGTGATTTTGCGATGAACACGGTCTGCGCAGCCGGCACCGGCTCGTTTCTTGACCAGCAGGCCGCCCGACTGGGCATTTCCATTGAGGAACAGTTCGGCGCTCTCGCCTGCGCTTCACAGCACGCCCCTCGCATTGCAGGTCGCTGCAGCGTATTCGCCAAGTCCGACATGATTCACCTGCAGCAGGCCGCCGCGCCTGTTGAAGATATTCTGATGGGACTGTGCCTTGCGGTTGCGCGCAATTTTAAAAGCAGCATTGCCGGTCGAATCGAGCTGCAAAAGCCAATCGCCTTTCAGGGCGGTGTTGCTCTCAACCGCGGCATGGTCAAAGCCTTTGAGCAGGTGCTGGAACTCGCGCCCGGCGAACTGCTCGTGCCCAGGCACTGCGCCTGTATGGGCGCAATCGGCGCGGTGTTCAGCATGCTGCACAAGAGTGCGACTCATCCCTATCCCGGACCGGAGCCGCTCAGGGTTCTGCTGCGCGAGCGCCGCCCCGCGGCACGCAGACATGCACCGCTGAGACGCAACGACCACCCCCTGCAGGTAACACCTGAGCAGCTTGCCCCCGGTGAAACCTGTGAGGGTTTTCTTGGCGTTGATGTTGGTTCGATCAGCACCAACCTTGTGGTGATCGACCGCGCCAGGCGTGTTCTGGCACGGCGCTACCTGATGACAGCCGGCAGGCCGATTGAGGCGGTGCGCGACGGCCTTGCCCAGATCAGCGCAGAGCTCGCTGGCCGGGTGCGCATACTCGGCGTTACAAGCACGGGATCAGGCCGCTACATGATCGGCGATTTTATCGGAGCAGATTTCGTCAAAAACGAAATCACCGCGCAGGCGCGCGGTGCTGTGAGCGTGCGGCCTGATGTGGACACGATTTTTGAAATCGGCGGGCAGGACTCAAAATATATCCGCCTGAAAAACGGCGCCGTGGTCGACTTTACCATGAACAAGGTCTGCGCGGCCGGTACCGGATCATTCCTGGAGGAACAGGCTGAAAAACTCGGCATCAGCCTGAAAGATGATTTCAGCCGCATGGCATTTGACGCGCTCGAGCCGGTCATGCTCGGGGAGCGCTGCACCGTTTTTATGGAATCAAGCCTCAACCACTTCCAGCAGGCCGGGCTTCCGCCGGGCGATCTGGTTGCCGGTCTGGCCTACTCAATCGTATTAAACTACATCAACCGTGTTGTTGAAAAACGGCCCATAGGTGATGTCATCCTGTTCCAGGGCGGAACCGCCTACAACCATGCAGTCACGTCGGCATTTGAAATGATCACGGGCAAGCCTGTTATCGTACCCCCGCATCATGATGTGCTGGGCGCTCTGGGCGCTGCCCTGATTGCGCTTGAGCAGACTTCTGACGGACCCAGCCGGTTTAAGGGATTTAACCTTGCCCATCGCACCTACAGCGTTGAATCATTCGAATGCACGCACTGCGCCAACAACTGCGAGATCAGGAAGGTTTCCATTGAGGGCGAGCGCCCCCTGCACTACGGCAGCCGCTGCGGAAAATTCGATGAAGAAAAAAGAACATCCTCCGGCTCCGGCCTGCCGCGTCTGTTTGCCGAGCGTGAAGCACTGCTGCTTGAAGACTATACGCCGTCACATCCGCTGAAACCGGATGCGCCGCGTGTGGGCATACCGCGCGCAGCCCTTTTTTTCGAGCTCTATCCGTTCTTTCAGGCTTTTTTCAGCGAACTCGGATTCCGACCGGTGCCCTCCTTGGCAACGTCGCAGAAAATAATCGAGCGGGGATGCGACAGCACGGTTGAGGAAATCTGCTTCCCTATCAAAGTCGCGCACGGCCATGTCACGGCGCTGCTCGATCAAGGGGTTGACTACCTGCTGCTGCCCTGCATTGTCACAATGGACCGCGTGGCCGATAATGCCGCCAACTCCTACAATTGCCCTTATGTGCAAAGCCTCCCCTACCTGCTTGAAGCTGCCCTTGATCTGAAAACGCAGGGCACACAGGTTTTGCGGCCGGTGCTGCACTTTGACGGCGATACTGCACGCGTAACGAAGCAGCTCATAAAACTGGCCCGCGATCTGGGCTGCCGCGGTGCGCGTGTGCGCCGTGCGATTGATGCGGCTTTTAAGCGCCTTCAGGGGTTCAGAAAGCGCATTACCGGGCGCGGACGTGAAGTTCTTGCCACCCTGCCCCCCGGCACGCCCGCACTCGTGCTGGTGAGCCGTTCCTACAACGGGTGCGATGCCAGTCTTAACTTCCGCATTCCCGACAAGCTGCGCGATCTGGGCGCGCTTGCAATCCCGCTTGATTTTATAAGCCCGCCGGCTGGTGACCCCGACCTGCGCGGCATGTACTGGCGCTCGGGCCAGCGCATTCTTGCAGGCGCGCACGCCATTGCCGCACATCCGAACCTGCATGCTGTCTATGTCACTAATTTTTCCTGCGGCCCGGATTCCTTCATTCTTAAATATTTCGACCGCGCCATGCAGGGCAAACCCTACCTCACCATTGAGCTTGATGAACACAGCGCTGATGCCGGGGTAATCACCCGGCTGGAGGCGTTTCTCGACAGCCTGAACAATACACGCCTGCCCCAAAATGCGCCTGCGCCGGCTGTGCGCATCCTTTCGAACGGCCACAAGCGCACCGTGTATGTTCCCTACATGGATGATCACAGCCGCACCCTGGTTGCAGCCATGCGGCACAACGGACTGCAGGCCGAAGCCCTGCCCATGTCGGATGAGCAGAGCCTTGAGATCGGACGGCGCTACACCAGCGGCAAGGAGTGCTATCCCTGCATACTGACCACAGGCGACATAGTGCGCAAAACCATGGACCGTAATTTCGACCCTGAGCGCGCCTGCTTTTTCATGCCTTCTGCCATGGGTCCGTGCCGGTTCGGGCAGTACAGCCGCTTTCACCGCATGGTGCTTGATGATCTTGGTTTGCACAACGTTCCCATCGTGCTGCTGGATCAGACCGTCAACTACGAAAGCTCGCTGTCGATGTTCGGCAGAAACTTCCGCCTGCTCGGCTGGCAATCAGTCGTTCTGGTCGACGGCTTCAAAAAGCTGCTTTTGCAGACCCGGCCCTATGAGCTGACCCCGGGCGACAGCGACCGGGCGTATGAAGAATGCCTGATCCATGCTGAGCGTTTTATTGAGCAGCACGGCCGGGTTAACGGCTGCGCTGAATATGCGGTCGAGCGTTTCAGCCGTGTGGCGAAACAGCGCAACGGCCCCCGCCCCCTGGTCGGCATAGTCGGCGAAATCTACGTGCGCTCCAACCAGTTCAGCAATAATTTTTTCATCCGCACCATTGAACAGATGGGCGGTGAAGCAGTGATGCCTACTGTTCAGGAATGGGTATCCTACACCGACGGGGAGCGCCGCCGGGACTACCTGCGTTCCGTCAACTTTTGCGGCCTGCTCAACGAAGCCTGCAAAGCGGCTGTGCAGCACTGCTGCGCGACCCGTATTCAAAAGCCCTTTCAGACAGGCCTGCGCAACTGTGCACATGAAGCGCCGACCCGCGAGGTCATGCGCCATGCCGCACCCTACCTGTGCCGCGACGTGCGCGGTGAAGCCGCGCTGAGCATGGGCCGCGCGGTTGAATACGCCCTTGCCGGGGCGCACGGCATAGTCAACCTGATGCCGTTCAGCTGTATGCCGGGCACCATCGTCAATACGCTGCTGTGGGGTTTTGCGCGCGACTATCCGGACATACCCATGCTGAAAATGGTCTATGACGGCACCCTGCAGTCAAGCGACCGCGTGCGCATCGAGGCCTTCATGCATCAGGCCCGCCAGGCCATGGAGCGCGGCAGACAGCAGCTTTGATTTGAGAGGGAGACAAAGAGGCGATCCCTTGAGATCGACCTATAGTACGCAGGGGCTTTTGAGTATGCCCGCCCTGCAACACACCACCATTCATTGAGAGCATATTGCCTTATTTACGGCCTTTATAAAAAACCCGCTCTTGGTGCGCTTGCTGTTTCTTTTCCGTTCGTGGTGAGCTTGTCGAACCATGAACGGGGGCACAAGCGGAACGCTATCCGTTCAGCCCTTCGACAGGCTCAGGGCGAACGGTCGGTGCCGTATCGCAAACTTATTATTGAAATACATCATCAAATGAGAGTATCATGACAACGATACCGACCTACCCCGACACCTGCGCTTTAACCCTTGACCTGCGTTCCTGTTTGCACGAGCGCCTGCGCAGGCTTCCCGAGGGTGTTTCCGAATTCACCTTCGCCAACCTGTACCTGTTTCGCGAAAAGCATCGGTACCGGTTCACGCTGCTCCCGGATGCCCTGCCCGCTGTAACCGGCAGGGATGGGGATGCTCCCTTCTTCATGCTGCCCTTCGGACTGCCTGACACAGAGCTGCTCGCGCGCCTGTTCAGCGATCATGCCTGCATGAAATGTGTGACCGAAAACCAGAAACCGATGCTGGAGAATCTCGGCTATGCTGTGCTCGAGGACCGCGATAATTTTGACTATCTCTACAATCGCTGTGATCTGGCTGAGCTGAAGGGCCGGAAATTTTCCAAAAAACGCAACCTGATCAATGCTTTTATCAACGATCACGAATACACGGGTAAGCCCCTGCTCGATGAACACATCCCTGAGGCACTGGCCATTCTTGAACAATGGCGCGAAGAACACGGCGAAGAAGGTGACTATGCGGCTGCACGCGAGGCGCTTGAGCAATCCTGGGGCATGCAGCTCTGCGGCGGCATCTATCATGTCGACAACCGCCCGGCTGCCTACAGCCTCGGCGAAGAGCTTGCCGGCGGTACCTGCTTTGTGATCCATTTTGAAAAGGCGCTGCAGGGCTACAAGGGGCTCTACCAGTTCATCAACCAGTCATTTGCCGCCATTCTGCCCGATTGCTACGACTTCATCAACCGCGAGCAGGACCTGGGAGATGCGGGCCTGCGCCAGGCCAAGGAAAGCTACCAGCCCGCAGGCTTTGTAAAGAAATACCGCGCCTGCAAAACAACGTGATGTGGAAACGCAGGGGCGACCGGCTGGCTACCCTGATATTCAGGCCGTAGGGGCGAAAAATATTTCGCCCGGTTCAGTTTTCAATATTGAAAACAACCTTAGGGGCAGGCCCCTGTGCCTGCCCTACAGCCTCAGGCAGCCTGAATGCTGCGCGCGGATTTAGTGAGGTAGTATTCGTAGCCGCCCTCGTAGATAATCATCTCGCCATGGTCGATCTCAAACACACGGCTCACCAGCGAGCGCAGAAAAAAACGGTCGTGGCTCACGAGCACCACGGTTCCGGTGAATTTGGCAAGCGCCTGCAACAGAATCTGGCGCGACTGGAAATCCAGATGATTGGTGGGCTCATCAAGAATAAGCAAATTCAGGGGACGGGCAAGCAGCGTTGCCAGCAGCACCCTGCTCTTCTCGCCGCCTGAGAGAAATTTCACCCGCTTTTCAACCGCATCGCCCTGAAAGAGAAATGCCGCGCACAGGTTCCTGACCACGCCGATATTCTCCAGTGGAATGGCGTCCTGCACGGTCTCATGTACGGTTTTCTCAGGATCGAGAACATCCATGGCATGCTGGCTGAAATAGCCAGGCACGACATTTGCGCCGATGGTGAGGCTCCCGGTTGTGGGTTCGGTTTGGCCGGCCAGCACTTTCAGAAACGTCGATTTGCCCGCGCCGTTGACGCCCACCACGGCAATCTTGTCCTGCCGGCGGATAATGCCCGACACGCCGCCGAAAACCGATCTTTCGCGGCCGTCCTCCTGCTGCCATACCTTGCCGAGATCAACGAGCCGGGCCACGTCGTCGCCTGAGCGCGGCGGCTCAATGAACTCGAATGACACAACCCGCTGTTCGGACGGCAGCTCAATGCGCTCGATCTTATCTATTTTTTTCACACGCGACTGCACCTGCGAGGCATGCGAGGCACGGGCCGCAAAACGCGCGATAAAGTCCTCTTCCTTGGCAAGCATCTCCTGCTGACGGCGATAGCTGGCAAGCAATTGATCGCGCCTGATTTCGCGCTCGCGCAGGTAAAAATCATAATCGCCCGAATAGGTGGTCAGCGTCTGATTGGCGACTTCGATAATGCGCGATACAATGCGGTTCATGAAGTCGTGATCATGGCAGGTCATAAGCAGCGCGCCCTTGAACTGCGTCACGATCCAGTCTTCAAGCCACACGATTGACTCAATGTCAAGATGGTTGGTGGGCTCGTCAAGCAGCAGCACATCCGGGTTGATGGTCAAAATTTTCGCAAGCGCGATGCGCATTTTCCACCCGCCGCTGAACGACTCGACCGGCCGGTTGTAATCATCCGGGCCGATTCCAAGCCCTGTCAACACACTCTGGGCGCGAGATTCGAGATCATAGCCGCCGCTATGCTCAAAGCGCTCGACCGCATCGCCGTAGCGCTCAAGAAGTGCGGCCATTTCGCCGTCGCCCATGGGCTCGGCCATGGCCTGCTCCATGGCGCGGATATCTGCTCCCAGGCTCATCACATCGCCCGCAGCCGACATGACCTCGGCCAGGGCTGATTGACCGGACATATCGCCGACATCCTGTGAAAAGTAGCCGATGGTCGTGCGTTTGGCACAGGAGATCTCGCCCGCATCAGGCTCTTCCTCGCCGGTGATCAGGCGAAATATGGTGGTTTTTCCTGCGCCATTGGCGCCCACCAGGCCCGTACGCGTGCCGGGAAGTATCTGCAGGCTCGCGTTCCTGAAAACAATCTGCGAGCCGTGCTGTTTGCTGATGTTGGTGATATGAATCATTAAAAAAACTCCGGTGATAAAATTTATGAATAATACCACCGGATAGATACGGGGGCAAGGCATTTTGAAAACAGCCCGTGCGCTCCATGCGCTACGCCGGATGAAATTTTACAACTTTCTGGTGTGGACCGTATGGACTCGGTTGACCACGTGGACAAGCCCATCAATCGGGATGCGTACAACTAACGGTTTTTTTTCAACCGGCTACTGCCCCTGGTCTGTCACAGGAATATGAACCTCGGAATGCTTCATGAACCACGGCACGAACGGGGCGTCCCAGTACACGGCATAGGCCTCACCCGCAGGCTGATAGCGCGGGTTTTCAGCCAGCCACGCAATAAGCTTTTCCCTGTTTTTCTCAAAGTTTTTCTTTGAATAGCTGCCCCTGATACCAATCGAGGCAACCGTCCGCTCCGGAACATTGAGAACCTTGACGTTTCCCTGGTCAGCCAGCTCTTTTTCAAGATCGCTGCTGCCAACGTAAAACGTCATTTGCGCCTTTTCGACCTGCGCCTCAACCGGTACAGTCATGGAAACTTCATTGGCGCTGATATAGCGAAACAGGCTCCTGAACATGTCATTGTTATGGTCGAAATAATTGCCGGTGTCTTCCGTGACCATGAGCTTTGCGGCCGGAATGATTTTGATATCGATGGTGCCGTTCGGCGTTTTCGGATAGGCTGCCTCATAGGCTGATCCGGTTGATGCCATACAGAATACCCCCATAAAAAGTACTGCGAAATATGTCTTAACCATGCGA
>Ga0194126_10006438_pt1 | contig 16751 bp, 12 predicted proteins | sample TA2KigC150mmetaG_FD_148641 | JGI IMG/M metagenome (GOLD analysis project Ga0194126, IMG submission 148641) | Freshwater microbial communities from Lake Tanganyika, Tanzania - TA2015035 Kigoma Deep Cast 150m | ecosystem: Environmental > Aquatic > Freshwater > Lake | place: Tanzania: Lake... | reverse complement strand
TCTACTGTGATCGTGCCGTTATTCATCGCCAAGCAGGTAGAGAAGGATGCGGACAAGCTGGCCGCGGGCGTGAATCTGTTCCAGTACGTCACTGCGCCGAAGTCGCTGGACTTCTATTGCAGCCAGCTCATCATCCCGTGCTTCAAGCCGGGAGCCAGCCTTGATGAGATCTTCAAGGGCGACCAGGCGCGCCAACAGCGCCTTCTTGGTTTCTTCCAGCCCGCGCCGGTGGACATCCCCGTCATCGGCGTCTATCACGCGTTGTATACCATGCGAGGCGGCAGCGACGAGGTCGGCCGTCTGATGGTGGAGTACCTCCAAGGGAATATCACTCTGGAGGAGTTGCAGAAGCGCGTGCAGGAAGGCACCGTGGCAGGCGCGACCGATAGTTGCAAGGACAAGCTTGCCAAGAAGGTCGCCGGCTGGGAGTGGTGCTCGAAGTACGTCAAGTAATAGAGCGCCTGGTTATATGTGGGCAGGTTCGGCCACTGCGGACTTGCCCACCACCATCACAGAAAGCTGTTTTTCGCGCCGGCCGGGCAGGTCCAGGCGTGTTCCCAAACGGCCCCGGCCACTGCCCGCCGGCTGTACAGGCCGGCATCCCGTCAATCCACCTATGTTTGCTGCCAAACTCAACAGGGAGCACCCTCAGATGAACCCTTCCGCAGCGCGTCTCCTGATGGCGAGTAGGTCAGCCGGAGGGAAAGCGCTGGCTCTCAGGGCATCATGGGCTGTGCTGCTGGCGATGCTAGCCATTGGTTTCCTGACGGCGGCGGCGCTTTCCCATGCTCAGGGGAGCGGCGGACTGACGTGGGTCAAGCTGTTGGACAGGAAGCCGCATGTGATCGCGTTCTCGCCGGGCTTTGCGACGGACCGGTTAGTCTTGCTCGGCAACTCCAACAAAGACATCGAGCACGGCATCTGGCGCTCGATAGATGGCGGCGAAACCTGGGTGAAGTCCAGCGAAGGCATCCCAGAGAACAAGGATGTGGACGTCTACGAGATCGTTTTTTCCCCCGCCTTTGCTCAGGATCGCACCGTTTTCGCCAGCATCAACAAACAGCGCATAGCCTTACGCGAGGCGCCTGGCGCGATCTTTCGCTCCACAGATAGAGGCCAGACCTGGCACGAACTCCAGATGAGCGGCTTTCCCCTTCGCGGCACGCGTTCCATGCAGGATCTGGTGTCATTCAGCCTTTCTCCCGCCTTCGCCAACGACGGCGTCGTCTTCGCGGTGGCTTCGGCTACTGGCGTCTTTCGTTCGACCGACCGCGGCGTGAACTGGCAGCAAGTTCTGGAGGAGAACGCCAGCGAGGTTGCGGTGGCGCCGAGCTATGCCAGGGAACACATGGTGGCAGTGGCGACCGCCAACTCGGGCATGCTCGTCTCGACCGATGGCGGCGCCACGTGGTCGCCGGCCCATGCCGGTCTGGAGGGGATGCGGAACTTCAAGCGCGTGATTTTCTCTGCCGACTTTGCGCGCGACAGGACGATGCTGGCCATGAATACCGGCGATGGCATCTTCATCTCCCGCGATGCCGCTGGCTCGTGGCAGAATATCGCGCGTCCCCCATTCGGCGAACAGATCATCGGGATGTCGGCCACGCCGAGTTTTGTGTCGGATGGCTTTCTCGCCTATGCTGTGAAGAGCGGCGAAGTGTTTCTGACCGAAAACCTGGGCAGAACCTGGCAGGCGACGGGCGCTCCGGCCCTGTTGGGCGGGCAGATCGAAACCGTCGTCCTCGCGCCGGATTACGTGGCCAGCCGAACCCTCTACGCGGTCTCGGTCTATCAGGGTCTCTTTCGGTATTATCCAGTTGTCGCCGGCTCCGAGGAGGCGTCGAAAGCCACGGCTGTCGCTGTCGCCAAGGCGGCCACGGCAGAGGCGCTCCCCACGGTCATGGCGCGCGAGGAGGCCAGGAAAGCCGAGGAGTTAGTCGAAACGGGGTGTATTGCGTACTATATACCCCCTGTCATGCTGATTGGGGTTCTCCTCTTCCGCGGCCGCAAACGCGAGCAGTCTCCAAGCCGGGCAGGTTGTGGGAGGAAGCAGCCATGAATAGCCGGTCGCAGGTTGTGCGCCGGGGACAAGTCGCCATGCCTCGGAGCGATCGTGTCAGGCACGTGCTGCAGCGAGCGTGGCGGTTTCGCGTCCTTTATCTGTTGCTGCTGCCGTCCTTCGGACTTCTGGCGCTTTTCAGCTACTATCCGGTGATGTCGGGGCTCGTACACGCGTTCTACAGGTGGGACGGCTATCATGCCACCTTCATCGGGCTGGAGAATTTCCAGCGGTTCTTCACTGATCTGGCGCTGGTGCAATCGTTCCGGAATTTGACGCTTCTGCTGCTGTTTGCCCTGGCCACGAACCTGACTGTGCCTATGGTGGTGGCGGCGCTGATCTACCATCTTCCGCATGCACCCAGCCGCTATTGGTTCCGGGTTGGCTACACGCTGCCGATTGTCGTGCCGCACGTGGTTGTGTGGCTGATCTGGGTCTTCATGTACACGAACTACGGGGGCATCAACTCGTTCCTCAGCGCCATAGGCCTGCGTTCGCTCACGTTGACGGCAGATGGACTGCCCCGCGCCTGGCTGGGCGACCAACGGACGGCGCTGTTGGGCATCATGTTTGTCGGCTTTCCCTGGGTGAACACGATCAACATGTTGCTCTACCTAGCAGGCTTCGAGGCGATTCCCTCTGAGGTGATGGATGCCGCGACGGTGGATGGCGCCACCGGTCTTGCGATGTTTCGCCGGATCGAACTGCCGCTGATCATGGGCCAGGTTAAGCTGATTGTCGTTCTGACGACGATCGGCGTGTTGCAGGGGTTTCAGAGCATCCTGGTGATGACACGGGGCGGACCCGGCTATGCCACGATGGTGCCCGGTCTGCGCCTCTTCAACGCGGCTGTGCCGGGGAGCCATGCTGCCGAAGCGCCACAGATGGGATACGGTTCGGCGATTGGGGTGGTCCTCTTTGCCATCATCATGGCTGTCACGATCCTGAACATGCGCGTGATGCGTTCCGGGACGGCGCTTGAAGCAATCTGAGGCCAGTCCCACGCGGCGCCCGAGGGCTGACTCTCCTGATCAGACGTCGCCCAGAGCACGGCGACGAAAGGAGTGCAAATGGCCGGCCGAAGCCGATGGCAGGTTATCGTGTCCTACAGCGTCTTGGGCTTTCTTCTGCTCCTGACCCTCATCCCCTACATGGTGATGATCGTGCGGTCGTTCAAGAGCCTGAACCAGACCGGCATCTCCCAGATTTTCCCCACCTTGCCACTGCACTACGGCAACTACATCCAGGCGTGGAAGATGATTGCGCAGTTCATGATCAATAGCGTCCTGGTCGTCGTGCTAACCCTGGCCGGTGTGCTCCTGTTGTCCACCGTCACAGCATACGTCTTTGCCCGCTATGACTTCCCTGGCCGTGAGCCGCTTTTCTGGTTGGTGCTGGCGCTCCTGATGATCCCCGGCATCATTTCACTGATTCCCCTGTTTGTGCTCGTCGCCAGCGACCTGAAACTCAAGGACAACTACCTGGGGTTGCTCCTACCTTACTGGTCTGGCGGGCAGGTCTTCGCCATCTTCGTCCTGCGCACCTTCTTCGCATCGCTGCCCGAGGAGTTGTACGAATCGGCACGTCTGGACGGCGCAGGTCACCTGCGGCTCTATTGGAACCTCACACTTCCCCTCTCTGGGCCAATCCTCAGCGTGATCGCCATCCTTAACATTCTGGGCACGTGGAACGACTACCTTTGGCCGCTGCTGATCTTGACGAACGTCAAGATGCGCACTGTGACGATTGGGCTGACCTTCCTTCGTGATACGATGTTTCCTCGCCCTGGCGTCGAGATGGCCGCCTACGTGATCGCCTCGATCCCCATGTTCATCTTGTTTTTGGCGACCATGCGCACCTTCATCCGCGGCATTACCGCGGGCGCGCTGAAACTCTGATATTGCCCCATGAGTGATTGATCCTCAACCACAGCGGTTCACGCTCTGGCAACCGATCTGCCATGCTCGAATGGCTGGAAAGGGGAAGCCATGCCGTGGGCGCCGGGGGAACCGCAGCGCGGCCTGTCCACACAAGCTGTTCGACATAGGGAGGCCAGACTTGGGCCGCGAGACCGATTGGTTGTAGAATGCAGGTGATGGGGCGCATAGACGCTGCCTATCTCATAGTGGAAGAGGGAATCATGTTCGAATTCAAGCCCGACTACGAGCAAACGAAGCAACGCATCGAAGCCTTTTGGGAGCGTGAGCTGATTGACCGGCCGGTGGTCCAGTTTCACCTCACGAAGCCGCTGGAGGAGTGGGTCCCGCTGCCGACTTCGCAACATGCAACCCCGGCCGACCGTTGGCTAGATGCCGAGTACCAGGCCGAACTGGCGCTGGCTTCGCTGTCGAACCAGGAGTTCCTGGGCGACTCTCTGCCCGCCGCGCACCCCAACCTGGGGCCAGAGGTGTTCAGCGCCTTCTACGGCTGCACCATCGAGTTCGGCGACTACGGCACGAGCTGGACCAGGCCCATCCTGCACGACTGGCGCGATGCGGACAAGCTCCGCTTCGACTGGAACAGCCCCTACCTGGCCAAACTCCGCGAAATGACCGATGCGCTGCTGGCGGCCGGCGCCGGCCGCTTCATCGTCGGCATGACCGACTGGCATCCGGGCGGCGATGCGATCGCCGCGTTTCGCGATCCCCAGCAGCTCGCGCTCGACATGATTGACCACACCGAGGAGGTCAGGGCGTTGTTGACTCGCGTCGAGGCAGACTATTTCCGCGTCTACGACATGTTCTACGAGAAGCTGCGCGTGGCCGGACAGCCGATCACTTCGTGGACGCGCTTGCTGTGGGACGGCAGGTACTACATCCCCTCCAACGACTTCTCCTGCATGGTCAGCAAGGCGATGTTCGATGACCTCTTTCTGCCGGGGATCGTCAACGAGTGCCGGTTCCTGGAGCGCTCGATCTATCACCTGGACGGGCCAGGCGCGTTGCGCCACCTGGACTCGCTGCTTGCCATCTCAGAGCTAGACGCGATACAATGGGTGCCAGGCGCTGGCCGCGAGGAGTTCGACCGCTGGATTCCGGTCTTTCGCAAGGTGCAGGCCGCGAGGAAGGGTTTGCAGGTCAACTGCCGTTTTACCGAGATTGACCAGGTCATCGAGACCCTCGACCCGCACGGCCTCTACCTGACCGTCGGCGGCGTGTCGTCGCACGAAGCGGCCGAGGCGCTGCTGAAGAAGCTGGAGCGGTGGAGCGTCGCCAGGCGCTGAAGCGCCTGGCTGATCAGGTGCAAGCCTGCTCGAAGCGGGCTGGGGGGAGACCCTGCCCATAGGCATCAAGCTAAGCCTTTCGGCAGCTCACCGCCGGTCTGCGACCGGCGGTCGAGGCGCGGCAACTGCTCGCGGTAGGCAGTGTACTTCCCGGTCGAGCAGCGCCGACGCCCCATTGCTGGCGACGGTCCCGCCAGAAGCGGCCAAACAAGCGGTCAAGGCGGGGTCGCAGACCCCTTACAAGCGCGCGATGAGACCCGAACGACCTTAGCTTGATGCCTATGGCGACCCTGCCCCGGCCGGCGCTTGCACGTCGTAGCCGGATGGGTTCCACCCTCCGGCACATTCTTGGCGATTGCCAGGGCAGGCGGGTTTCATGGAGATTGAAATGTCGCTCAGCTTCGAACCGCTTTTGAAGACACGACGTCGCTTCCTGGAGGTGGGCGCGGCGGCCCTGGCATCCGCAGCCCTGATCGCCTGCCAGCCGACGATCACATCGCTCCCAAAGGAGAAGGAGATGCCTCACATCAGCACCACCCTCGGCCCGAAGACGCAAGCCGAACTGGGCCTGATCTTGCCCCACGAGCATGTCTTCGTGGATCTGCGCACCTGGGACAAGTCCGGCTATGCCCAGGCCGAGACGTCCGACGTCATCGCCCTCATGGGGCCAGAGCTCGAGCGTGCGAAGCAGGCCGGCGTCACGGCGATCGTCGAATGCAGCGCTGTCGGCGTGGGCCGGCGGGCCGATATCCTCAAGGCGGTATCAGAGGCGACTGGCTTTCCGCTCGTGGCGCCCACCGGGGTCTACCGCGAGCCGTGGATTCCGCCGTGGGTCCACGAGGCCAGCCAGGAGAAGCTGCGCGACTGGATGACCGCCGAGCTGCAGGGACAGATCGAGCAGACCGGGGTTCAGGCAGGCTGGATCAAGCTCAGCGCCGGCGACAATGGCATCACAGCCACAGAGACAAAGGTGCTGGCTGCTGCGGCCGGCGCGGGCGTCGTCAGCAACGCAGTCATCGGCAGCCACACTATTCGGGGTCGCGTGGTGCGCGATCAGTTGGACATCATCGAGAAGGCCGGCTATACGCCGCAGCGGTTCATCTGGATCCACGCGCAGGCCGAGCCGGACTTCGACTTGCACCTGGAGATGGCGCGGCGCGGCGCGTGGATCGAGTACGACAACATCGGCTCTGGCCAGGACGCGCAACACATCGAGCAGATCGTGCGGCTGCTCGACGCGGGCTTCGGCGACCAGATCCTCCTCAGCCACGACCGCGGCTGGTTCGACCCGGCTCAGCCGAAAGGCGGCGTACCGAAACCGTTCACCTTCTTGAGCGAATCGTTTCTGCCCAGGCTGAAGGACGCGGGGGTGGACGCCAGCCTGATCCGCAAGCTGACGCAGGACAATCCCTTCCGGGCGTTTGCACGGTGATCGCGGCATCGCTGTCGCGTTCTATCGCTGAGCAGTGACCATGCCTGGCACACATGACACAACCCCGCGCAACATCACGGCCACAGCCGGCCGAGGCCGCCAGCGGCCGGCCGGCCGCTGGCTGGCGGGACTCGTGCCCTGGCTGCGACCGGCGGCGTTGCCACTCGAGGAGCGCAACGCCCGCTATCTCGAGATCGAGATCTTCTGGGCTGCGTTTCTGAGCGCGGCCGCCGCGTTCAATGCGCCCTTTGCGCTGCGCATGGGCGCATCCAACAGCCAGATCGGGCTGCTGAGCTCCATCCCTGCGCTCATCGCATTGCTGGTGACGATCCCGTCCGGCCAGTTTCTGCGCACGCGCGCGCGGCGCATGCCCTATCTGTTCTGGAGCCTTCTCATCCATCGGCTCGGCTATCTGCTGGCGCTGCTGATTCCCCTTCTGCCGGCCGAGACGCAGGGCCCGGCGTGGATCTGGACCCTGATCATCTTTACCACGCCCGCCAGTTTCTTCAACGTGGGCTGGAGCTCCATGCTGGCAGACGTCATACCCGACGCCGACCGCGCCAGGGTTTTCTCCAATCGCAACATCCTGGGCGCGCTGGGTGTCACGGTTGGCGTGTTCCTGGCGGGCCGCTGGCTGCAAGATGTGATCTTCCCCGTGAACTACCAGGCGTTATACGGGATCGGTTTCGTGTTCAGTCTCGTCAGTTTGTATTACATCCTCAAGGTGCAAGTCCCCGATTCGGTTGTGCCGCATGATAGCGGCAGTGCGGTCAGCGTGACCGCGATGTGGCGAACTGCGCGCGAGGCTTTCACGGCGCACCCCGACTTCATGCGTATCGTTGTCAACACCCTTTTGCACGGCGTCGGCTTGTGGATGATCGGGCCGCTGTACGTGCTCTACTTCGTCCGTGTGCTTGGCGCCAGCGAGGGTTGGCTCGGGCTGAACGGCATGGTGGCCAACCTGGCGCCGGTGCTCGGGTTTGCCCTCTGGCGCCGCGGGATCGCACGGTGGGGCGAGAACCGCGTGTTGATCTGGACCATCGGCCTGGTCGGTTTCTACCCGCTGCTGGTGGCAGCGTCGCCGCACTTGACGGCGATCCTGGTCTGGACCGCGCTCCAGGGGGTGATCGCGCCGGGCGCGAACCTGAGCCACTTCCCGATGTTGCTCAAGATCTGTCCGGCCGAGGCGCGGCCGGTCTACCTGGGCATCTACACCACGATCATGAACATCGGCGCGTTCGTCATGCCCCTGATCGGCGTCTACCTGGCCGATCGCGTGGGCATCGTGCCCATGCTGATCGCCGGCGGGGTCATCTGTTTGTTGGGTTCCAGCTTGTTTCGCTGGCGGCCGCTGCGCACGCCGGATAGCCTGGCCGCGCGGCGCGTCCCCGCGGCGCATTCATGACATTGACGGAGGATTGGCATGTCAACCCCACTCACTGCCGTTCTCGTTGGCTGCGGCGGCATCAGCCGCGCCTGGCTGAACGCCATTCGCGATATGCCCGAGGTGCAGATGGTCGGCTACGTGGACATTCGCGAGGAGGCCGCGCAGACCAGACGGGCCGAGTATGGCCCACACGACGCCCTGGCTGGCGCAAGCCTGACCGCGATCCTGGACCAAACGCATCCCGATATGGTGTTCGACTGCACCGTGCCGGAGGCGCACGTGCAGGTGACGCTGGAGGCGCTGCGCCGCGGCTGTCACGTGCTCGGCGAGAAGCCGCTCGCCGACTCGCTGGCTAACGCCCGCACGATGGTCGCAGCAGCCCAGGAGTCCGGCAAGGTCTACGCCGTGGTCCAGAACCGTCGCTACGATCCCAACATCCGGCGTCTGCGCTGTTTCCTGGCCTCCGGCGCCATCGGGCCTATCACGACAGTCAACTGCGACTTCTACCTGGGCGCGCACTTCGGCGGCTTCCGCGATCGCATGGAGCACGTCTTGTTGTTGGACATGGCGATCCACACCTTCGACGCGGGGCGCTACATATCCGGGGCCGATCCGCTGGCGGTTTACTGCAAAGAGTGGAACCCTGCTGGCTCGTGGTACGATCACGACGCGTCAGCCGTGGCCCTATTCGAGCTGAGCGATGGCATCGTCTACACCTATCGCGGGAGTTGGTGCGCCGAGGGGCTGAACACCACCTGGGAGAGCGAGTGGCGCATAGTCGGCACGCGAGGCAGCGTGCAGTGGGATGGCGCAGCCGGCTTCCGGGCGCAGGTCGTGGCTGAGGCGGCCGGCTTCCGCTCGAAACTGGCCGATCTCGAAATCCCGCCCCTCGATCCGCAAGACAAGATCGGCGGTCACGCCGGCTTGATTCGAGACTTCGTCGAGTGTCTGCAAACCGGCCGGACCCCTGAGACGATCTGTAGCGACAACATCAAGAGCCTGGCCATGGTCTTCGGCGCCATCGAGAGCGCGGAGACTGGCCGGCGAGTGAGCGTGGGGTAGCGCTGACGCGTGAAAGGAATGATGTCTTGACCCAGGTTTCCCCTGTGCGCGTCGCCATGATCGGCTGTGGCGGCTTTGCGCGCAATCATCTGCGCCGGATGCTGCCGCTGCCCAGTTTCCCGCTCATCCCGGTCGTCAGCGAGCCGTCGCCGGCCGCGTATGCGGAGCTCGTCCGACTGTTGGAGGAGGCTGGGCTGCCCCTACCGCCCAACCAGCCCGACCTGAGCAAGCTGCTTAAGGACTACAGCGGCCAACTCGACACCGCGTTCATCATCACGCCGCACGCCTGCCACCACGACCAGACGGTCGCGTGCCTGGAGGCCAGGTTGGATGTGCTGCTGGAAAAGCCGATGACGATGAATGTGCGCGAGGCGCTGAGCCTGATCGAGACGCGCGACCGCACGGGCCGCACGCTGATGGTGGCGTTCCCGGCCAGCCTGTCGGCCCGCTATCGCGCGGCGATCGCGCTGCGGCAGTCCGGCGAGCTGGGCCGGCTGATGGGAATCAGTGGGACGCTGTGGGAACACTGGGCGCCGCCGAATGTCGGCACGTGGCGCATGCAACCGGAAATCTCCGGCGGCGGCTATCTGTTCGACGCGGGCGCGCACCTGGTCAACGCGGTGGCCGAGCTGGCCGGCGAGGAGTTCGCCGAGTGCGCCGCCTGGGTAGACAACACCGGCCGGCCGGTCGAGACGCGCGGCACGGTCATGTGCCGGACGACATCGGGCGCGTTCATCACGATGCACTTCATGGGCGAAGCCGCGCACACGGTCGGCGCCGATGTTCATGCCTTCTACAGCGAGGCCACCATCCACGCCGACGCCTGGGGCCGGCGCATGGCGATCCAGCGCTGCGGAGAGAAAACGCCGACCCCGCTCGATCCGCCCGATGCGCCGATCCCCTGGGAGCAATTCCTGGCGGTGCGCGCCGGCGAGCTGCCGAATCCCGGCCCGGCCGAGAACGGGCTGCGCGTGGTACGGCTGTGGGAGGCGATCAACGCGTCGGCGGCCGCGGGTGGGAAGCCGGTGAGGGTGTGAGACGTGAAACGTGAAGCGCGAAACGTCAATACGTCAAACGTCAGTGAGTTGAGCGACATGCATCCACTCTGCGCTGCGTTGATAGACGGCCTCTCATTGACCGGCGATGTTCCGGGTGACGCAGTCGCGCTGCTCACGGCGCACGGCCGCGCTGAAACGGCCGCGCATTGCGCGAATGTTGCCGATGAAGCGAGCCGGCTGGCTGCAAGATTCGGCGCAAACGGACGCCAGGCCGAGATTGCCGGCTGGCTGCACGACATCAGCGCAGTGATCCCGGCGGCGCAGCGGCTCGACTACGCCCGGCAGTGGCGGCTTGAGATCCTGCCAGAGGAAGCGGCCGCGCCGATGCTGCTGCACCAGCGGCAATCCGCCGTGCTCGCAGCAAAGGTGTTCGGCGTCACTGATCCGGCGATCCTCAGCGCCATCGGTTGTCACACGACCTTGAAGGCGGCGCCGTCTGCGCTAGATAAGATCGTCTTCCTGGCTGACAAGATCGCGTGGGATGGCGCGGGCGAGCCGCCTTACCAGGACGCGCTCCTGGCCGCGGTCGAGGCGTCGCTTGACGAAGCCTGCTGGTGCTACCTGGATTATCTCTGGTCACGGCGGGCCGCACTGTTCGCCGTTCATCCGTGGTTCGTCGCAGCGTATCACGAGCTATCTGATCACCTGGAAAGGAGAATCACCCCATGAGCACCACCCCCGTTCGCGTCGCCATGATCGGCTGCGGCGGCATGGCGCGCGCCCACTTCCGCAACATGTTGAAGCAGACCGACACGACGCAAGTCGCCGTCATGTGCGAGCCGTCGGAGGCGCAGTACGCGGCCTCGGCGGCGATGTTCGAGGCGGCCGGCCAGCCGATCCCGCCCAACCAGCCCGACCTGGACAAACTGCTGAAGGAATACGCGGGCCGGCTCGACGCGTCCTTCATCATCACGCCGCACGCCAATCACCACGACCAGACGAAGGCGTGTCTCGAAGCCGGGCTGGATGTCCTGCTGGAGAAGCCGATGGTGATGAACGCAGGGGAGGCGCGCAGCCTGATCGAGACCCGCGACCGCACCGGCAAGCTGCTGGTCGTGGCGTTCCCCGGCAGCCTCTCGCCGCAAATCCGGGCCGCGTCCAGCCTACTCCGCTCCGGCGAGCTGGGCAAGATGTGGAGCATCAGCGCGACCGTCTGGCAGAGCTGGGGGCCGGGCACGGTCGGCACGTGGCGCCAGCAGCCGGAGATCGCGGGCGGCGGCTTCCTGTTCGACACCGGCGCCCACATGCTCAACACCTGCGCCGATCTGGCGGGCGAGGACTTCATCGAGGTGGCCGCCTGGCTCGATTACAACGGCCGGCCAGTGGACACCCTCGGCATGGTGATGGGCAAGCTGGCGTCGGGCGCGTACGTGACGATGCATGGCTGCGGCGAGGCGATCAAGTCGTGCGCCTCCGATGTGCGCGTCTTCTGCGCCGACGCCATCCTGCACACCGACATTTGGGGCAAGTGGCTGCGCATCCAGCGCCAGGGTCGCAAGCAGCTCCGCAAGGTCCCTGTCGCCGCCTCGCTCGGCGTCTGGGAGCAATTCCTGGCCGTGCGCGATGGCAAGCTGCCCAACCCCTGCCCGCCCGAAGTCGGCCTGCGCATGGCGCGGCTGTGGGATGCGATCAAGGCGTCGGCGGCCGACGATGGCAAGCCCGTGAAGGCGTAACGTATTTCGTATTGCGTAGTGCGTATCGGGTCTCGCGAGGGCCGACAGCCGCGCGAGCGGGATACGCAATACGCACTACGCAATACGTCTACCAACAATCTATTCTCAAACAGGAGACATTCGTCATGCAACAACCTACCCCCGCCGCCGGCGACACGAGCTGGTTCACGCACGATCGCTTCGGCATGTTCATTCACTGGGGCACCTACACGCTGGCGGCCCGCCACGAGTGGGTGAAGCAGCGCGAGCGGATTCGCGACGAGGATTACCAGAAGTATTTCGATCACTTCGATCCCGACCTCTACGACCCGAAGGTCTGGGCACAGGAGGCGGCCAACGCGGGGATGAAGTACTTCGTCATCACGACCAAGCACCACGAAGGCTTCTGCCTCTGGGACTCCGCACTGACCGACTACAAGGCGACCAAGACCCCCCACGGCAAGGATTTGCTGCACCCGATGGTGGACGCGTTCCGCGCGCAGGATTTCAAGGTCGGCTTCTACCACTCGGTCATTGACTGGCATCATCCCGAGTTCACCGTGGACCCGATCCACCCGATGCGCGATGACCTGGAATACCGTGAGGCGCACAAGGATCGCGACATCCGCAAGTACGCCGAGTACCTCCACGGCCAGACGCGCGAGCTGCTGACGCAGTTCGGCAAGATCAGCGTGCTCTGGTACGACTTCTCCTACGCGGGCCGGTTGTTCCCCTGGGGCCAGGGCAAGGGCCGCGACGACTGGCAGTCGGAGAAGCTGGTCAGGCTGGTGCGCGAGCTGCAGCCGGGCATCATCCTCAACGACCGGCTCGATCTGCCCGGCTCGGCCGATGTCAAGACGCCGGAAGAATATCAGCCGCGCGGCTGGATGACGGTGAACGGCCAGCCGGTCGTCTGGGAGGCGTGCCAGACCTTCAACCGGAGCTGGGGCTACTACCGGGATAACATGGACTGGCGCGAGCCGGACGAGCTGATCCGCACGCTGATTGACACGGTGTCGAAAGGCGGCAACATGCTGCTGAACGTCGGGCCGAACGGCCGGGGCGAGTTCGACGAGCGCTCCATCGAGCGGCTGCGGGCCATCGGCGCGTGGATGCGGTTGCACGGCCGATCCATCTATGGCTGCACGGCCAGCGAGCTGACCCCGCCGCCCGACGCCCGCTTCACCTACAACCCGGCGAAGAAGCGGCTCTACCTGCACCTGTTTTCCTGGCCCTACAAGCATGTGCACCTCGATGGGCTGGCGAGCCGGGTGGAGTACGCCCAACTGCTGAACGACGCATCCGAGGTCAAGATGTTCACCGTGGACCCGCATCAGCAGGCGCAGAACACAACCATGGGCGGCGGCGCGGCCGACACGCTGATCCTGGAGCTGCCGCTGGCAAAGCCGAAGACGGCGGTCCCGGTGGTGGAGTTGTATCTGAAGGACTAGCCACGAATTGCACGAATTACACGAATTCGATATCCAGTTTCGTGAAATTTGTGCAATTCGTGGCCTCTCAGGAGGCCCCATGATCTTGCTCAACGGTGACTGGAGGCTGGCCTTCTTCCCGGAGGCAGAGTCGCCGGTTCACGGCCCGGATGATCTGGCGGCGCACGCCCCGCGGATGATCGCGGCGCGCGTGCCGGGGAATGTCGAGCTTGACTTGCAGGCGGCCGGGATCATCCCGGAGCCATTCTTCGCGGGCAATATCCGGCGGCTGCGCGAATATGAGTTCTACGAGTGGTGGTACACCAGGATCTTCGAGGCCGCCATGCAGACCCTTGAGGTCTCGAAGACCTCAAGGGTCTCGCACAAGTGGGATCTCGTCTTCGCCGGCCTCGACACCCTCGCCACGGTCTGGCTCAACGGCATCGAGATCGGCCGGGCGGCGAACGCGCTGATCGAACACCGCTTCGACGTGTCGGACGCGCTGCGGCCGGGCACGAATCGCATCGTCGTGCGGCTCGGCTCGGCCGTGAATCATGCGCGACGGTTCAACTACGACGCGGCCAGCATGAGTTGGGAGCATCGCGAAGAGGGGCTGTTCATCCGCAAGGCGCCGCACGTGTGGGGCTGGGACATCATGCCGCGGGCGGTCTCGGCGGGGATCTGGCGCGCGGTCTGGCTCGAGGAGCGGCCGGCGACCGCCATCGAGCAAATGTACTACTGGACGGCGGGCATCAACACGGAGGGCGCTACGCTCGGCGTCCGCTTCCAGATCCGCACCGATGCGGCGACGACAGATGGGTATTGGCTGCGGTTTCGGGGGGTGTGTGATGTGGCCTCGCCTTCGCATGTCACCCTGAGCGGGTCTGCGAACAGCGGTGCGCCGCGGCAAGCCACCAGCGAAGGGTTTTCGGTCGCGGGAGAAGATGCTTCGGCCCAAACGACGGGCCTCAGCATGACAAAACCTCACACGTTCATCTTCGACTGGCCCCTCGAATTCATCGCGGGCGGCTGTCGCATCCCCGTGCCCGACGCCCGGCTGTGGTGGCCGAAGGGCTATGGCGAGCCGAACCTGTACACGATCACGGCGCAACTGGTGAAGGACGGGCAGGTCGTGGCCGAACGCACCGACCGCATCGGCATCCGCAAGGTCGTCGTAGATCGCACCGAGACCGCGGGCGCGGCGTGGGCGCCGGAGGCGGCCGATGGCGGCGTGCGCCGGATGGACGCGGCGGCCGACCCCGCCAGCCACTTCGTCTTCCGCGTCAACGATGCACCGATCATGGTCAAGGGGTCGAACTGGGTGCCGCTCGACGCGTTCCACAGCCGGGATGCCGAGCGGGTGGATCGGGCGGTCGCGCTCTTCGCCGACCTGGGCTGCAACATGATCCGCTGTTGGGGCGGCAATGTCTACGAGGATCACCGCTTCTTCGACCTGTGCGACGAGGCGGGCATCCTGGTGTGGCAGGATTTCGCCTTCGCGTGCTGCCGCTATCCCCAGACGGACGCCTTCCTGGCCGAAGTGCGGCGCGAAGCCGAGTCGGTCGTCGCCAAGCTGCGCAACCACGCGTCGCTGGCGATCTGGTGCGGCGACAACGAGATTGACATGGCCTACGTGTCGGACGGCCTCTCGCCGGAGCACAACCGGCTGACGCGCGAGGTCATCCCGCAGGTCGTCCACCGGCTCGACCCATTCCGGGCGTTCGTGCCCAGCTCGCCCTACGTCCCGCCATCGGTCGGGCCGGTCGCCAACGCGTGGCATCGCACGCCAGAACAACACCTGTGGGGTCCGCGCGGCTACTTCAAGAGTCCGTTCTACACGCTACACAGCGCGCACTTCATCGGCGAGCAGGGCTATCACGGCTGCCCGAACGTCGCCTCGATCCGCCGCTTCATTTCTCCCGAAAAGGTATGGCCCTGGGACAAGAACGATGAATGGCAAGAGCACGCTGTCTATCACTGGCAGCATCCGACGCGCGACCGAGATCGCATCAAGCTGATGGCGAACCAGGTGCAGGAGCTGTTCGGCCAGGTTCCAGATGATCTCGAAACCTTCGCGCTCGCCAGCCAGATCACCCAGGCCGAGGCGAAGAAGTTCTTCATCGAGATGACCCGGCTGCGCAAATGGCGCACGAGCGGCATCCTCTGGTGGAACGTGATTGATGGCTGGTCGCAGTTCTCCGACGCCATCGTGGACTACTACTTTGGCGTCAAGCTGGCGTACCACTATATCCGCCGCGCCCAGCAGCCGGTGAGCGTCATCATCGGCGAGCCGGGGCCGGGCAAGCGCCTGCCGGTGATCGTGGGCAACGACAGCCGGACCGACGCCGACGTGCGCTATCGGGTTTGGGACGCCGATTCGGGCGAGACGATGGCCGGGGGCGAATTCCGTTCGCGGGCGAACGAGAACTGGCAGGTTGCGACCCTCCGCACCTACGCCAGCGACCAGCGGCTCTATCTGATCGAGTGGGAGATCGGCGACCGGAAGTTCGGCAGCCACTACCTGGCGGGTACGCCGCCGTTCCAGCTGGCGCGATATCAGCGCGTGTGGCTGCCGGCAATCGCTGCGCTGCCGCAGGCGTTCGAGGCCGCGCGCGTCGCGCTGTAGCGGTTATGGGACGCAGATTTCGCAGATGAACACAGATCAAAAAATCCGTGTCTATCTGTGTAAATCCGTGTCCCGATGGAGTTGAGCACTGGGGCGTGGGCTACCCTTCTCCTCTTCGGCACGAGCCACTGCTGTTAGAATTCGAGCTCCTGCGACCGACCCCCGGTGCTCCCGATCTCCTTTCTCGCCGACCCACAATGTCTCCCACGACCAGGCGCGCCTGGCGCTCCGTCGGGAGTGTGGTCATTAGTACGTCATCCTTGTGTCGTTGAGAATGTTGATGGGGGCGCGGCAACGGTTTGCTCAGGCGCTCAACAGCCACTCAGCCAGGGAACGGACTTCGAGTGTCAGGCCGTCGACCTCGATCGGCGCGATGTTGGCGTCGGTCAGGATCAGTCCACGCGTCAAGCCCAGACCGCGCAGGGCGTCGGTCAACGCGCGCGTCTCGCGCTCGCGTGTGGCCGGCTGCGCCAGGTTCTGGCTGACCTGGATCAGCTCGCGGGTCTCTGGCAGGTAAAAATCTACCTCATAGCCGGCCGGCGAAGTGTAGTAGTAGACCTCCGACGTTCGCCGGCGGAGCGCCAGGAACACCAGGTTTTCCAGTAGCTTGCCCGTGTTGGGCGAGAAGGAGAAGCCGACCGCGTTCGCCAGGCCGGTGTCGATCGCATAGATCTTCTTCGGCGCGACCTGCTGGCGTTTGACCGAGAAGTCGTAGACGTTGGTCGTGAAGACCAGCCAGCTATTCGCCAGGTATTCGACGTAGTTCTTGACCGTGTTGACGCTGCCGAGGCGGAGCTGCTCCTTGAGCTTGTTGAACGACAC